>VTLG01006043.1_pt1 | contig 25637 bp, 45 predicted proteins | sample 4694571 | NCBI WGS metagenome assembly VTLG01 (sample SAMN12604809, study PRJNA352737) | marine metagenome | biome: ENVO:00000447; feature: ENVO:00000209|ENVO:00000569|ENVO:01000036; material: ENVO:00002151; isolation source: viral sequences binned using virsorter ...
GGATTGGGGAAAGAAAGGATTGTCTGACAGTATAGGAGAAATGATGAAAGCAGATATGAAACTAACCGAGAAACAGTTTATGAAGAAACATGGCTTAGAGGTTATGAACTTGGAGGAATCGAAATGAATGTTAACTGTCATAAATGTAATGCAATCACTATAAAGTGTAATAAATGCACAAAAATAATGGATTGCACAGAATTTCTATTTATGAAAGAAAGTGATTATGATCCAGTAGGATATTGTCCTGACTGTTGGCTAGAATACATGGAAAATGATGTTGGCACTATCGAACTATATGGTGGTGGGTATGATTCATCAATGAAATTGCTTCCAGATAACCAAGGAGATAGGTGTGAAGAGCGTGAAATGGAGGAAGAGCAATGAATATTGAAGAATGTAGGTATTGTCACAACATGGTTTATGGAACTGTGATAGACGGTCTTTGTTCTGAATGTAGCCATATATTATTAGGTGAGGAATAGTATGAAAGTATTATCTCAAAATTTAGATGAGTGGTATCAGGAAGAAGTAGAAAAGTTTCGTAACAAACTTCAAGATCAACTAATGAGAAGAAGGGCATATTTATTAAAGTATTCCAGAAGACCTGATGTTGTATTAAAAGTACGAGAGTATAACAAAAGACCTGAAGTACGTGCAAAGAGAAGAGCATATGAAAAAGAATATTCAAAAAGACCTGAAGTACGTGCAAAGAGAAATAGCCCAGAATATATAGCTAGGAGAAACGCAAGGGAGAGATTTAAATATCATACACGCCCTGAAATAAGAGAGAAAAAGGCAAAGTATTCACGAAGACCAGAGCAGATATTAAAACGAAAGGAACATTATATGCTACCAAAGATCAGGGAAAGAAGAAAGAAATATGCAAAAGAGTATTATCAAAAGAATAAACAAAGGATAGCAATAAAATCAAAAGAGTTTTATCAAAAGAATAAACAAAGAATATCTCAGTACCATAAAAAGTATAACGCAAAACCTGAAGTAAAAAAGAGAAGATTAGAGCATTCACAAAAACCAGAGATGAGATTAAAACAAAGGGAATATTGTAAGAGGAATAGGGAAGCAGAATTAAAACGTGCAACAGAGTATTATCAAAAGAATAAACAAAAGATATCAGAAAAGAGAAAAGAACGTTATCAACAGATGAAAAAGGAGAAACAGAATGCCTAGCACATCGTTCCGTGAACATATGAGATGTATACGTTGTAAACGTGGTAAGTATGGTGTAGGTCATAATTGGATTTGTGGGAGATGTAGAGAAGCAATGAGCAATGGATATGATCCTTATACCAAATTTTGGAATGGTAAGAAAATCCCACACGATCTTGCAATAAAAGAAATTGAAGAATACGAAAAGTATCTACTACGAAAAGTAAGGAACGTGGAATTAAATGATAAAGGCAGAAGATAACCCAGAGTGGTCAGCTTCCGAATGGGTTATTAAATACAGAAGAAGTAGGAAGAAATATATGGAGGCTAAAAGAAATGAATAAAATGAATGAAGAAAATAAGATGTGTCATATTTGTTTGACTGTTACTACTACGAAAAGTAATGATAGGTTAGACTTATGTGATGAGTGCTTCGACAGAGTAGCCGAAGTACATAAAGAATATCTCAAGGAGAAAGAACTTGAGAGAAATAATCAGAAGACAGAGACTTTTAATTCTGGACTAACTGAAATGGAGGAATCGAAATGACATCTAAACAATTAAAAAGCCAACTACAATCTGAGTTTTGGCAAGATGTAATTGCTAGATGTATTCATAAACATGGGTACGCAGATGTGTTCTTGGTTAAGGCAAGAGGTGGTGGATTTAAAATGTCATTGTATGAGCCAACAAGAGGTAGTGCACTATGACAACTCATGGACAAAACGGATACACGGTAAAGTATCTAGTATGTAAATACTGTGAAAAGAAATATGAAGAAGGATTCTTTGGAAGTGGATTTAAGTATTGTTCTAAAGAATGTCAGAAGGAATCTAGAAAGAAATTTTATAGAGATAGATATATTCGAACTGATAAAAATTGTGTAATCTGTAAAAGAAATATTAGAAGTGTAGGTGAAAGAAAACAGGCAAATAAATACTGTTCTACAAAATGTATGTTAATAGCACAGGGAATAAGAGATGAAGGACAGAAATATGTATTAGTGAAGATACCTGTTAAGTCATACTATAAATTATTCAAGGAGAATAAAGATGTCAGCTAGATGTCATGGGTTATGTGATAGAGTTTCGTTTAGGGGATTCCTTAGAAACTATGAAAATAATACGTATTGTAGTGTATGTGCAAAATGGATTAATAAAATACATTTAAAAGCAGGTAAGGATGGTATGGCAAACTTCTGTCCTTGTTGTGGTGGAAGAGCTAGGAGACGAGCGAGATTTAATCATGCAAACAGAAAAGCAAGACGTATTAAAGCACAGCAAAATGTTCCAAAGAACAAACCTATATGTAAAATAGTATTTGGAGGTGAAAGAAATAATGTATAGTAAAAATGATATATTTCTACTAGGGTGTCTTCACACACTACGTGCTTTACAATCAGTAAAGGAGGAAGGTGATGATATGAATGACATTCAATGGGATATCCTATTAGAAAACCAACGAAGAAATCTAGAGGATCCAAGTATTGAAGAGTGTTTGGATAACGCAGATATTGAGGGTGGATTTAATGATGAGGAACTTCGTTAGATATAAATATGAAAAACTCATGGAGTACATATGACGTTAACGGATAGAGAAAAATTTATAGCCCACTATCTTTCAGTAACAATAGTTGGTATGATGGATCAGCAGTCTAATGAAGCTGTTGGTGCTACAATAGACAAACTTAAAGTATCTAGGTCAAGAAAACTAAATATAGAAGAAATACAAAAGATTGTTGAAGACCTTAATGAGGAGTTTTTAGTAAGTGGTGCTTTACTAACAGGTCAGCATAAAGCAAGAGAGGAAAAAGACGATTGGGGTCATTAACAAAGAATGATTTTCTTTGTATTAATATAGGATGTGATAACACACTTAGTGACTATGAGGTAGGTAGACAAAACCGATCAAGGAAGTATCGGTTCTGCCTACATTGTAGGAATAAAAACAAAGAGTTTAGGTGGACTTGTAAATCTTGTAAGAAAATTATGACATCTGTGTCTAATGTATCTGGAAAGTATTATTGTAAGAGTACTTGTAAGGCTATTCAGATAAGTGATTCGGTAGCCCATGCCATTTGATAGATTATTTTCTCCTCTTGATCTTCGTCAATCTCATCTATCATCTCATGTTTATCTATACAATGATGTATTAATTCATGTGTTATAGTGCAAAATATATCCTCAATAGTCTCATGATTACTGAGAAATATCAAACATCTATCAGTTTCGGAGTAGAACATACCCCTCTCTTCACACCCATGTGTACGAAAATCGACTCTCATGGAAAGTATTAAATATGGTAGAATTTAAATTATATTATGTCATTAATAGGCAGATTCTTAGATTGGTACGAATCTCATATAGGTAAGAGCCTGATAATATCAGCAGTCATATTATATATGCAGATACCACATTCGTGGTGGGCTCTGGAATGTATATTCGGAAAGGGTATACTTCATGGTCATGGTATAGTAATAGACTTCTTTCTATATGGTATAGATACCCTAGAAATGATTCCAATTATAGGAATAACTCTAGCTATTATAACGAAGGTGAGAAAAGATAGAAAATAAAACCTGTACCACTTGTTGGAGAATGTTAAAAGACGGTGAGATAACAACCATTAATGGTGAGCCAACTTGTGATAGGTGTTCGGCTAAACATTTAAAGTATGCCTTTGGTGGCTTTAAATATAGTAAGTAGTTCAGTTCTACTTGCATCGTTGACTTCCTCTTTCCATATGTTAGGACAGTCATAAAACCACAAGTCAATTACTATGCAGTCATTCCATTCAAGCATAGTCTTTTGAATTAAATCAATATTAGATGTCCTCATGCCTGTATGATGTTTATCTTGAACTCTGACTACAATTGTTTTCCCTTTAGGTCTAAAGATAACTACATCTAATGTCTCTTTCAATTGCCTCTCGCCTAATGTATCTTTAAATTCCTCGCTCATTAAATCACAGAACTTCTGCTGTCGTTTAATGTCACACCCTTTATATAAATCGCATAATATATTAAAAACTGTATCTTCCCCTGTTCCTATTATGTTTCCTTGTTTGTCTTTATGCACAAACAATAATGGAATTAAGTATATTTAAGTGTTAGTATGATCCAACTGCTGTACAATCACAGCCTTCGACTGAGCATACTGTATTACTTTCATGTGTTTCTTGCTTATGTCCACATGCTTTACATACCCCACCAGTAACAATCTTTATATCGGTCATATTATAGAATTATATTTAATGTATATTAAGTTTCGTACTGTCTTGTCAGGACTTCCCACGTTCTTTTTGATTTTCTTTTAACATTTATAACAAGTACTGTTAGATTCTTTTTATGTTTAAGCCAATCTATTATAGGTTTCTTCGCTGCCCAGGCATTTGTTTTAATCTGTATTAGTATTAGATTACCCTCGTTATCAAAGCATATACCATCAAATAAATTCCATAAGTCTAATGCTCTATACCAATCACCTATATTGTATACTAGGTCTTGTCTTTTAGTATGTGCCTTTAACCATATCTCATCATATCCATTTTCAAGTAACCATAGGACTGCTTTCCTATTGCTGAATCTCATTCTTTCTCTTGTGTTCATGATTTTAATAGAAGGCATCAATGCAGGAGAAACGTGTTAACCTTGTTTGGCTTTGGGTATAACCAAAATCTAGCCTTCCAGTTTTTATTTATATACCTTGTATTTAAGTCTTGTTTGCTTCCTCATACTTACAATAAAGATAAACCAAATAGTTTATAGTGTCTTCAATTGTATCTTGAACTGATTCATCCTTGACCTCTGATATTGTATCCGGATTTTTAGTTAGTGAGACAAGTCTCATTATTTTATCTGATATTCTAACAAGTATTGATTGAGTTGTAGTATCAGTGATACCAAGTACTGTTGATACAGTGAGATTGTATAATGTATCTCCACCGTTTTGTTGCTGTCTATTGTAATCAGCCCCCTTCTTTTCAATCATATCATATGCATTAGCACATAATTTCATGTGGGTTTGCTTTACATATTCTAAATCAGTCAACTTTATCCTCTATTCCTTTGGATGTTAGTGCAAACTCTGCATCTGCTATTGGATGTTCAGGGCTATCAACCATTCTTGCTATTCTTTTCCTACCTGATTTCTTAAAGTATAATCTATATGTTGAAGCATGTCCTACTATGTTTCCACCTATTGGTTTGACTGGATCACCAAACATTATGCTTGGGTCAGACTGTACTTGATTAGTAAATATAACAGAACATCTAAAGTAGAATGATATGTTTTTGATATGTGTCATCAACCTTGCTATCTGATTCTGTCTCTCTGCTAGTGTTCCTCTTCCAAGATACTCTTCACGGAACTGTCCTATTGAACCATCAAGTATAACCAACTTTGGTTTCTTTTCTGTTAGAATTTTTGATAGATCATTTACAGTACCCATTAGTTGTTCCGTTGTTGGTGTATAGAAGTAAGTAATATTTGATATGAACTTCTTTGCATCATCTATGTCTACTGCATATCCTCTCTCCATAAGTATCTCTGCTATTCTTTTTGGTTTGAATGTATCCTCACAATCTATCCATACTACTTTATTATTATCCTTTATTGCTTCTGCTGTAAGAGTGTTACAGAACTGTGTCTTACCTGAACCGAACTCACCGTAGACTTCATAGACTGCTTCTGGATTAACACCACCATCTATCAGATCATCAACTGCCTTACACTTTGTTGATACCTTTTCATAACCATCATGATAATCCATTAGGTCTAACACATCCATTGTTGTATTTCTAATTGCACCAGAATCTTCTAAGATATTATGTGCTTGGAATACCCATTGGTCTGCCTTTGCTTTTGCAACTCCAGTTATCTCTACTATCTCTCTTGCACCTCTAATACATAAGTCGATTAAACTTGTAACCCCAAACCCTTTAAGTTTCTTTTCTGTAACAGCACCCAATCCGTCTAAGTCCGTAAGACTTGATGGAATTTCTTCAGGCTTCTCTTGTGCCTCATCATCTATTTGTTCTTCTTCACTCATGCGTTTTCCTCCCTTGTTTTATGGTTCATGTAATCCATTGGCTCTTCTTTTATTTCATCTTTCTTATCATCACCACTAAAGAACTTTGCTTCACCTATGTTCTGTGTGTAATGATTATCTATGTATTGTCTGCCAGTATTTATACCACCATTTTTAAATAATAAATCTATAATGTAATATGCAATCAAACAAATACCTATTGGGAATAGTGGAGTGAAACATAGTATTGCACCAATGAAAACCCACCATCTACTTGCCAAATATTATCTCCAGTATTGCTTGTAATGTTTGAAGTAATGATAGTCTAATCTCTAAGTTTTTATTTTCATCCTCTACATTATATGTAGTCTTTACTGTGTCACCATCTTGTGTAACATATATTGTGTGACTACCTTTCTCTGTAGGATTTAGTTTTGTTTCAAAGTCTCCGTCACTGTCAGGCGTAACAACTGTGTTAGTTGTCTCTTGTGATGGTGAGATTGTTGTCACAACAGTGGGGGTATTTGGCTCAACATTACCAGTTATGATGTTATCCTCTACAGAAACCACTAGTATGTGTGGTTCTTTTATTAGAATAACACCATTATTAATATCTGTAGCCCATTCATACATTCCTGGTTCATAAGGAAAATCACCAGTCCATGTTCCATTAATTCCTATACTATAATCCATATGAGTACAACATATTTCATCATGTTTTATGTTTATGGTGGAGTTACTAAGATTAATAAGTTTAATAGAATCTCCCTGTTCTATTTCTAAGTATACTGGCAGGGTATTAACGAATGTGTGTTCTTCAGCAAATGCATAAGCAAAAAACATTGTAGATATTGATATTATTAATATTCCTATAATTGCTATTGAGACGCCTTGCATTATTAATCCATACCAACCCTCAATATAAACCTATGTTTTTCTATAACTTCCATCTGGATTCCTCTTAACAATTAATTCTCTTTCCCAATCTGTGAATAATCTATTTGCTGTATCTTGACTGAACTTTGGTGCTTCAGATAACTCCTTGAGGAACTTGTCGACTTTGACATTTCCAAACTCATCTGCGACTTTGTACCAAACGCTTAAGGCTGTTTGTTCCTTTGTATCCTTTGTTCTTACTCCGTCCAGGAATGCTTGATTGAAGTTACCTTTGCTTAAGTCCAACCCAAACGAGTCTAACGACTTTGTCAATAAACTCTCTACTGCTTCCAAGTCAGAGTTGATTACATTTGATCTAAAAAATAGTTTTGCGTGTGCCATAGACATTCTTATTATTGCTTCAAGTTGTCTTGTACCTACAGGTAATTTTTCATTTGCTGTTTCCTTACAGAGTTCCCTCATCTTCTCATATAATTTAAGTATGCTTTTGATTACATCATCTGTTAATACTGGTTCAATATCCCTACCATAGTTTAACACTGACATCAGTTCTGTTTCAGATAGATATGAGTTATACTCTGTATCATCTTGCTTAGTAAATGAATCTATGATATGTTTAGCCTTCTCTCTATCATCATCCCTATGTATCTCATCAATGAATAACCATATGATATCAAACCTTGAAAGTAATGGTGATGGTACATCTAAGTTATCACCAAGTGATTGTTCCAAGTCATACTTGCCTGCTCTTGGGTTTGCTGCTGCGAGTATTGATGTTTGAGCTGGCAGTGTCATCTTTGTTCCAGCCTTTGCAATACTAACAGTTTGTTGTTCCATTGCTTCATGAAGCCCTGACCTATCATCCTTATTCATTTTATCAAACTCATCAATGAATGCAAAACCACCACTACATAATGGTAATACCCCTGCTTGTGCAACCATTCTTCCATCAGAAAGTTTGACCATACCTATTGTAAGTCCGGCTGCTGATGAACCCTTACCAGATGTATAGATTGATTTCTGTGTTACACCCCTTGCAGATTTTAACAGTTCTGATTTAGCCATTGATGGATCACCAACCATGAGAATATGTATGTCACCCCTCTTCTTTTTGGTTGAAACTCCACCCAAAAGGGATAGTATTATTGATTCTTTTACATCTTTGTTGCCATATATGTGGGGGGAAAATGATTTGATTACTGCCTCTTTGTATTCCTTTGGACTTTTTTCTGCAAAGTTCTTGAGTTTTGACAGTGTTACTTCATCAGGTTTTATCAACTCAGTTTCTTCTAAGTCCTCAGTTGTTGCTACCTCTATAACGATTTCATTCTCTGCCTTCTTTGGAACTATAACAGATCTGAATATTCCAGTTATCCTTTTCTTCTGACCAACAAACACAGTACCTACATTACATCCAGTTAACTTACCTGTTAATATTACAGGTGAATGGTTCTTTGATTTCTCCATTGTCTCTTGCATTAGAATGGTTTGTATATCATCAGTTATTAAATTCTCACTGTCTACTTTCAATGTATTTTTCAAGCATGATCTTGTAGAACATTTCATTGATGGTAGATCTCTATTTGAATCACATTCAACATCTTCAGAGTGTCCACATAATTGACAAACTAGTTTACCTTTTTTAACATATGACTTTGGTGTATCTGCTGCTATCACTACACAGTCAAACGTGACTGTCTTTCTTTCATGTTCTCTTGCAGATATATCATGCATCTCAATTGCGTTCACCCCAATCAATTCTATCCTAAGATTTCTAAAGAACAACTCTGGATCAAAATCAGAAGATCTCTTTTGTCCTGCCACCTTATAGATTGCCTGTCTAACATACTTTGTAAAGTCTGCACCTGCTTCCAGGAATATATCAGTTATAGTTTCAGGTGTAACATCTAAAACAAAAACACTATTACTTCTTAGTATATCTATTACATCAGAATACTTTGCTGCACTGAAGACTTCCTTCAAGTCATCAACAAATGCAGATTCTGTCCTCAACGTAAGAGTACCCCCTGCCTAATTGAGATTAGATTTTCTAGTTGTATTATTCTTCTTTGAAGGTTTGTTAATCTGTCTCCTTCAGTCTTGTTTATGAAGTCATGCCAAATTGTAATCTCTGCAAATAGAGATGGAACTAAAGATGTTTTATCTGTGAAGTCTTCAAGCTTCATGTCATTTGTAAGATGATTCTGCATGTATTCTTTAACTGCTAGTGCAATCATACTGCTTAAGGAAACATTACTTGGTCTGACTTTATCAAAGTCCTCAAATATTTTTTCTGATTCCCTTGATACAGATAATGATTTGATTTTTGCCATGTGGTATTCTAAATTAACGATAATATAAACCTATGTTTTAAGTTATATAACTTAATAACTTATAATAAACACTAATAAAATAAAACTTATATAAATAACGTTATTTAAGTTATAGAAAAAAATTATTGGAGTTGTGCAACCAGTTCCTGGCTTGCAACAACGTTATCAGGCATTGCTAGTGATGGTGTAACCTCTCTCTCAATAAAACTATTAACAAAACTCTGTACCTTTTCAGAAGGAATTAGTGTTTTCATCAAGTCTCCCCTGCTATTCTTCCATGTGATTTCAATGAACATAGAACCTATAAGAATAGGGGGTATTTATTTGTTTTCAATTATAAGACTTTTATAACCTTTTGAAAACCCTGGTTTTACATCTTACATTGCTTTTGTTTTTTACTGTTGCATAATCCGATGAGAAGAACCCATCCTTCTCTAACTCTGATAAGTATTTCAGTGCCCTTCTTATATGAATGTGAAGACCCTCACCTATTATCCTTGCAGTTGTTGTCTTGCCCTTTGGAACGACTTCACATATTTCTTGCTTCTTGGTTTTTACTCTAAGGAAATCTTCATTACCTTCTAATGTAAATACAAACTCTGTCTTCAAATTTCAATCACCGTTGGTTTTGGTTTATATTTAACACCAACTATGTATTTTTCAAACCCTATATATCCACTAGGTGTTACTGTAAACGCTACCATTCCAACATCTGGAACAGTTCCAGCTAATCCACCTCTAGTTAAATGTGAATCAGGATACTTCCACGCTGGTGTTGTACAACCATGAGTATTTGTAAACTCAATATGATTGAAATAATGAACATGGCTTCTTACAAAGACATCTATTTTTCCAAAAGTATCATATTGATAATGCATACCCTTCATCTCTTTTGCGAGTGGTGTTGTTCTATACTGTTCACCTCTACTATATCCTATATGATGTGTAAAGTTAAAGAGTTTACCGTAAACTTTTACCAAAGCGAATGTATCTGTTTTACCTCCCTCTCCTTCAGTACCTATGTATGCCTTGTATGGTCTTACATCTCTTAGTTTTGATGCCATTATTTCTTCTAAGTTTGTTCCATCTACTTGATCATGATAAGCAGATCCACGAATTATTAATACTTCCTTATATGGTATCATCTCTATCAATGTTTTTGCAGCAAGCATTTGATCCTCAAGGTTTGTTGTCCAGGATTGCTGACCAACCTGTTTCTTGTTTGCACCATCTATACATTCACCATTAATAACTAATAGGTCTATCTTACCCTTAATATTTTTAATACATTCTACCCAAGCTTTATACAGAGTCTTCTGTAATTCATTTGGTATATATCTTGTTTCAAGATCTGAAATTATTGGTGATGGAGGACACACAGCAGTTGATGAACCCACATGTAAATCACTTATTATTAAAATCCTTTTAATCGTTGGTATTTTACCATGCCTATTACTATTTGCTCTCTTCCTTCTTACCTTAGTTTTAGGTTTTTTCACAATCATTCTCAAAAACTTTACTCATATAAACCTTTGTATTCTCTCACAGGCTCAGAACTCTTTGCTTGTTTTTGTTTTCTCTTCTGTTCAAGATATTGTTTTTGATGTTCTGGACTGTCAGATAAATGATGCATACATGGAACTGCAAGATTATATTTTGACTTACATATTTCACAGTAAACCCAAATCTCTTTAAGTTTTAACATTAGTTTCTTTTTGAAATCATTTGTCATATAGTAGTCAAACTCTTTTACGTTCTTTGTCAAAGGTTGCCATTTACCATTTGGTAGTTTCTTCCATTTCATTTCTTTCTCATCCTCTCAAACCAACGTCTTAATGTATACTTTCTTATCAATGCTATACTCATGTAAATACATGATATTGAAAGAACACCTGTTATTTCCTGGTTTGCTATCTGATCTACAAACAATGGTAATACGAAGAAATTAACTGGTAGGAATAATAAGAATCCTATAACTATATCTACTACAGTTTCAACTACTGATTTTTTATTAGAGTCTAACTTTGTTTTCATTCTTTCTCCTCCTGGTTCTCATCCTTTGATTACAACACGGACATCTTATTTGAGGTGTTTTTATTGTCACTTCACAGTCAGGACACTTTCTCCAGTCACTAGTAAGATACCTCTTATTAGTACTGAATGGTTTACTCTCCATTTTATTACAAAGTCCTTTACAACTCATTACCAATAACTTCCCTTATCACTGCAATCTAAATGTGCTCCACAGTTATTACAAAATAAATGACAGGCTGTTATAGCCTTCATGTCTGCGTCACACTTTGGGCATCTTTCGCTTTTCATATTTTTTCAACGCTTCCTTGACTAATATAAGTCTTTGGAATATATCATCGTCTATTTGTTTCTTCATAATAAAAAAAAAGAAGGAAGATGTATTTATTGTTTTGGTGGATACATAGAAAGTGCGAGCATCATTCTGCCTGTACCTTCTGCTTCACGCTCAATAACATATACATCTAGCCCATCACTTGCGTCTTTTGCAAGACACTTGTCTACTACGTCATTCCAGTATTCTGATTTTGCTTGACCAACAACAGCTTTACCAAACGAATGTTTTAGTCCGTCAGTTGTTTTGATCTCTGCTATGTCAGAGCCTAGTGATTCAACGTGCTTTACGGTGAATCCCTGTATAGTGATTTTATCTCCAGCTTTTAGTGGAGCACTATTTTGGAATGAACCTTCGATATCTATGACTTCAGATACGTTCATGTTGAGTGTTAAAATAATACCTAATATAAACCTACTCTTTTGTTAGGTGACACACTGATAAAATCTGGTCTGTTAACTTACTTCTTATCTGACCGAATGTATGTGTCTCTTCATCTAGTTTTGGATATAAAGACTTTGTCATATGATGTGCTGTTACTAAACACTGCATAACCATTTCTGCACACTGCTTAACTCCATCTGAAACTGGAACGTCTGGTAGTGACATCTTAATTGAGTCATCACCTGTGTGTTCAAACCCTGATCCTATTTGTTTGTTTGGCTTCCATTCACTTACCTTACCACCCTGCTCATTGAAACACTTCTCTTCATTACAAATAGCCTTTGGTGTCTTCTGGTAGAATATCTTATCTCCTACCTGCCAAGATCCTCCACAGAATTGGCATGTTCCCTTGTATTTAGCGTTCATAGAACTGCCCATAAAATCTATAAATATAGCCCATTTATAAATGTTTACATGAAAGTAATAATTATAGTATTGATATCATTTTGCCTGATTATAGGTAGTATTTCATCAGTATCCGGTGATGATAGGTTGGAAACCATGAAGATGTTTCATAAGAAAAATCCCACGGTTTGTATAATGGAACCAAACCCTGTAATCCAAGAAAGATTCCATGATGAGGTTTTCATGATGACTGTGCAATCTGTTTTAACTTGGGAAAATGAAATGAAATCTCACACAGGTGGAAACTGGCATATGCCTATGAAGTATATTGAGTTAGAAAGACATGATGATAAAAGAGCCCAGGATTTCCCTGAATGTAATATCTTCATTGTTTTTGAAGAGTTAAACAATGGTGAGTTTGTCAAGAAATCTGCTTTAGGTTTTACAAAGTATAATTTTTCTCACTCCAATCATCAGTGGGTATTGGTTGTGGTTTACCTCAAATCAGTAGTAGAACAACAGAATGTAAGCATATGTATAGGGTGTGATGATGTACCCAACGAGGTATCAATAAAATTAGAATATAAGGATCATCCTGAAAACTCAATAAGAAAGATAATACTCCATGAGTTTGGTCACGCATTAGGAATAGGTCATTATATAGAGGACAGGGATAAATTTAATAATAACATAAGCTTAATGTATCCAAGTATGAATCCATTTAAAGAGAATAATCTGACCATAGGATTTGTTGATAAGGAATGTCTTTCAAAAATATATGGTAAAGATGGCTTTGGTGGAATCTATGGATTTGCACCAGCATATTATGAAATTATAAATAATATTAATTCAACCAAATTGGAGTGGAATAAATGAAAGTAAAATATTATACAAAACAAATAGATAAAATTTTATATGGTCAAATAATCTATAAATTCATTGCAGAAAACATTGAAAATAATACTTATAATAATAAATTGAAAGAATGGAGGATTAACATATATCCGGTAACTATGTTTGAATCAATATATCCACATGGAGTAGAGCATTATTCTGGTATAGGTGGTCAGTTTTCTGGTGGCATGCCACATGGAGTAACCGGAAAAAACAAAGTAGATGTTTTTATTAAAGACAGTAAAGATTATGGTTTAACAGTATTACAGAACACATCTGTTATTACACATGAACTTTCACATATGCTTTTAATGATTAAGTTTAACGCAAACCCAAATTTCTTTAAGAGAGCACCACTACGTCATGATGATAGAAGTGGTAATAAAGCAGGTCAGCAACTTAATAAATGGACTCAAGAAGTTCACGATAGAGAGCATGAGGGTAACTTGAAAAACATGACAGTCTACAGAAGGATAGGAATTCGTTGGTATCCCTATACTGTCAGAGTTTTAAACCTTGAGGGCTTTCCATATTAAAGATTTATATATGACATAATCTTTTGGTTCATATGGCACGAAGGAAAATTGGTAATTCACACACCACAATAAGCGTTCTTTGGAAAGACAAAGACGAGTTTAGAAAGCATGCTAAACTTGTAAAACAAACAAGGAATGGTAAAATGTATGAGAGTGATGCAGTTATCTTTCAAAGAATTCTAGATTATTATAACAAAAATAATCCAACAAGTGAGCCAGCAAAATCTACTTATCCTTCTCAAGATATATCCCAGCCAAATTCCGATTCCTTCTAACCCATACAATTTTTATTTTATCTGTAAGTTTTCTTTTGCATTTTTCATATAATGGAATTAAATGTTCAGTTGTTATTCTCCACTTCTGATTTATCTGATTCACTACTAGTAGAGAATCACTGTATATTGTTACATTTCTGTTCTTATAATTATTATTAATATATGCAAGAGCATATAGTAAAGCAAGATATTCTAATTCATTGTTAGTTGGATTACCACCTCTGAATTTTACTATTACTTTTTCTTTTAACTTATCTACTAGACATATTTTTGATCCCCTGGTTCCACCATCAATGTAGATTTTCACTCTACTTTTTTTGGATTCTTAGACGTATAAGCTTTTCGGCATTCATTACTACAGTATATTCTTTGTCTTCCTTTATACCTCCATGGTAGTGTAGCATTACATTCAATACAACGTTTTGGTTCGTCTCGTCTCAACACTTATAAGTGATGAATAGACTATTTAAGCCTTTTCGTCTTCGTCTTTAGTGTATTTTAATCCCCAAGAATTAACATTCACGTTATTGAATTTCTTGGTTTTGTATGGTTTTACGTCAGAGTATACAAAGTTAACACCACCTGTTGTGGTTGCAGTTGTTGCACTTCCACTTGATGTTGAACCAACGTCTTTGGTTGTTGGGTTCTGTGCTTCATGTTTAAACTCTTCATCTTTATTATCATGTGTTTCACCCTCATAATCTTCTGGGGCGTCTACAGTGTTTGATTCATTTGTTGATACTCCTGCATTTGCATTTCCACCTGCATTACCTAAAGCAGTTTCCTCTACATCTGATTTCTTTTGACCTGTAGCTGGATCAAATTCTGCATCTTTCTTTGCACCGGTTGCAGGATCATGATCTGCATCTTTCTTCTGATCATCATTCTGATCATTTGTTCTGGAGTGATCCTGTGTTTCAGAATCTTTTGATTCTCCATCTTCATAAGTAAATCCTTCTTTTGTTAAAACATCTTTTAGTTCTGTTGGTAGTTGATCCCATTCTTTTGTTACATACATTGGTGATGGTGCCTTTGCAGCCTTTAATGCTTGGATTCTTTCTGAAGCATCCATTCTATCCCATGTCTTATTTACAACTATATCCTTAACAAAGAATGTGTCGTTTATATGAATATCTGAAAATGTTCCATCTTCTTTTGCAACGGTTATAAAGGCTGATCCCATCTTAACAACAATTCCTCTACCCTCTGAACCATTGTCATAATAATGAATATCATCTCCTACTCTTGTATGTGTTATTTTATTCATGTCGACCATCTTATTATTTTTCTTTTGAGGTCGCCCTATATAAGTTTCACTTTCTTGTGGATCTTCACCTGTGTTTTGGTTAAATGCAGGTTCTAAACTACCATATCCATTACCATCCTTATTTTCTTCCTCTCGTGACTCATGTATTATCTTTTCTAACTCCTCATCAGGCTCTTCTGCAATAGTTATATCACCAGATATAGTTTTCACTGGTTCTTTTTGTATCTCCTCGTTTGGGTTTTCATCTAATTCTGAATCAGTTGCTCTGAATGTAGGCTTTGGATTAGTCCATCTAGCTAACTCTGACTCTCCAATAGATGCTGCATCTTCTTCTCCAGAAGGTGTAAATATCTCTCTTCCTGCTGTAGACTGCCATCTTCCTGATTCACCAGTGGAAGGATTAGCTATTGGTGGGTGCTTCCATGGTTTTTTTACTTCTACCATATATATCAAATAAAAGATATAATATTTAAAGTTTAACCAAATAATGACTCTTTTAGAGCCTTACCCATACTTAAAACATACCAGCCATCACCACTTGCCACTGCTTTACATGCTAAAACAAGGCTGTCTGGGTAGTCATCATGTTCATCAGATTTGATTTTCATTATACCTGTCTCAGTATATTCCCTCCTCAAATATGATAATTGGTAAACCATCTTATCTACAGTCTTTAATGATATCTTATGATTCTCAAATAATAACCTAAGATTCTTATACATATCTGCCTTTTCCTGTAACGTGAACATGACACCCCTACATGGTAATCCCTGTTCTCTGGCAAGATCAATTAAACCACCACCAAGACCTGTCTCATCAACATATATTGTTTCAACATTATAATCTCTAGATAATTGATTCAATCTACCACAAACATCAACAACATTAGACTGTGATTCTGCTTCAACACGTTCTACAAATACATTATCCTTACTATCAACAGCACATATTGTGTATACTGTTTCATCTCTACCGGTTCTTGCAACGTCAACACCCATGTAATATCTTACATTACCTGATGGTCTTCTGTCATTTACTGCTTCTTGTATTAATGAGTTTGGTATTAATGCATCACCTATATCCAGGAATTCTCCCTCAACTTCCTGTACATACTCCTCTCTTGTAAGTTTCTTAATCTCCTCAATGAATGATGGATCTTCTTGAACAAGTGGGTTATCTGTTGACTTTACATGAAATTCTGTCCACATTCCCTCTGGATTTTTTGGTCTTGAGTTTTGACATGCCTCAAAAAAATAACCAGATTTACTAAATGGTGTTGATGTAAGCCACACTCTAGCCTTTGTTGCCATACCAGATGGTAGGAATGCTCTAAGTATTGATGTCTTAATGAACGAGCACTCATCTGCTATTATTACATGTGGTGAATAACCTCTAAGTGAGACACCAGTTTCACCGGTTGCTCTTGTTACTATCTTACTAACTCCCTCACCGTTTAAAAAATTAACCCACATCTCAGTCTGTGTATTTCTAACAACATATCCCTTGAGAAAATCATTATTTATCATCAGGCTTCTTATTCTATCGAACATGATTGTAGCCTGATTTTGTGTTGGTGCTGCTATTACTATAGTACATTCTCTATTAACAGTATCCAATAATAATGGTGCGAAGAATGCAAAATGTATAGCCTTTACAGCAGTGGACATTGTTTTACCAACCTGTCTTCCAGACCTATATACTATAAACCTGTCTTGGGAATCAACATACTTTTGATTATATTCAAATAGTTTATGACCTAGAAATACCTCACTAAACTTACTTGGTTTTGTAGCACATTCTGCTATTACCTGTAGGAAGTTTTTCCTTTCTTCTACTACTTGTTTGTTAGGTCTAGCCATTATGCTTGCCTCGTATGTGTTGTTTTTATATGTTCAATAACAGAATCAGAGTCCTTAAACCCCCCCTTACCACACCAAATACAGTGTCTTATATTATAAACCTCATTCATGACAACCACACTCACAGTCTGACATCATAGATATAACCTCATCAGTGCAGTGTCCACATAGTTTACAACAATACTCATTCATATTATCACCAGTATTATCATTGATGCAAATATGGCTCCACAGAATGTTGCTACTACATCATTAAAATCTGGAACACCCTTTTTGGTAAATTTTTGATAAAACTCATATCCTATTCCAAAAATGAAACCCAATAATATTAATGGAAATAATACTATCCCCAGAATACTTAGTATAAATCCGGCTATAAAATGTTGTATTTTATCATTCATCTTCTGGAACCCATACCCATTTTCCTTTGGAGTTTAATTTCTTCGGTCTATTCTTCCTATCATCTAGATGTGATAAAAATACCATAGTGTTTGCTATCTGATATACCAATTTTGTTCTTTCTGAGCCAGTAGCATCCCATAATTTTTCTTCTAATTCCTTGATTATTCCCTCCAAAACTTCTCTTGATGGTATATCCCACTCTTCTTTTTCAAGTAATCCAAAACAGTCTTTTAATCCCATCTTCCGTCTCCTCTCCTAATCTTGGTTTTCTTCCAATCTCTTGAATACCATCCTATTGTAAGACCACCTATAAAAAAACACATTGCAATTATTGCCCATATTGTACTTAGATCAGATATCGTTCCCATTCTATTCACTCTTCTGTGCCTTTATCTGTCTAAAGATATTTGCTATATCTCCCTCTTTGGTATATTCTGCCTTCTCTGTTACTACTATCTTACTGTTAAGATCATTGATTGATTTTACTACATTTAACAGTGTATTTATTTCTGACTTTGTATTTCTATCAGGTATATTTCCATCTAATTTTGATTGTGTTAGTGCCATTAGTACATTCTCAAATGATAGTTTTGCTAGCATGTCCATCATTGCTTTCAAGTCTTCTGGATTTCTTGTATCTATCTCATTAATGAATTTAACAAAATCCTCTCTTATTGCACATACTGCACCAGCCTCATACTTTGGGCATTTACCATTACCACCGTCTTCTATTGACCTGTAAACACACTGATCACACAGTGCTGGGATATTAGCAGTTTTGAAATGCTTCGCAGCATTAAACTTTGAGATTGTTTTTCTCTTATCCTCTACAACGATGTTGGTTTTACCAACAGGCTTTATCTTAAATAGGTCATCTGCCATACCTAACAATTATTAAATCAATTAATAAAGTTTTCTGTATACATATTATATGCCTTACACATAGGCATGAATAGTAACGCAATAGGTGCTTTTAGTAGTGCATTATACTCACCATCTATTATTTGTTGGGTTGTTATACCTACCTTCTCTAGGTTTTCTTTATATTTCTCACAATTATAACGTAACATTGGTATCATACCCCTACCCTTTTCAGCAAAAAACATTGATGTCGTAGAGTTGTTACTCCATATTTCAGTCTTTTTAGTCATTGCAGCAGATATCCAACCACTTGTATCAATGCTTTCAAACATTCTTCGTTCTATATATTTTCCTTTTGCCAGTCCATGATACTTCAAATTACCTGGAAGTTTTCTTATCTGATCCTCTGTCTCTAGTTTTCCTCTAACCTCTCCAAGACAAACATATGAATCTACTTCAAGTTTAATCTGTGCTAGGTGATGTAAATAATTACCCTGTAGAACTGGTAAAGTCCAATCAATACCCTGCTCTCTTTCCTTCTTCATGTATTTTATGGTGTTATCCATATCATAAAACACATCAAACTGTGTGGCATAATCATACATATCTCTCTTCTTTTTAAGAAAACTCCAATATTTTTCTGGATCTCCTTTGGTTCCTGCAACCACAAAAACTGATTCAAACTCTTTTCTAAACTTGTCTATATTAGCATATGAATATCTATGTGATAACATAACATTCTTTACACCACACGCCTTTAGTGCTTCTAAATGTGCTTTATTATTTGCGTTAAGATAGATCTTCAAGGTCGTCTTCCAATACCCATCTTAGACCTCTTATCAATCCACGCCTTTCTTCATCTGGAAGTTTCATGAATTTCATAGGAACAAAATTTTCACTCTTATAATTTTCATGTAGTAGTAGTTCTTTTTGATATAAGAGAAGATCTCTTATAGAATGCTCACTCTTCATCCCAAAACTTCCTATCATCTGTGAAACATTTTGTTGCGTATGGACACATACCGTCACAGAGGAAGCACTTAGTTCTTTTTGGTAATGTTTTATTCAGTAAAGCATCTTTAATTATTGCTGCTTTCTGCTTCATATCCTCTACTATTTCCTCATAAGGTTGTAATTTGAATGATAAGCATGCTGGTTTATCCCTAACTTCTTTACTAATACTATTTGAGATGTAGATAACACACCCAAAATCTGCGTTAATACCATAGCATTTGTGTAGTAAAACACGGTATCTATTTATCTGATCCTTGTGAGAATCACTTGGTTTTGATGAGGCTTTACTAAAATATCCAATAGAACCAGTAGTTTTCTTGTCTGTTATAATCCATTTATCACCAACTTTTAGCAGATCATCTATACTTCCATAGATTATATCCAGGTGTTTTGGATCACCTTCTGGTATTTTCTTTGCTTCTTCATAGGTTAGTGGTTTATCTTCAACCCAATCCCATGCTAAAAACTTTTCATGATTTTCATCTGTTGCCAGTTTTGAATTATTATGAACTGCCTGTCCTATATATAATGATTTCATATCCTCAGTTGACATGGTCTTTGGAGAAATTTTTCCATAAATAGTATATCTATCACATGGTTTAATGACATCTGAAACGTGAATCTTACCTAACCTCTCAGTTTCCATGGCTTCTACTTGGGCTTTACGAAACTTGAAATACACTTCGTTGTTAATATCTTCTAACTTTAACATTGAATTATATAGAAATATTACCTAATTTAAAGGTTTGCTTAGTAAGATTCGTCTATGATAAATGTGAATGATTCTGTCTGTTCAGAAATATCTCCATTTGAATCAAGCAGTTCAACCTCTCCCTCCCATCTTCCAGCCTTTGCATTTGTTGCATCTGTGGCTGATAATGTATAACTTATATCTCCGGTTGATCTTGTATCGAATGTTATACTTCCGTTTATTAAAGATGTTCCATCAGGTTTCCAAACCTTCCACTTACCTGTGGCATATGTTACATCATTACTAAGATTTTTTGCCGTACCAGTAGAATCTGTTATCTGTAATTGTAATGTAGCACGGCTACCTGCCTTTACCTTATATTCAATTGCTCTTGGCATCATATCCATACTCATTTTAATTACCTGCTCCTCTTCCTACTTTGCTCCTTTTAAAGATTCTTGCTATCTTACTCCTATCAAATACCCTTGTAATTCTCTTTCTTCCTGCTATCACTTTTGCATTTCCTAGTACTTCCTTCACAAAAGTTTCACTCATTTGTACTGTTGATGAAATAATTCTGGTTAATGCCCTAGAGGTTATCTGTCCTTCAGATATTCCCAGTGTATCACCCACACTTTTAAGTCTTCCACGAACGTATATTTTGGCTGCTGATAACTGTAATGTTTCGTTTATTTGAACTGTTATATTTAATGATGTAATAAACGCTTCAGTCAAACTCAATGTTTCATTTATCATTCTTACCAAAGTTCTTCCTAATCCATCAAACTCATTAATACTTAGACTTTCATTAATCATCTTTAATCCGGTTCCAAGTTTTATTACTGTCTCTGATTGCTGAATAGTTTCATTTATCCTTCTTACCAATGATCGTATAGTTCCGTCAAATTCACTTATGCTAAGACTTTCATTTATTACGTGATAATTATCTCTTAGTCTTGCAAATGTTTCTGATATTTGCAGTGTTTCATTTAATATTTTTAACAATCCAGTTATACGTATTAACGATTCCGAAGTTTGTAATGTTTCATTAACGTATCTTGACATTGTTCCTAATCTATTATTTGCTTCTGATATCTGTAATGTCTCTGCTAATAATCTTATCAATGACCTTACTGTTATCTGTACTTCTGATATCTGTAGTGTTTCTGCTATTGGTTTAATACCAGTACCTAATCTTGATGCAGATTCTGATTGTTCTATTGTCTCTGCAATCAATCTGAACATAGTTCTTACCTCACCATCAAATTCTGCTAGACTCTCACTCTCTGATAATACTCTTGACATATTTCCTATTCTGTTTAATGCTTCACTTGTCTGTTCGGTCTCAGACAACACTTTAATTCTTCCACGAACGTATGCTAATGCATCTGACATTCTTTCCTCCTCATTAACATGTTTAAACAAACCTGTTATTCTCAAAACTGCTTCAGATACACTTTCACTTTCTGCTATAATTTTTATGATTTCCGGTCTTACATCAAACACATTGTTTTGAAACACATTCTTCTGATATGTATAATCTCCCCAAGTATTATCCTGAAATACATTATCTTGAAATATGTTATCTTGAAATACTGCTAAAACTTTTGCCAATTAGTTAATCTCTCCCCAAGTACTGCCACTACGTATAAAATGTTTTCCGGTGTCGGTCTCTTCGAATATTGTACCATCTTCTACATTGAATGTTGCATTCTGTAAGTATGATACAACTATCTTACAGGCAGTTGTTGGTGAGTTGTCATTCTTCCAATATGTAATTCCTTGATTAGTACTATCTGCGTCAGTATCAAATCCAAGATGAAACCAATTGTCAGATAACTGATTTTGTAAATCTGTGTTTGCTGTGCTACCCAATACAACATCATGCGTGTGATTAGTTTCACCTGATATGTTTATTGTGGTGTATGATGTATTATCCCTAACTTGTGACCATGCTGTTGATGATCCTGCTGTGAAGTTTGTTGTGATTTGTTTGACCTGTGCTGTACTAACATCATCATCTACATATTTGAAAGTTTGACCTTGAAGTCTAATTTCCGTTATTGTTGAGCCATCAGGTATTGATGTTGTGTCAAATGTAGCAAATGAAAAATAACAATTAACTTGATCTGATCCAAATGATCCACCATTACTAGGAAATGTAGATGATTCCGTACTAGAATAACTAGAACAATCTGACATAGCAAAATGCTTTGTGAAATTTATTGTTGCTGTAGCTGAAGTCTGTCTATCTGTACTAAGACCTTGAATTCTATTGCCTGCTAAATATTTGATAGCCATTATTGAGGTTTAGTCACTCCTTCTGCCATGAATCCTTCTGATCCTAGTTCGTCAAGTCCTATTCTGTTTAGTGCATCTTTGTAAGAATCCTTGAACTCCTCTGCCATCTTGTCTAAAAAGTCATACATATCATTTATTGTTATAGGCTCGCTATTATTAATTTTGTTTTGAATTGTTACCAAGTATTCTCTTGTTCTAGTTTCTGCTAGTTGTGGGTGTATTCCTAACTGTTCCCAATATTCTACTGCTGCCTTTGATACTCTGCCACCTGCTGACAGGTCTTGTATTGCTATTCTAAATGATGATCTTACCATATGAGATATTTCTTGTGCTTCAAAGTCCTTCTCACTCCAGTTGTCAGGTATGTTATTATTCTTTTTAATGCTGTCATACATATCTTGGAACATACCTATCTGTCTAAGTGTTGTTTCCATTGATGTTGATATACCTGCTACTTGTGAGTAGTATTCATTAACTGTAAGCATTGATTGTTTATCCTTTCTTTTTTCTAAGTTTTGTATTTGTAGTTTTTTCTTTTCCACATTAAAGTATGCTTCTTGTAGTGCTTTGTATTTCTTGTCTATTTGTGCAAGACATTGTTTCATTCTTTGTAGTGGACTGTCAGTAATCATCTGCATTGTTTGTAGTGAATAACTAGACTGACTTGTACTGTGACCTACTATTGCACTTGCTCTATGATATTCAGGTAATCTTGAATTAATCTTTGCTACCTGCTTTTCATCCATTGTAACGAGTTTGGTTACATCTTCAAATTTTACTACATCTTTTATCTGTGTCATTAATATCCCTCCGTTGATCCACCATGAGATCGTGCTTCTGTCAAAGTTCCAAAGTTAACAGCGTTACCAGTAGTTGATATTGTTACATATTGTGAAATGTCAGATGTTAATCCTTTATGGGCATACACAGCTCTACCATCACCTGCAACTGCCATACCAGATTCGGTTGCTGCTGATAAATCACCAAAGTCGGCTGCATGAGCTGATATTGGTAGTGATATGTATTGTATATCATTAATGGAAGCATTTGTTCCAGTATGTCTATAACCAGCAAATATTAATCCTCTTGATCCACCCTGTTCTGAAGCACCTGAACCTGCCCACATATTAGAGTGTTGCAAATCATAATTTGTATCAACTGCATTACCTGTTGTTGCTATTGTGATATGGAAGAAACTCGGATTCATACCCCCACTAATCCTACATCCAGCAAAATATCCCTTTGTTCCGTTTGATAATCCACAAAAACCATATCCACCAGCAGAACCATTAATATCACCAAAGTCAGTAGCGTTACCTGTTGTTGCAGTTGTAACATAATCCATAACGTTTGAATAATCCCCATCGTCAAGTCCACCTGCTTGAACAACCCTTGTATCACTACAAGCTGTTTCATTTGAATAACCCATATTATTATTCAAATCACCAAAGTCTGTGGCATTAGATGGTGTTGTTATTGTTACATAATCTATTGTATTTAAATAACTTGAAGCTCGACCACCCATAAACACTCCTCTTGTTCCATTTGATCCTCCACCTGCCCAAGCCCTTGTAACTGACAAATCACCAAAATCTGTGGCATTACCTGTTGATGGTATCGTGATATAATCTATTACATTGCTTGCATTACTTGATTCATCATATCCACCTGCGAATATACCTCTAAACACTTTTGCTTCTGTACCATCCATCTTCCATTCTGAACCATCCCACCATTTGTATTTTGCAGTATCAGTTTCTTCATATATTGTGTTAGTTCGTGTAGGTGAAAAAGTTAGTGTTTTAGTTCCACCATCACCAACACATGATAAGTTTGTTCCTGAAGCAAATGATCCTGAATTTGTGTTAGTGAATTTTAAACTTGTAATAGTTGCATCAGGGCTTGGAACAAATTTATGAATTGTTTCTATCATATGTGGTGAAGCTGTTGAACCTCTTGTATCTGCACCCCACACCATTCCGTATTTTTCTTCACCTGAAATAGAAGAAAAGTACCCAACGTTGAATCTATCTGCTGAATCAGTTCCTCCCCAATAATTCCAAAACTGTGTTTGACTGGTCTGTGTTCCATCTGCATCACCATCAAAACTATATCTTGTGGCATATACAGAATTTGAATTATTATTATATGTTCCATTTGCACCGTTTTGACCATCTGCAAAACTACTAAATAAAAACATATTAAAGTCACTTGCTGTCATTGCTGTTGATGATCCTGTTTTGTATATTTTCATAGCCAAACTAGCTGTTCCACTGTTTAATGGATTATAATAAAATACTGGTGGGGTTGTTGGTGATCCATTTGTTGATCCATATGGGGCTCTTGCAACTATTGTATTTGAAATTGACGAAGTATTATATCCTATTTTTACACATTTACTTGTACTTGAGACATCTGTTCCACTCTGCATTTCAAGTGAATAGTTATCACCTGCTGCAACTGTATGATCAGAAGAAAATTCAAACACAACTTCTGCATAACTTGTTGTTAATGTGGATATGTCAAGTGTTGTTGTAGATGTTGCTGCAACTGTTTTATGTGATCCCTGATTACCTGTTCCCTCAACACTACCTGTATAAATTTTTGCCTTCATATTACCTGTTGGTGAACCAACTTTCTTTAACATAAATGAAATTCTATTCACACTTACACCAATACCTGAATGACTTGTGCCAATCTGATGTGCATAATATCCCTGTTCATCTTTACACATAACACCATCACTACCTGTTGCACCAAGATTATCAAACACTATAGTTATATCACCTGCTTCTACTGTATCAGCAGAAGAACTCAATGTTTCATGTTTATTATTGATCCAAGCCATTAGTTAGCACCCCATACTTTAAGAACTGAACTTGTTGTATAGTCAGCACTTCCTATATCATTGACAATATCAATCTGTGTTATGGCATCTGTATTATTCCACTTACC
>VTLG01008852.1_pt1 | contig 25635 bp, 43 predicted proteins | sample 4694571 | NCBI WGS metagenome assembly VTLG01 (sample SAMN12604809, study PRJNA352737) | marine metagenome | biome: ENVO:00000447; feature: ENVO:00000209|ENVO:00000569|ENVO:01000036; material: ENVO:00002151; isolation source: viral sequences binned using virsorter ...
TTGATACATATGCACCTTCAGTATCACTGAAGATATATTCTCTCACAGCATTACCAGCTTTTTGCACATACAGTGTTGCGCCATCCAAAGGTTCTGGTCTGACAAAGTTTGCACCAAATGGTGTTTGCCTGCGGACCTGTGCTGTCGCTGGTGTTACTGGCGTTGTTGCAAATGCAGGAATAAAAAATTCTGATTCACTAGCGAAGATTTGCAGATCACGATTCGATACCAGATGTCTTATCTGATCGAATGTACCAACAGCACCAGTTACATCAATAGCATCGTCATCATTGCCATCACCTACATCAAAATTAAAAAACCTATTACTTTTTGATGCCCACAAATGATTTGGCTGCGCTTGTGTGCCAGCAAACCAGAGACGTCCTTCATGGAAAGTCACGGCGGCAGGATACCCACGCAAGGAGGAATACGACTGTTCAGCCCACTCTGTTGTAGCTGCACCTGTCGCAATACGTGGGGAGCCACCTCCTACCGCCGTGCTGGTGGCACTCGCTGCGGCTGTAATCTCATACGTGTTCTCATCGAGCACAGCCGAAATAGTTCGTGTTCCATTTATATTAGAAGCAGCAATCCCACCAACTGCTGCTGCACGATCAATAACAACAGATGCAGAAGCAGATAAACCATGCAGTGCGTGAGTTACCAATACTGTGCTGCTGCCCTCAACTGTTTCCAGAGCATCTATAGCAAGCTGTTGTCGCAGTGTACCTTTGATTGTTGCTGTTACTGTTGTTGCATTTGTAAAACCAGTAATCAGTGCATCGGTCTGACCAATACGCAATGTCGTACCAACATGACCACTTTCAAAGTAGTTGGAACTAGATGTCAGCGTTGCTCCACTACCACTCGTTGCAGATGACGAAAGTGTAACACCAACATCTTGGAAGCTGTGATACGGCTGAAATGTCAGATTATTATCTGATGATTGCTCGAACTCAAACGTATCAACTTGGAAGGTTGTTAGACCAGTGCGAACCAGTTTACGAATCATAAACGTGGTGTGATTTATAAACATCACATCGCCAGCTTGCGCAAAAGTAAGCTCACCTAGTTTTGCTTGAGTCCACGGCAAGGCACCCGATGCTGTATCGGCAGTCAAACCCTGTATGTGAGAAACTGTTCCATTTGTTAGCAAGCGGTATATATCACAACGCGCATTTGAGAATGCGATGATGTACTGCTCATCATCGGAAAATACAAATGGCTCTAATCGAACCTGCATACCTGTTGCGCTGCTTGAATATGTAACAGCACTTTCAGCAGCAGCCCAAACACGAGTGCCAGCACGTTTCTCTAAGCCACCCTCAGAGCGGATAAAGAAATTGCGCAGCGTTTGAGCGGCGCGATTGTAAACTTGGGAATCTGTACGAGAGCGTAGGTTTGGACTAACTTCACCGTAGTCGAAGCTGGTCAGCGGTACTCTGATTCGTGCCATTAACTACGCCTTTCAACTTTGAACCTGTTCGTTATCAGCTTACGCGTAGTTTGTTGTTGTGAATCAAGAGTGCGTGCTTGAGACATAGCAACTTTGTATTTCTCATCCATGATTCTCATCAAACCATCATCACGCGCAATCGCAGCCGCAAAAATTGCAGCAAGCTGATATTCTACTGCCAAAGTAAAATATGAAGGCCAAGTATTCTCTTCAGCCCGAAAGGTAAAATCTGCAACCACTTGATCTGCTTCATTCGTATCGGCGAATGCCTTATCGCCATATACAGTATAATCAACAACTAGATCATTTACTGTCAAAGCATGGAGCATCAGCAGACTTGCAGGAAGCTGATACGCCTGATCGAAACGACCAGTTGGCTCGTCAGACAATAAGTTTAGAACCTGTTGATTGGTTGCAAAGCGCCATCGCGCCATACACAAAGATGCTCGTGCAACATCCTCATACATATTGTTAGCAACAGTTGCTTCTGTGCTCGTATCATCAAACGATGAAATCGGGTTGGCCCCGATAAGTGTCAATGCACGAGCGGCGATATCAACAGATGAGTTTGCTGCGCTTGATGTCATCTAATGGTTTGGACGGCGAGTGCCTAGTGTACCCAGACCAAAGGTCGCTTAACCGCTGGGAAACACCCGCCGCCCAATCTCCTTAGTCGCTGTCGCTTACGGTCAGAGCCGTACCGTCAGCGATATCTACAACAGAGCCAGTGTTCGACAGAACAACCGAGATGCCCATCGTTGGTGCATCGCTATCATATACAAAGATAACGTCACCAACATTAAGCATGGTAGCAGCATTGTTGAAATATCCTGACACACGAACAGCAGTCAAAGCGTCAGTCGAGTCATAGAACCAAAGGCTATGACCACCGCCGCCTGCCATGCGAGTAAGACCAGATGCAGAATAAGCCATGACTAATCTCCCTCTTACGTGTTGTTGTCGAGGACTTCGTAGACACCGTTGTCATCAATGACAACTGCGCCCATCGACATCATCGAGGTGGTAAGGTGCGATACCTTCTCAGGGATATAGTTTACTTCAGTCGAAACTTCAGAGTTTACCCCGATACCAACTGCATTCTGATGGTATGCGATATTCTTACCAGCAGTGATTGCAGAGGTTGAGAAGATGTTGAAACCAAGGAACTGCTTCATGGTCATGCCGCCTGCGAATGGCAAGTTCTGCTCACCAACAAAGTCAGACGATGCAAACTCGTTGATAAGGAACAGATCAGCAAAACCTTTCGGGTGCATCGCAAGATAGCGTTGGCCATCTTCCGGTACGTTTGCAGTACCAAAGGTTTCAAACAGAGTCAGAAGATCAGCCTTTTCAACAGCCGAGCTTGTGTCATGGATTTGCGTAGAGTTCGCACCCGCATCCATAGCGGTATAGATAAGCTCGTCAGTCTTACGACCAAGTGCAGCAGCAGCCGAGGTGGCTACAGCTTGACGCTCATCAATATTGGTCTTGAGTTCATCGAGCTTGTCGATGTACTCGGCTGCATAATGGTCTTCCATCGTCGCCTCGACGTTGGTGTGTACCAACTCCATAGGCGTGATGTTGCCGTTACGCGATTTGGTGGAAGCAGTTCCTGCGCCGATTTTTTGGAAACGAACAACATTTCCGCTCACTTGCTGATTACGAATGGTGTTCTTCAGCTTAGAACCCATACGCTGATAAGCCATGTGAACTTCGGACTCAAACTGCTTGATAAAGGCGGTATCAATAGTAGACGCCATAACAACAGTCCTTCCTGTTACAAGATTTTACAAGTCCCGGTTGTCCGCGTCTCTCGTCATATGGTTATCCGTGTGGGCCATCAGTTTGACGCAGGCCGTTCGTCCTCCTCGAATGACACTTCTATATGAGATGCGCAACGCACAAATCTTAATACTTCATATCCATTTATCATGGTTGGCGTATATGCAAAACAAAATCCAAGGCTGCGCAACCACTTAATACTGCGAACATGATCGATTGGAACAACATTCTCAAGAATGTCGTATTTGGTTTGAAAATACGAAACCATGTCTTTCACCATCTTGTGAAAGTCGAGAGCATAATCTTCGACTAATGGTGAACCAAGAAGCCAGATAGACCCGATGCGATCTTCCGCATCATGAAAAGGCAACACGCCACCCATGCAGATTGGTGTTTTGCCAACCAAGGCTGTAAATGTTTCAGCATCATTTATAGTGAGAGGTAAGTGTAAAGCCCGCCACGGTGTCGAACCTTGAATCATACACTCACGCAAATCTGTCAACCGGAGGAGGTGTTGCAGCTTTCCAGCATGAGTTGCCGTAGCGGGCTTTACGTTTATCTGGCCATACCTAGCCTTGATACATTTTGGAGAAGCCATCTTCCACCTGCTTCACAAATGCTGGATCGCGAGAGCCTTGTTTCCAATAGCGTTCATCCATCATCATGGAGCGTAGTTCGTCTTCTGACAACTGAGTTCCGGCTTCTACATTGCCAGCAACCGGCGTTACATTGATTGCTGACATGATTTTTTCGAGGACTTCGATGCCTTGAGCAGTCTCGCCGAGACGTTCAACAGCATCATATTGTTCCTCACTAAAGAACTGGTTTGCCCATAGCTTGACAGCTTCAATACGAGCATCAGCGTTTTCACCGAGCTTGGTGTGCTCTTCTTCAAGATCGATGCCTCCCGTAAGAGCGGCGACATACTTTTCAATTCCCGCCTCGAACTTATCTTGGCCAAAGCCATGATCGTAAGAGAACTGCGCCCACCAGTTAAGGAGATCGTCACCAACAGCCGCCTCTTCATCAAGGGAGTCTGGGATAGTATAATCACCAACGGTGGCTGGTCGATCTTGCCATTGTTCTTGGTGCAACTCTTCTTTGACCGCTGCACGCAACTCTTCGTCAGTCTTGCCCAACTTGCTTTCAAGATGTGAATAAGATGAGACAAGGTCTTCTGGAGTTTTGAACTTTTCGGGAAGCCACTCAGGACGTTCTACGGATTCAGATTGGCTGCCGTCAACAGGTGCTTCGGTTTCTGCAACCTCCACATTATCTGCATCATTCATCAGTTTTTATCCTTTCGGCATGTTTGATACGACGTTCGATAACGCCAACAAGATATCGCTGACCCTCTAGATGTCTGAGTTCAGCATCACTTACGTTACCACCAGTGACCGCTTCAATGGTAATAGAACGTAAATACCGCAACACTTCCTTGCCAGAAGCGGTGTTAAATACTTGAGAAATGATAAGTGAGATTTGCTTGTCAGTTTCTTCGGGACGATTGAATCCGTCAAGTCTGACCTTCATCTGGTTGGACATTCTGCTGCATCCCCTGCATTTGCGCCATTGCCCGAACGATTTGTTCACGCTGCGCAGCATCTCTAATCAAAGTGTCTGGAACACCAAACTTCTTTGCAAGATACGTTGCAGCCTCTTCAGAAGAGACTAGCAGGTTTACCATCTGTGGTCCAAAACGACCACCTACCATTTCAAGGAAACGATCAATCGATGCAATATCTTGATTCGCTTGAGCCTGTGCGAGAGGAGATACAGAGCGAACCTTTACCTCACGACCATTCAATGTTGGTATTTCAATGCGACCTTGCTTCTTCAGAATAAAGACAACACGCTGAAGTACAGGTTGGATAAACTCTGCTTGCAAACGCCCGAAAGCAGAGCCGATGCGACGGGAGAGATCAGCCATCCGCTCTGCTACTTCGGTCGCTGTTGCAGGTGTACGGTTTGGGTCACCAAGCATATCATTATACAAAGCACGTTTGATATTGTTGCGCATATCACTGAGGATGAGATTTGCAACATCAAACGAACCAGCAGCACGTATTGGCTGCAACCCAGAGCTTGTGGGTGACTTAGGTATGATCGTGCCGGGAATCAGATTGATCGTGTCTGTGTTGATGACACCATCATCATCCATCTGATAGATACCGCTTATAGCCATTTGTGCGTTCTCAAGCACAAGTTCGATTGTGAGGTTAGTAGTCTTAATAGCCGACAGAGAATTGACAAGCGGACCCCGCCCATACACCTCACCTGCCGCTTTCGACCAGCGGAAGCAAACAAAAGGATTTGAGCCAGCACCCTCAAACTCCTCTTCGTAGAGCAACTCACCATCTTCTTTAGTGACAACATAGAACGCATGTCGTTCTACGTTTGGCTTATCATACAGCCTGCAAACAATCTCAATAATTTTGCATTTACGATCAGGCTGATTCATTACCTTAGATGCCATATCCGCAGACAAAACAGCCTTTGGATATGCAATAGGTAAATCTCTCATTCGCAACTCACGTTCTCGATAGACATGATCGATACGATCATCAGGTCCATTTTCGAGAACGATTTGCGGCAATGGCACGGCGTTGAACCGCACAGGGTTGATTGCATCCCCTTCTTCTACAAGAAGACATCCAGTTCCAACTGCAAGGTCTAGGAAGCTCTCGTGCGCTTCTTGGCCGAAGTTTGAGTTTTGGATGATCTCGAAAACATACTCCGTGACTTCATCCAGTTCATTATTGATGCGATCTTGGTCAGCATCTTCAACTTCAGACCCAGCAATGAAATCTGCCCACCTAGCAAAGTTCGGGCAAATACCGTTCTGCAAACGTGAGGCAAACTCCTGCACGCCAACAACAGCCGTTTCATCGAATATCCGATCATCTCTACGCTGACCGGGAGACATTTTAGTAAAGCCTTCACGTTGCGGGAGAGCATATTCATAACATTCATCAAACAGGTTCTCGAAAAGTTGACGGTGCGACTTAGCTTTTTCGTACCGTTGGAGGTAGTTCTTTGCCAAGCCGTGCATTACTCATTCCTATTCGGGTTGTAAAATCCGATGCCGCCACTCTGACCAGTAAGCAGAGAGCGTGCACCAGTGCCTTTTCTACGACGAGTCACCTCGCCCTCAAGAGCTTCTTGCTTGCGCTGACGCGCATCTGCCATTTCTTGAGCCATACGTTCTTGTCGTTCTGCTTCGACAGAAGGATCAGGACCGGGAAGGCTTGGAGTCTGAAATACACACATATCTGTCTCTCAAGTGGTGGCTGGACAGTGTACGTCCGATTTAATCTCGCCTAAGCCTAGGAACCAGCGAGAACCACCTTTAACGCGCACCTATCATGCAAAGCAACGCACAAATCACATACGCGCCCATAAGCCTTGCCTACGCTTCTTTGGTTGTCTAGTGAAAACATCAAAGTCTGTTCTTGCATTAAATGCACGTCCTTGTGCATTGTGATTCAAAACTTGACGACCTTCACCAGCACCAAGCATCAAATACTGAAGGGCATCATGGATATGACTAAAGCGATTTTTCTCCGGTCGATCATCATAACGCTCGCCAGATACCTGTATGCGGCGATACGCATAGCCACCTTCAAACCCTTTAATCAATTCTTTACACCTATGGTCAATCAGAAAACCTGCATTACCATCAACCATCCTGTTGAGCGGTGTGCTTACAGCTTCAAGCCTGAGAGACACATCATTACTAGGAGCGGGGCGAGCTACTAAGCCAGCACCACGCAATACTTGAAATGGTGTCGATTCATCTGTCTGTGCGCGAAAGTCACCAGATGGATCACCAAATATATGAACGTCACAGTTTGCATAGCGAGTTGCAATCTCAGCACGCAACAGTTCGGCAAAGCGAACGATGCCCATATCAAACGCTACAATCTCTTGCAGGATAAACCAGCGGCCCCGTACCTTCTGTCCAAACACAGCAGCAGGAGTCAAACCAAAGTCTAGGCCACAGTAGAGAGGCATTGAGTCGGCTACTGGAATCTCTTCCTTGGCTATATGTGTATCGCTAACAAACATGTTGTAAACAGGCTTACCGTCTTGGATAGTGCCAAGTCGATTCATCACATACACATCTATCCATGTCTTGCCTTTACCTTGTATTAGATTTGGATAGTAGCTCTTGAGCATGTGCTTGGCATTCTCAGCCTCTTCATTCACAGCATAACTTTGAACTTCACCATCTTCATCGCGCTTTTCTTTCATGCCGGGAGGCTGAACATAAAAGCACCAGTTATCAGGCTTCACCAACATCTTTGCTTCAGACGCAGGAATGTGGTCAGGGATTGGAACCTCCCCCGCCATGATTGGCCACCAATGATCTTCTTCGGGAGCGTTTGTATCTGCAATGACACCGGACCAGCTTGGGCCACCCTCACGCATTGAAGGGAAGCGACCAACACGCATAGTACACGCATCAATAATCGACTTAGGTATTTCTCGTGCTTCATTAATCCAGATGCCTGTAAGCTCAAGAGACAACAGCTTCTTCACATCCTCAGGACGATCGAGAGCAAGAAAGATCACCTCAAGCTCAATGTCACCCTGTTTAATATTATGCGTATATGGCACAGACCACGAGAACTTACCCCACTGATCTTCGGGAAACCAATCGAGCCACGTTTTGATAGTTGTTGTTCGCAGTTGTGGGTTGGTGTTTCTGACGATGGCCCAGCGACTTTTTCGTTTGCCGTCACTGTTCTTCTCCTGCTGTAAGGCTCTGCGGAATACTTCAACGCAGCAAGCTACAGACTTGCCAGAACCGACAGGGCCACGAATGCCACGAAAAAACGTGTCATCCCTCATAAAACTCTTGAGCACTTCACCGTCAGGCTTGTACTTAAATTTCATCTACTTTGTGATCCTTGCCAATACGAACGAGCGTGGCAGCGGTTTCTGGTCCAATAGTTGCTATGAGCTTGTCTGCTTCATAGTCAGTGCAAAACTCTTTTGGAAAATATTTGAAATGCACATGCTTCACAACCTTGCGTAATACACGCCGCTCTTCCGGTTTCAAAGTATGTAAGAAAGAACTCATCTATATCTCGCTGTCTTCTTTGCTATCTTCTTGGGCTGACGCGAAACCTGCTTACCGGCGCGACGAGCTTTCCGCTTAGCCTTCGTAGTGGCCGCATACTCCGCAGGCGTGAGCGCTTCGATAGCACTAGACGGTAAATATCTTTCCCCGGTTGCTTTTGGACCCTGCGTGGACGGCTTGCCACTTTTTGTTCTCCACTTCTGTTTGGTCCAGTTCATCAGGCTCCGTTGTGACTTTGCTCTAGCGATACCCGCCTCCCTTGGCTTTGTATTCGCGAGCAAGCATCTGGGCTTTACGCGCTGACCACTGACCGGGAGCGCCACCTTTACCACCAGCCTTGATGCGATTAAAAAGGTTCTTACGCATCGTTGGCTTAGTATAGTTACCAGCTTCGTTTACACGAGACTTCTTTTTCATTATAAGCCTGTCCCTCTTCTGCCCGGGCCACGAGATGCTGCTGCACTCTTAGCCTGACGCAAAGCAATCATTGAGCGACGATTACCATCTGTTGCTACTGGATTAGTGGCAGATGCAACTGGACGATCAGGAGTTGTTACAACAGGGTCTTCTTGATTCTGAATCTCGATATCACGACGAGCACGATTGGCTTCAGCAATCGTATTGTATCTTGTCCCATCAACAGTAAGGTCATCGCGACCTTCCATGAGCCTACCAGTTTCTGGATCACGTGTACCAGTGACATCACCACTCGATCCATACACAGGGTCTTGTCCTGCTTGCAGACCGCGGATCAATCGCTCTGCAAAAAAATTACCCATAGCATTTACAACATTTAACACGTTGCCGCCGGGAACAAGTGGATTGACCGTGTCATTGCGATCTTCTATTCGCTTTTCAATATTGCGAATAGCAAGGTCACGCATCTCTGGAGTTGATGGATATTCGCGTGGAGATGTGGCAGTTGCTTGACGAACGCCAGTTGCTTTTTCTGCTACATTTCCACGACCACGCTCTTGGTCATAAAAGCCAGATGCACCCCTTTGAGGTTGAGGACCTCGCTCGACAAAGCCAGCCTTCAGATTCGTCGGCAACCTGTCCGACGAATCTTTGACTGCTCCTTCTTTGGGTTCTGGGGAGCCAACACACATTACTTTTTCTTCGCTTTCATAATTCTCATTTGAAGAGACTTGGGAAGTGTCTTCTGTTTTGCCGTAAGACCGCCAGCCTTCTTGGCTGCTGCTTTCTTAGGACGACCACGCTTTGAACCATAAGTTCCTGGACCCATAGGCATTAGGCTTTACTCCTCTTCTTCTTCGCTTTGTTACGCTTAGAAATGGCTGCTGCCTTACGCTTTGCATCAGCCTTCGATGAAGCTCCCCACGCACGTAGCGAAAGAAGCAAACGAGTGGGACGCCCTTTGGAGTCACGCTCCGGCCCGGGCATCCCGCCCATTCTGGCAAGAAAACTTGCACGACGCGGGTTATCTCCAGATTTTACTGGAGGACGCAGTGTACCTTTTTTATAAGATGCACGTCCTTTTGCATTGAGGCCACCCTTGGGATTTTTACCTGCCTTGCGAGTCCAAGCTGGAGTTTTAGGTTTTCTAGCCAAGTCTTCTCGCCTCAACAGCTACAGTGTCTTCATCTGGCTCAATCGAATCCATGAGCCTTTGCCTTTTTGTTGGCTTTGATTGAGGCACAGAAACAGGCTTCCGCTTCAATTCCTTCATAGTTTCTTCAGTAGCAAACATGGCTTCCGCAGGAGGGAAGAGAGCATCGAGAGCTTTATCTAACAAGCTCTTGCGCTCTTCATCCATCGCTGTAGCAGGAAACACTGGCGTGACATTATCATCTTCAAACCATGTAGGGCGTGGCGTCGGACGATCTATCTCTACCTCATCTTCGGGCGGTATATAGATGTCTACATATTTTGCACCACCCTCTTCTGGCGATACAGTGTCTGGAGCAAACTGATTCCCAAGAACACGCAGGTATGGATACACCCTACCCATCATACCTTTATCTTTATTCATACTGGATCGCCGCATAGCAGCTTTGAACTGGGTGACAAAATCAACGTCATTGCCTTGATCCTGCATCACCTCCCCTATCTCTTCGAGATATTCCATCACAAAGCTAGGGTTGCTTGAGAAGTCGTACTTATCGGAAATACGATATCCTTCGCCATCACGCTTCACAGCAAACGTGCCAAGCATCATCTTCAAGTCTGTTGAGAAGCCCTGATCTTCAAAATCTTTGAAAAAGCTACTGGTGCCAAAAAAATCATTGGTCAGGCGATAATCAATCTGGTTAGCGCGTAATGCACGAACCTCACGATCCTTCCCTGCCGCTTGATACTTTCTAATATGCGCAGCAGTCGTTGCATCGTCTTTGTAGTAGTGATCGCTTATCTTGCGCAGGACAGCCAAAAGCTCAGGCGACAAGCTCTCGGCAGTCAACCTGTCAGAGTCCATAAACTCAGGAAGCAGTGAGTTGAATGCGGCTTTTAGAAAAACTGATTGATAATCTCTCATGCCGCATCTTCATCGAATAGTTGACGAGATATCAACGCACAAATCGCGCACGTACCCATAAGCCAAAAAACAACAGAATCAATGCAGGTTGTAAGAAGACAAACAGAATCAAGTTCCATGCTTCATAGCTTATGCCTGATGCAGCTTCCATCCACAGAATGACATCGACGCAGTAAAGGAACCAGTAGTTGACTTGCTCTGTCATAGCGACCTCCTAGTGCATATGTGCAACAAGCCTTTTTTAGCAGGAATGTTTGTATAGGTCCATTGCAGTATGGCCGCCGCCTACTTTTTGCCCCCACCCCCTACATCTACACTTGGCCCTAGCTTAGATCGATCGACACAGATATCTCGCCTGCATGCAGGTGCATCATCCTGTCTGGACTCTTGAAGCCAGCCCTGTCGAGGATGTCCTTGCTTGCCTCCAGCTGGACGTACTCTGACCGTGCGCCCTGCGCCAACTGCATTACCTTTGCAGCCGCTGTCGTAGCATTCAGTCCTATCGTTTCAGATACTCTCTGCATCATATACTGTTGTACGTGTTGCAGCTTCAAAGCCTTGCTGGCTGTCACTCTCCCAGCTTCGCCCTTGGCGTACCCAGCCGCGTGCGCTGCTTCTGTGATGCTACATCCCGTTGCTACGAGCGTATCTACCAGCGCGGTCTGTTTATCTGTCAGCTTTCGGGTTGCTACATCAGTCAAGGCTTCAGCCCCCCCTTGATCCCCCCCACGTTTACATACGGCAAAACCGCCTGTCAACGTACAAGAAGGCCATCTACATTTACTTGTTTTGCTTTGCGTCGCGCTGAGTGGCCGTTGCGCCATTGTGTATTTCAACGTCACGCCAACCCACCAGCAACGCTTCTGGCAACCCTGATATTGTTGCATTTGCTGATGTTGCCAGAAGCTCTCGTGTACACAATGCCGGACGTTCCACCGCGCTCTCTTGCTCCGCAGGGTCTTTGCAGACGGCTTAATGTGTCTTCGCTACCGCTCGACTACTACTTACAATCATTACCGTCAAAAACTGCTAAAAACGGTAAGCATTTGTGAGAATGTCCGGGCGTCGCATTGCGCTTTCTAAGTCATGCGTAAGCCTCCCAGACTCTGCTCACGCCCTCTGCCTAGGTTCCCAATCGGATCACATCTCCTCGCTCTTATCATGCATCAACCGGCGACTGCCACGCTGTGCGACGACCGCGCTCCGCAGGGCGTCGGCAGGGCCTCCGCGTCTGCTTGGCGCGGTCGGGGATGTTTTACAGTGCGACGCCTATTGGACGCATGACAAGAGGACCGCGTCTCCGCGCGCCACGCGGAGGGCGGTCCCCACGGGGCTGCGGGATGCGATCACGAGGGAACCATACGGCAGATGCCGCAACCAGAGCCTAGGAGGCAAACATGACTAAGAAAGACGCAACACGACTGGACATTCTCACAAACGCTTACCTTGTGATCATCAACTCTTACGACAATGATTGGCGTCAAGAAAACAAAGCTGCTGGTTTCTGTTATGCTATTTCGCGTGACATCGAGTTCAAGGAAAACCAACAGCGTAACCTCAAGGTTGAGATGGCTGCTTTGATGCCGACAAAAGGTGAGTCAACAGACAGTGACAATCCTTCCGAGGTTATCTCGATTCAGCTTGCACGCAAGTGGGACTTGTTCAACCTTGGTTCCATCGAGCTTGTCGATCTGAATGAAGACCTCGATGCAGCCAAGGCGGCCTACCTCGCCACTACTGGTGAGAAGTGGGTTCCCAAGCCCAAGCGCACTGGCCGCTCAGATGTTGGTGCTACCATGGCAGACATTGCCAAGGTGCTTGCATCCTAACTTCCAACAGCCTCGGTGCTTCGGCATCGGGGCTTTTTCTTTGCAAGGAGACTGCAATGTTCAACAGCACAGGAATCACCTTCCCTTGGCACCACAAAGCCAACGCCGCAAGAACTCTATGGCGCATGTCCAAAGCTCTGGACTTGCCATTCAATTATCATTCCATCCACCGTGCCGTCAGCAAGACGCTCGACAACAGCCGTTATTCATTCCGTCTAGGAGGTGCTTGCTTCGACATTCCCATCGGCTTGCAACGTGCTTCCATCCGCTGCGACATCGGCAGCATGGCTGGTGTAGAACTGGTGCGTGACCTCTAGAGGGGTAACGCACACAAGCAGATCGGCCCTGCTGCGCACCCCCGAACCCCACCCTGCTACGCCAAGCCACACCACGGTGCCTCACCAAGAGCCTGCAACCCCGGGGGTGACCCGCTTCTTGCCTCCGGCTTTTCTGGCCAAATTCATTTCGTTTTGGAAAAGGAGTGACTTCATGTCTGCCCTCGATACCATATGCTTCACGTTTGCATTGAGTTCACTGATCTTCATGGTCTCTACACTTGGATTGATTGCCACGTCTGGCAACTTCTTCATTGGATTCATGTTGATTCTGTCAGCCATTGTTGTGCTGACATCACTAGCAACGCTCATCTACGTTGCGTTTGTCATGGAGGATTGATGATGAGATCACGAGAAGAACATCTCGAACTGAAACTCAAAGCTATCATGTCTGTGTTGAACAGACAGATGGATGAGCTTGATGCTTTGAGTAAGCAACAGCCACTTGAGATTGAAGAAGTACTTCTGCGCCAAAAGCTGATGCGTGAGATTGTAAACGCAATCAAAAGTGTCGGAGTGTACAACTCTGGAGACTACGTTGATTGTACCAATGACTGTGATTACGCGGATGTAACTAACGGTGAATGCGAATGCTTCAACCGCCAACAAGATGAAATCGAATCGAGGTGTCCGATATGATCGATCAAGGCAGACTGATTGCACAGATTGTACTTGGTGTTTGCGAACTACGTAAATGCCAAGCCAACAGCATCCTCGCACCACGTCGCCACAAGGAAGCGATGTACAACAGAATGTTGGTATATCTGATTGCTTACGATTATTGCCAACTGTCATACTCTGGCATTGCTAGAGTATTGAACCGGGATCACACCACGGTAATACACGGTGTGAAACGTGCGATTGGTGAATACGAAACCAACGCAGACTTTCGCAAGGACTACATCCAACTCACACAGGAGGTCAGATTATGGATGGAACAACAACTCTCAACGACTTCGACTTCCCCGTCGAACTCGTTCCACTCTCATGTCTTACAAAGGATGGGCAGTACATCCACGTACCCGAGAACATGTCCCGCGCCCTCATACGGACAGATACACATGACGTACTCGGTGTCCACGGTTCCAAATACAGAATCACTACCCACAATCAGGTCGTTGACACGGTAGAAGAAGCTGTCGTCAAAGCCAATCTGAGTCGAGACCGGACTATGACTGTCGATGTCTACGAAAATGGTGCGCTGCTCAAAGGCACTATCAGCTTCAACGACATCACTATCGAGCCTGTTGTTGGTGACTACATTCGCTTCGACATCAACTTCTGGAACTCGTACAACGGTCAATGGTCTATCCAGATCAGTGGTGATGGACGTCGTTTGTTTTGTATGAATGGCTGCTCTACTCCACATTCTGTTGCACGCACTTTCCGCAAACACAGTTCCAGTATCAACACAGAGCAAGAAGCTACCAAACTATCGAAGTCTCTTGATATCTTCTTCAATCAGAAAGATGTCTGGAGTCAGTGGGCAAACTGCTCAGTGTTCTTGGATGATGTCGAGTACTTCTTCAAAGAAGAACTGTGTCAGTATCCAAGCAACTCAAGCTGGGAGCGGTACAACATGAAACAACTGGATGCTCTGATGAAACAATACCATGAAGAGCGTCAGACTCTCGGCAATACTGCTTGGGCTGCATACAATGCGATGACTCATTGGGCATCACATCCTGATGCATCCAAGCCTTACAATGTAGAACGCACTCGCGCTAATGCAGTTACAAAAGCGTTGCGTTCAAACACATGGAATACCAAGGTACTTTGTCTGTAGGGAGACAATTCCTTGAGCGGCACCAGCAGATGCCGATCGTCAGATATCCAGCGGTCCCAGATTCTTTGTGTGTGTTTCTGGTTTGGAACCGTCAAGCTCGTGTCTCCCGGCTGTCAGGAAGTATGTGCAACGGCTGACAGTTATTTATGGCGAGTATGGTTATCATCTGCAGGGGGTCAGTCTTTTCCCTTCCTTTTGAGGCTGACCCCCATCCCCATAATCAGTGAAGAACCTGCCAGTTCTTCACCACTTTCTGACTTGGAGGTCACGATGAATCTCAGCATTACATGCAAACCAAATGGAATGACCGTTCAACGTATCGTTCATTCAGACTTCACTACTGTTCTGTTTACCTTTGAAGATGCAAACGGTGGCAAACTAAAAGTGTCAGTCAACGAATATGACACCAGCAAATGTTCACATTCAAAGTATCCACGCATACGAGAGGAACATGCGTATATTTCTGCTGCTGGTGTAGATTCAAACATCGAGCAACGCGCAAGATATCCTATCTTTCTCCAGCAGATGACTGATCTAGATGAATGGGAGACTCGTGATGACTACTGTGTTGCGTGATCGTCTGTACAAAATCAACGTGACAATCACTGCATTCATCGATGTTGTAGATATCAATGATATGTCTGCAAGGAGTGTTGCGTATGAAGAACTCAAAGACAAAATCGGTGACAAATTTGAGTTCGAACTGCGAGAGACAGAGGTGTATGACGTTGACGAATTGCCACGGTAGCTGTCAGCCACTTGCATATCTGCATCCTTTGTGAATACTGTGTGCATGGATAGTTACTTTGCACAACTAAAAACTCTTTCTTATCAAAGAGATGTGGATTTACGTGCTGCTTTCTCATGGGCCAACATACCCGGCAGCACGTACTACCGTGCTAAAAAACGTGACGACATGAGATACGACACAGCGTTGAAAGTCCTCGATGCAATCAACAAAATTCACGCATCTCAGACAGCCAGTCAGCATCGACCCTAACTGGTTACGTACCGTCGAGTGTCTTGTCGAGGCACGTCACGCACACTCTCTGTCACAAGAAGCACTTGCCCACAAGATCGGCTGCGCTGCTTCTCTCATACACAAATGGGAACAGTACAAACGACTGCCATCAGGCTTCATGTTCTTATGCTGGCTGGAGGCTCTTGATTGTGAAATCCAAGTACGACCGCGTAGGTAAAGCAAAGAACTGCGATGCCTGTGGAACGCGCACCCATTACTATGTCTGTCCGCTCAAGCACAGCGGAGGATCGTACAATATCTGTCTAAACTGTTACGAGAAAGAGTCATGGCAAGCCGCGCTCGCGCTAAAGGAAACTACCACGAAAACTGGTTCATCAAACTATTCGAGACGTGGAAGATCAAAGCCAAAAAGCAGCCGCTCTCTGGCAGCTTGGGCGGCGAATATCGAGGAGACATAGTTCTCACAATCAACGGTGTCGAACTTATCACCGAAGTAAAGTACAGAAAAGGTACGTTCCCCTCACCCTTTACTGTACTCGACCGTAGAGATGCTGCTATATATAAGAGAGGCAACGGCACCGACCCCAAGTGGGTATTGATCCTGCCAGATCATGTCGTTGAAAAGATATGGAGGTCCAAGTGAAATGGCATACAAACTTGTTGATGACGTCATCAACCATGATGTTGGCGACGCTATCGCCAAACTCATCCTCATTGCACTCGCTCGTTTTGCAAATCAAAACAATCAGTGCTTCCCAAGTCTAGCAAAAATTTGTGAAGTCACGCACCTTTCTAACGCCACCGTGTGTAGGAAGTTGAATTGGCTTGAACAAAACGGATTTGTTTCACGTGAAACATCAAGAGGTGTCTCAACGCGATACACCCTACGTGTCTCACAGAGAGACCAAGTAGTCTCAGACGGAGACACTAAGCTGTCAGTAAGCAATACAAAACATACAATACCTGATGAGTGGTCAGCATCGAAGGAGTTGCGAAACTCCATCAATGCTAAGCTCAAGTTGGAGGTCGACCATGACTATGAAGAAAATCGGTTCCGTAGCTGGAACCAAGCCCACGGTAAAAAACTCACAGATTGGGACGCAGGCTACAAGCTCTGGTGCAATCGTATTGACCCAGAAAGAAGCCCAAGGAGCTTTGGAAGTATTATCCCAGCCAGATCGTCAGCCAAGCGGCACCAACCTCAATCTTCTTTCTTCTCTCGCGCAGCACGGAGTCTCACTGGAACCTGAGTTCACATCGAACTATGAAGTAAAAAAATTCAAACCAACCTTGGCTCGTGACGTCAACCTAGACGATTGTCGTCGTATGATTGAGATGGCTATGGTGCCTATGTCTGTTGCTGATATGGAGAAAGCATTGCTGACATCGATGATGCTGATGACCAAGAGTCCCGGTGACACAGCCGAAGACTGTGCAATGCGTTGCAAACTGTATGCTAGTCAAATGCAAGACTGGCCTGCGGACTGCTTCAACTACACACTGAAGGTTGTGACCCGGCATCACAAATGGTGGCCAGCCTTTTCTGATTTCTACAAAGAGTACTCATGGATTGTACGTCCACGATTGAAGATGCAAGAATGTCTTTCGGACTTGACCTAGGTGCATATATGCACTAAATATATTCCAACGATTGGAGGTCGTAATGGAACGCACTGGATTTATTGGCGGCTCTGACATGATGACTATCATGGACGGAGATTGGGAATATCTTTGGCAGATCAAAACAGGTCGTGCAGTGCCTGATGATCTGTCGAATGTTTTTCCGGTACAGCTTGGCATCGCCACCGAAGACTTCAACATGTCACTGGTTGAAGAAGCAACACTGCCAATGAAACGGCAGCACGTTGTTGCAAACTGGTGGGAAGGTGTGCCACTTAAAGCAACGCTTTCGTGCAGTGCCTGATGATCTGTCGAATGTCTTCCCGGTACAGCTTGGCATCGCCACCGAAGACTTCAACATGTCACTGGTTGAAGAAGCAACACTGCCAATGAAACGGCAGCACGTTGTTGCAAACTGGTGGGAAGGTGTGCCACTTAAAGCAACGCTTGATGGATATCGTCCTACTATTGGCGGCAATGGCGTTGGCGCAGAGTGCAAGCACACTCACGAACGCAACACCCTTGATAACCAGCTTCAGAAATATATGCCGCAGCTTCAGTTCTACATGTGGGTTGCTGACTGTGACTATATGTATTTTGCCAACATCTTTGGCAATCGTGATTGGAAGATGTGCAAGGTCCAGCGTGACACTGCATACATCGAAGCAATGCAGACACCGCTCAAAGAGTTCTGGCATTTCGTCAACACCGATCAGCAGCCACAACTTCCGCACTATCCTGTCATGCAACCCGGCATCAAGCACATACCGATTGATGACATGATTAGTCGTGACATGAGCAGCGACAATCAGTTTATGGATCGCGCCCACACCTTCATCGAAACGAAGGACGCGCACAAGGTCCACGAATCAGCCAAGGCTGATCTCAAAGCCATGCTCGGTGAAGACGAGCGTGAGCTTGTATCGGACATCCTGTCCGTCAAACGCACCAAGTCAGGTGTACGCATCACAGCCAAAAAGGAGGTTTAGTGTGACGCAGAATCAAAAAATCCTCGCAGCCTTGAGGGATGGCAAACGCATCAGTCCGCTGTCTGCTCTACAAGATTATGGCTGCATGAGACTTGCGGCTCGCATCTATGATCTGCGAGATCAGGGCTGGAATATTCAGTCCGTTTCTACAACCAACGGCAAGGCCACTTGGATGGAATATAAAATGGCCGAGGACGCTGCCACATCCCCGGCCAGTGTTCAAACAGATTGGAGGTCAGTTTGATGACTAAACCTACCCCAAAGGATTCGCCAGCCAAAGCGAAAAGTGATCCCCCGAAGGAACCTCGCATACCAGATATTGAGCATGCTCTTGTTGCTTGGCACAAGACCTTGCCTTCTGCATCGAAGGGCGGCAGCAATCCGCACTTCCGCAGCAGCTATTCAACACTGGAAGAGGTCATTGCTGTAGCTGAAACTGCTACAGATTTTGGCATTACCTTTACTCAACTGACCGACTTTGAGGTCATTGAGGGTGGCATCATCGAGTTCGTCAAGACTGTCATCTTGCACGAAAGCGGTGATCGCTTTGAAGCTCGGACCCTAATCAAAGCTAAGGATAAGAGTAATCCGCAGCAGATGGGTTCGGGTATCACATATGCTAAGCGTTATGGTTTACAAGCTGCGCTTGGCATTCCATCCGAAGACGACGACGCAAATGCTGCTACAAAACCAAAAGCTGAAGAAGTCGTCGAGTTCGGCAACAAGGCAACAAACAACGATGGAGGTTGGTAACATGCCAAGAAGTCGTCGAGTTCGGCAACAAGGCAACAAACAACGATGGAGGTTGGTAACATGCCTATATTCAAGTCTAATATCGCTATCCCCCCGCGTCCCAAGCCAATGAATACCAAGGGGACCAAGAAGTATGCTTGGCTTTCTGATTGGAAGGTCGGGGATTGTATCGAGGTTGATACTGAAGAAGATTGCCAGCGCATTGATGGTGCAGTGCGGCAGTTCGGATTTGGTGGTGTGCCGGGTAAGCTGTCACGTCGTAAGATCAAAGAAAATGGTCAGACCTTTTACCGTGTATGGAGGATTACTTGAGTCAGTATGACGACACGGATCGTGGGGCGGCATTCCCGCCCCGCGAAAACCAGCAGATGATTCTGTCTGGTCCAATCAATGAGAACGGCGAGGACTCGCGCGTCGCCGTTGTCAAATCAATGCTGCCTGATGGGCGGGTCATCTTCGACCTGTATCAGAAGGTAGGCACCTTGTTCGACAATGAGTCGGAGAAGCCCAACGCACCGCACTTCACCGGCCCATGGAAAGGTCGGCGAGTCGCTGCTTGGAAAGCAGAAAAAGACGATGGCACAAAATACATGCAACTTCGTCTGTCAGACCGCATGGCAAAAGAACAGCCAGCAGTCCACCAAACTGAAGCCACCCCGCTTCCGGCCGATGACATCCCGTTCTAGGCTGTACGCCGCCGCACTGCTCCCTACAAAGCGAGTGCGGCGGCGATCACGCTTTCGGCAACGAGCTGCCTTAGTTATACTCGCTGCCCTCGTAGTAACCTTCATTCTGATTGGAGAGTAGAATGCCATATCCACAGTACGTAAACCGACATCTTGTTGGAGGTGCCATTGAAGGCACAAACCACGGCGTCAATGACCGTGTTATTAGAGAAAGAAACAAAGAAGCATGGAAGAAAATATCTGAGAGTTTACCTGATGATGCGTTTGCTGATGACGTTGTATTTGTAGATACAATTCCTTTTGTAAGGGGGTTCAGCGCACAATGATTCGTGACAATCAACCAGTAGTCTTAGTCATACCAAGAGATGACGGACTCAAGGTCAGTGTTTCTGGCAAAGTATATGATGTGCCAATGACGCCTTCTCAAATGCAAGCGATGGCCATTCGCTTCCAAGAAGCGGCAATGAATATGCTTATACAGGAACGGCGAGGAGTCGCATCTTCTCTATCAGACGCTCTGCACGGTTCGGCACCTGACGATACCAACGACTCGATTCCATCTCATTAGCGGCTGATTCCCAATCCCTGTCATCGACCGCAGCTTTCATCTTTTTGAATTTAGAAAGACGCGGCAGCCCCATGTTGAACATCATGTTGGCAATGACAAGCTGAGCATCTTCGGGAAGGTCGTTGAAGTCAGGATAGAGCTTCAAGCAATCTAGCCTGACACGATCAACGTCCTTCTCGAACACCTCACGTACACGCTCCTCTGAGACCGGCGTACCTAGCGGCTGACCAAACTCAGGGTCGTCTTTAGTAACGAGATGACCAATCCCAAACGTAGCGTAACCAAGATGATCGTTATAAATTTCAAACTTACAACCTTCATCAACTTCTAAAGCAGTGATTAGTTTTTCAATATTCACTTCTTCAATCCTTTCAATCCGCGAAGACCAAAGCTGGCTGCTATTGAAGCGTACATCGCCCATTGAAACCAACTCGGCGTAGCTTCCAGCGCAGTAAAGCCACGCTCCACAAATGGCTGCAACGGCGGTATGAAACACATCGCAATGATCACTATAAATAATATAGTCCATGCCTCGTCCTTCCAGCTATCTTTGCTGGCTTCAGCCATGACACGCTCCCACCCCGCTTCATGCGTAGCTGCAACACGCATCACCTCGGCCTCGGCTTCGGCTCGTGCAACCTTGACCTGACTCTGTGCTGCCTTCTCCGCTGCCTTACCTTTTAGCCACCCACCAGCTAACTCTCCAACAATCGGTATCAATGCCTGTATCATTTTTCGCTTCCTAGCCAGACGGCAAACGCCCCTGTCATTGCGCCAGTGACCGTAGCTGTTAATGCTGTAGCCTGTGAAGTCATCGCATCAGGCGGCAACGAAATAAACCATTCAATCACGCGTATATACATAAATGTCATTACAAACATCATCACACGCGGCAGTATTTTCCAAGCAAGAAAACGCTCCATAGTCACTTCCATCACAGTCTCCCTTGATGGTGCAGTATCAACATAACCAAAGCACCAATAACAGCCAAGCAACACAACAAGAAAACAGAAATGATTGTCCATTCGACAATCTTTTTACGCCGACGAGCGGAGGCAATCTCTGCCTCGCGTCTAGCCACTCTGGCTTTTGCTTGGAAACGCTGCCAATCATTCCAAAGACCGGGACGGCCAAGGATAATCATCATTTGTTTGAGTTCTTCTTCTTTTTCACGAATCTGTTCGAGAGCCATAAACTCTTCAAGATCAGACCCATTGCCTTTTTTTGCAGCTTTAGATTGTAGCTTTTCTTTTGCACCTACAAACTCAGCAATAGCACTGCCAGCAGCAGCTATCTCTTTGCCATTTCTAACTGCCTGCTTGATAACAGCAAAGGCGGCATTAGCTGCTGCAAGTTCCGCAAGCATTAGTAAATCCTCACATTTTTATCTACCAACCTCGGCAGACAATAAGCAGTGATGTTCTGTCCCTGTTTGTGCAATCTTTGTGCAAAGTACACGCAGTCATCAACACTGCGAAAATACATATCATTACTAGTGAGACGTTTATCCTCACCGACACCTACATAAACAAATAATAAAAAAACATGGATCATCCATTTTATTAACCACGCAAATGAGCATATGGATCGAGATCAGTTCCCCATCCCGTGAGGATATATTTCGTTCCGTTCATCGGCGGGTTGCCTCTATGTGTATGCAAAAAGCCGGGGGGAAAAATACAACACCTACCAGCTACAGGCTGGATTCGCATATTTTGATATATAAACTCTGTCTCACCACCTTCAAAATCATCATTGAGATACACAGTCCATACCAGCACTCGATCAGAGTTTTGTCCGTTCATTCCTTCGTAATGCCAATCGTGGAACCCACCACCCGGCAAGGTTTTCTGCGCCTTGCATCCCAGTAAACCAATATTTTTCCATTTCAAAATCGGAAAGCGATTAACATACTCGGGCAAAACTGCGTTTTGAAATCTTTCAAAAAACTTATGCGCAGTTGTAAATCCATTGACGTCGGTAACAGACGTATGAATACATTCGTCTTTGCGCCAACCAGAATCATTGACCTCTATTTTGTATCCACCCGCTATCAGATTATCAATGTGTGTGATTGCTTCTTTGCATTCTTCGGGTGACAGTAAACTATCTACTGTAAGAATCTCACCATAACTCATTTCCAAACTGGCCCTTCAAACCATGCAACTACACTAGTTCGCGTTCCATCTGTAACAGGTGTGACTGCATGAACAAGATAAGATGGGAAAACCAATACACTTCCTCTTTTCTTGAGAGCATCGAGCGGTGGATTCTCTACTTCAGTAAAACGAAACTCTCCACCTGTGTATTTTGTAGGGCATGTAAGTTGAACAGTGATGCTCAGCTTTCTGTCTCGGCCATCCGATCTGTTCCAATCGATATCATGATGATTGTCATAGTGACCGCTCTCTGAGCCAAGATATTCCGTAAACTGGATGCTTGCATATGGCTCAACATTTATCCCAAAAACCTCATTTGCTTTCTGTGTGTAACCCCACAGCAGCGCACCTATCTCTTGATCCTCAGGCCATCGTACTTTAGATCGACGTAAATCACCTGTATCTCCAGAAAAGGTAGCAGCTTGTTCTAACGGATATTTTTCACAAGTATCAATGATTCGATCACATTGTTCATCAGACAATGCGCCAGACCACATTTGCCAATTAGGGCGAACCATTTATCAAGATGGCTTTGTTGGCCATGTAATAGATATGCTGGGTTCGTAAGTGTTTGTATCCCAACTCCAAACAGCTTCAAGCGAATCGTATTTAGAATCGTTTGGCAATGCACGCAGGGCTGCTCGATAGTTTGTCCATTCTGTTTGTTTCTCACTTGTTAGCGCAGAAAAGTTATCTTGCAGCATAATGTAATCTGTTTCAGTCAATAGCTTGTCCCGTTCTATGCGGATCAAAAAATCTTTTGCTGGCTGTATTTGCTCACCTTGGTCAGTTGTAAATGCCACAGGTAGATTTTCTGGCGTAACAAGATCACCAATAGTTCCATAGTCTCCAGCTATACATTTATTGAATATTTCGTGGATATAATTTCGATCACCACTGCCAACAACTACACAAGGCGACCAAGTTTCATCTGGAACATGATCCCAGTTTACCTCGCAACTAATCATACTTTTATTAGGGTGCGCCCATACGGGATTTCTTACACCACTATATGTGATGCCCCAAGCATTTGTATCTGTCTCAGCCATTTAACTTATCCTGTAGTAAACTGAAGTATTATACTGATACTGTTGAGTTGTACGCCCCATATTTCGCCAAGTACCACCACCAAAACTGCCACTGTGACTGACGGTGTTGCCGACAAGATTTGCAGGCTGCAAAGTCCCGCCACCGGGATTGAATGTAGAACCATTTCCGACAGAACCACCGCCGGGGTAATACCGGGCAAAAATAAATGCACCGGGATTATTGATGCCGTTTGGCACAGGACCACCCGGTCCAGTTGGACCTGTTGGTCCGGTCGGGCCGCTGTTACCCTGATTGCCTTGATTACCTTGATTACCTTGTGGCCCCGTCGGTCCAGTAGGCCCAGTTGGCCCAGTTGGTCCTGTTGGCCCATTTGACCCGTTATTGCCAGCCGGACCAGCCGGTCCAGTTGGCCCGGTCGGCCCGGTTGGGCCAGTTGAACCATTATTTCCGGCTGGGCCTGTCGGTCCCGTCGGGCCAGTTGGCCCCACAAGAGCGGAGTTAGTTATGGTTGCTTTACGAATTGCTATTTCCGGCTGGGCCTGTCGGTCCCGTCGGGCCAGTTGGCCCCACAAGAGCGGAGTTAGTTATGGTTGCTTTACGAATTGCACCAGCAGATGAATCAAACACCAATACTTCATCAGCACCAGCAATAGATGTTTCTGCTGTAGCATTTGTGATATCAAGCTGCGCCGCAGCTACCTTACCATTGTCATCAACAACAGTAGTTGATCCTACTTTGAATGCCATTAGATAGTTCCCTCAGAAATTACATCGCCAGTAACAGTGAGATTGCCAGAACTATCTAGCTTCATCTTAGCCGTTCCGGCATAGCTGAAGATGAGGTTATTACTAGTCACTGTAACAGACCAATCATTTGATCCATTATCTAGCGCAATCGTATTTGCAGTTAATGTGTTATCTACATCAACAGCACCTGTAAAAGATGCACCAGTGAGAGCAGCAAAACCTGACCCTGCTGTGACACCAGCTTCAAACGCAGACCCTGTATATACCTTCAGTGTGTTAGATGTCGTATTGTAGAACAGATCGCCTTCATCGTTATTGCTGGTGGGGTCTGAAGCGCCAATACGATACTTGTCAGCAAAATCATTTATTGAAGACAGGTTTGTTGCGACGGTATTTACATTTGATATTGCACCGGCAACAGAGTTTACATTTGTAATCGATCCACCAGTGAGATTTACATTCGTAATATTCGTTGCAACAAGCGAAATGTTACTGTCTGTAACTGTAATCGTATTGCCCATCGCATTGCCATGAACAGTACAATAATATCGTAACGAACTTGGTGCATCAGAGGCTACTTCAATAGTTGTTTTTGCACCTGCATTACCGGGTGTTCCCGTGCTCGTCACACCAGTTGTATATGCGCTACCGCCGCTATCTTTGAATGCGATGGGGTGTCCAGCGTTGCTGCTATCAGATTGATCGAAGATGTAGGTGTTACCCCGAAACATTGAAATAGTCGGATTGTTGCTGCCATCGAGGACAAACACATTTCCGCTGCCGGGGTTGGTCACGGTCACGGTATAAGTCTTTTCGAGCGCACCAGCCAGACTAGTAATATCAGATGAGATAGCAGCCAACGTATTCATGTCTGCTACAGCATCGGTGGTTCCAAGAATTGCAAGATCAGCGACAGCCGCCGCAGTGCCAAGCCTACCAATCTCAGTTGCTTTGCCAGCAGCCGCAGTCACATTGCTAGATATACCAGCTACAGTAGTAATGTTTGAGCTTATGCCAGCGGCAGTTGATATGTTCGAACTAATTGCAGCAAGCGTGTTCATGTCTGACACAGCATCGCTTGTGCCGAGGATTGCTAAATCAGCAACAGCAGCAGTCGTTCCAAGACGTCCGATCTCTGTTGCTTTTGCAGCAACGGCCCCGATGTCTGTCGCATCACCAGCAACCGCCGTAATATTAGAAGCGATACCAGCAACTGTTGTTATATTGGAAGAGATGCCTGCGGCAGTTGATATATTACTACTTATAGCAGCGAGAGTATTCATGTCGGATACAGCATCCGATGTACCAAGAAG
>VTLG01011329.1_pt1 | contig 25634 bp, 27 predicted proteins | sample 4694571 | NCBI WGS metagenome assembly VTLG01 (sample SAMN12604809, study PRJNA352737) | marine metagenome | biome: ENVO:00000447; feature: ENVO:00000209|ENVO:00000569|ENVO:01000036; material: ENVO:00002151; isolation source: viral sequences binned using virsorter ...
GATGATATAGTAAATGAAGCAATAGTCGTTCCTGATGACGAGGAAAATGTCGTTAAGTTGGACTTGACAGATTTAGGTGCGCCAGATACTGTTAAGAAGAAAATTCATGAATCATTCAATCAAATAATTAATCAGTTGGATTTCAATAAGAAAGCATATGAAATTTTTAGAAAATGGTATATTGATGGAAGATTGTATTATCATATCATAATTGATGAAAAGAACAAAAAGAAAGGTATTCAAGAATTACGGTATGTAGACCCCAGAAAGATAAGAAAGGTTAGAGAAAACCAAAAGGTGAGAGCCGAGAATGGTGTTGATGTAGTAAGTAAAACCGTTGAATTTTTTGTATATAACGAAAAGGCAGCCAAACCAGATTCTCAAGTTCAAGAAGCAATTAAGATTCTGCCAGACGCAATTGCTTATATAAATTCTGGTTTATTTGATTATAAAAAGAATAATTCTTTGAGTTATCTACACAAGGCAATAAAACCATTGAATCAACTGCGAATGATGGAAGATGCTCTAGTAATTTATCGTATTAGTCGAGCTCCAGAACGTAGGTTGTTTTATATTGATGTCGGTAATTTACCCAAAGCAAAAGCAGAACAATATCTCAAAGATACCATGAATAGGTATCGAAATAAATTGGTTTATGATGCTGATACAGGTGAAATAAAAGATGAACGTAAACATATGAGTATGCTTGAAGATTTTTGGTTGCCTAGAAGGGAAGGTGGACGTGGTACAGAGATTTCCACGTTGCCTGGCGGTCAAAATTTAGGTGAGATGGAAGATGTTACATACTTCTTAATGAAGTTTTATAAATCGTTAAATGTTCCATCATCAAGAATTGATGATTCTGGTTCGGGTTTTTCACTTGGTCGGGAATCAGAGATTACTAGAGATGAATTAAAGTTTGCTAAATTCATCCAGAGATTGAGAAATCAGTTTACATCGTTCTTTGATCAACTTCTTAAAGCACAACTTATTCTACAAGGTGTTATTAGGGAAGGTGATTGGGAGAAAATAAGACATGAAATTTCTTATGAATATGCAGAGGATAATTTCTACAGGGAACAAAAAAATGCAGAAATTCTAACTATGCGTATGGAATTGCTCTCAACTGTTTCGGAATATGCTGGTAGGTATTTCTCTATGGAATACATAAAGAAAATGATATTACAGATGACCGATAAAGAAATTAGGGAGATGCAGAAACAGATAGATGCAGAAGTAAAGGATGAAAAAATTATTAAGGATGCTACAATCGAATGGGGTGCAATGGGGCCAGGTGGTGGAGCTCCACCTCCAGAAGAAATTCCTCCAGAACAACCAGCACCAGCACCAGAACCATCAGATGATGAAGAACCCCAAGAGGAGCAACTTAACGAAGCATTAAACCTAAATATAACAGAAATAATAAAGAACGTGCGTAATGCATAGGGAGTTGTAAATGAATATCAAAAATTTTGTGAATGCATTGGTTGACGATGACAATATGACTGCTAGTAAAATATTCGATACAGAGATTGCTGATAAAGTAGCTACTGCTTTAGATGCTAAGAAGAAAGGTATTGCACAACATTGGTTGAATTCTGTGAAGTTCGATGGAATTGAAGAAGAAGAACCTGTTACTAAAAGTGAGGTAGACTAATGGCACAGAAAGAATTATTCGACCAAACATATGCTAGAGGAAAGGCAAGTTTTCTTATAAATCTTGCTAGTGCTGGTTCTGAAACAATAGATGTTGGTGCATTGGCAAATGCAACTAATGGAACTGATGCAAGGGTAAATATAATCGATGTTGAATGGACAGGTTCAGCTGCCATTACGATTGATTGGGATGCAGGAACGGATGAAAGAGCTCTTACTTTATCGGGAAATGGTGCATGGAAAGAAATTATACTTCCATATAGTACAGCAGTCGATGCTACTGGGGATATTATAGTAACAGCTGCTGGTACTGCAACTGTTATTCTTACGGTTCGTAAAGTTGCTGGTTTTGATGCAAGAACAGATTATACAGCAGTTGGATCTGCTACTTATAGTTAGGGGATAAACTAATGAAATTAATCACAGAAATAAATGAAGATTTGGACGTTTTTGAATTAGAAGAAGATTCTACTGGAAAAAAATCACTTTTTCTGGAAGGTGTTTTTCTTCAATCAGAAACATTAAATCGGAACAAAAGAATGTATCCTAGACCAATCCTTGAACGTGAAGTAAAACGGTACAAGAAGGATTACATTAAGGAAAACAGAGCATTTGGGGAATTAGGACATCCAGATGGGCCAACAATTAATCTGGAACGTGTTTCTCATATGATTACGGATTTACGCAGAAGTGGAAATGATTGGGTAGGTAGAGCAAAGGTTTTGCGTGAAACTCCATATGGTAAAATTGTTGAAGGTATTCTGAAAGAAGGTGCTAAATTAGGTGTATCTTCCAGAGGAATGGGATCGTTAGAAGAACAGTCCAATGGAACAAAGATAGTAAAGGATGACTATTTTTTGGCAACTGCCGCTGATATTGTCGCAGATCCATCAGCACCAAATGCATTTGTAAATGGAATTATGGAAGGAAAAGAATGGGTTTGGAATAATGGCATCATACAAGAGAATGAAGTTTCTACCATAAAACGTAATTTGGATGTTCCAACCAAGAAACGAGAAGAATTGGCATTACAAGCATTTGAACAGTTTTTGTCAAAGTTATAAATTTTATAAATAACTATACACATTAAATTTAGATTGTATAGAATTAATCCTACAAGGAGAAAACAAATGGAAGCAGTAGAAAAAAATGATTTCCAAGACCTTGTAACTTCTGAAGAAGAACCAACAACAGCAGTAACTGCTGATGTCGAAGATGAAATTATCCAACAGATATTGACATCCGAAGATGAAGTAGAAACGACTGAAGTTGCAGAATCCGAAGAATTAGAAGAAGGTATATTGGATGACGATGATATCGAAGCACTTTCTGATGAAGAAGGTTGGGAAGATATTGCCGAAGATGATTTAGCAGAAATGGAAGCATTCCTTGCTGAACTAAAAAAAGATAATCCTGATCTCGATCTTGATAACGTTGATATAGTAATGAACGAAGATGGTGAGATTGAGGTTTATGAAGCATCTAAAAAGGTTAGATCATCACGACAAGTAATGAAGGATATGGGGGTAACTGCATATCGTAAAAAGCAGAAGAAACAAAAATTGGCAAACATACAACGGAGCAGGAAACCACCGAAAAGACGCAAGTCAGGGCCAGTCATAAAACGAATCACAACTGGTGCGTCTTTTGATCCTTCAGAAGTTTCTGCTGATTCTGCCGTAGCAATGGGCGAAGAAGATATTGACGAATACACTGCCAATACTTACACAGACGATAAGGGTACGCATAAGGCACAAACCCGTCCAACTAACGTTACGGTTTGGAGAACAGTCGGTGGAGAACTCAAGAAAGTAAAGCGTTGGACTAGTCGTGGTCAAAAAGGTATCAATAAAGGCCCGAAATCCGCTGCTCACAAAAAAGCAATTGCCAAAGCAATGAAACGTTCATGGAAATCTGGAGCTGCCAAAAAAGCACATGGTGGCGGTGGTTCAAAAGAAGAATCTTTTGACGCAACGGAAGTTGTTACCGCACTTTCAACTGGTGAAGAATTATCAGAAACTTTCAAAGAAAAAGCATCAACTATCTTTGAAGCTGCTGTTAATACTGAAGTTGATAAGCATATGGAAACAGCAGAAGTTGAAGTCCAGCAAATCTTTGAAGAAGAATTTGACAAAGCAGTCGGTGATATAACAAGTAAAGTTGACAGTTATCTTGACTACGTTGTTGAAGAATGGATCAAAGAAAATGAAGTTGCCATAGAATCTGGTATTCGATCAGAGATTGCCGAAGATTTCATTGGTGGATTAAAAACTTTGTTCACCCAAAATTACATCGATGTTCCAGAAACCAAAGTTGATGTTGTTGAGGAATTAGGTCAGAAGGTCAAGGAACTCGAAGACAAATTGAACACTGAAATTTCTAGTAATATTGCTCTCAAACAGGAACTTTCTGAGCATAAAAGAGATGAGGTTATTCAATCACTTAGTTCGGAAATGACAGTTGCCGAAGTGGAAAAACTGAAAGAACTTTCAGAAGGAATTAGTTTTGAAGATAGTTCGGATTTTGCCACTAAGATCACAACCTTAAAGGAAAATTATTTTCCTACGGTAAAAGCTGAAACTAGTCAAGAAGAATTATTAACAGAAGAAACAGATTTTGAAACTTTATCGAATTCGATGGATGCTTATACAAAAGTTCTTTCAAGTACGGTTCAAAGTTAAGGGTTTATATAAATAGGTTTAAAGAAACCTAAATTTTAATAGGGAGAAAAAACAAAATGCAAAGTAATACGCAAGTTTTACAAGAGAAATGGAAACCTGTATTGGATCATGAAGCTCTCCCACAGATTCAAGATCCATATCGCAGGGCAGTTACAGCAGTTCTCTTGGAAAATCAAGAAACAGCAATTCGGGAACAGCAAGTAGTAGAAAATTCTACTTCTGGTTTATTGGCAGAAGCTTCACCAACAACGGCAGCGGGAACTGGTGGATTTACGTCAGATACTACTGGTGTTGCAGGGTATGATCCTGTTCTTATCAGTTTAGTAAGACGAGCTGCTCCTCAAATGATTGCATACGATATTTGTGGTGTGCAAGCAATGACAGGGCCATCTGGACTTATCTTCTACATGAAAACAAATTATGTAGATAACGCATCACCAACAGCAAAAGTTACACAAGCTGATCGGTTAGAAGCAGGGTTCGATGAGGCCGCAACTGGGCAATCTGCTGGAAATAGTGGAAGTACAGTTGGTGGTGTCGATGATAACAATATTGCTCAGACAGATCCGTTTGAAGCTGATTACTATACTGCGGATACCATTAAAGGTATGGCAACTGGTAGTGCTGAAGCACTAGGCGGTGGAGCAGATGATAATTTCCGTGAAATGTCTTTCAGTATCGACAGAACTACTGTTACAGCAGTTAGTCGTGCTTTGAAAGCCGAATACACAACGGAATTGGCACAGGATCTGAAAGCAGTTCATGGTCTTGATGCTGAAACCGAATTGGCAAATATTTTGTCAACGGAAATTCTTGCTGAAATCAATCGTGAAGTTATTCGTACTGTAGTCGGTTCTGCAAAGCATGGCGCACAGGTTGGTACAACCGGCCCTTCGATTTTTGATCTTGATACTGATAGTAATGGTCGTTGGTCAGTCGAAAAGTTCAAAGGTTTGCAATTCCAAATTGAACGTGATGCCAATGCTATCTCAGTAGATACTCGTAGAGGTCGCGGAAACTTCATTATCGCAAGTTCTGATGTAGTCGCTGCTTTAAGTATGACGGGTTCGTTAGATACTGGTGGTGGTGGATCAGACCAACTAGCAGCTGATGGTATTACTGGTAATACTTTTGTCGGTACACTTAATGGAAAATATAAAGTTTATGTAGATCCGTATTTTGCGGCTGCACACGAATACTACTGTGTCGGTTATAAAGGTTCTTCACCTTACGATGCTGGTATTTTCTATTGTCCGTATGTTCCGTTGCAGATGGTTAAGGCAACTGGAGAGCAAACATTCCAACCGAAAATCGGTTTTAAAACCCGATATGGTATAACAGCTAATCCTTTCACTACTTTGGATAAACCAAGTACTGCAGCTAATGCAGCTGATGGTAATTCCTACTACAGAAAGGTCAAAGTTAATAACTTAATGTAAACGCATTTCACAACTACATTGCAACTAAGGGGAGAGAAATCTCCCCTTTTTTGTTGCTTATAAATACAGATAGGAGAAAAACTTATGGCAGATACATCAGGGTTCCTATCGAACCTACCAGACAATTACAACATCCTGTCACCGATAGGTTATAGACTTAATATACAAAAACTTCCTAATGTAGTCTATTTTTGTCAGACAGTTAACATACCTGATATAACATTAGGTGAGGTTATACAACCAACTCCATTAAGAGATATAACGGTATTTGGGGATAATCTTACTATAGGAACGTTAGACGTTGGATTCGTGGTAGATGAAGATATGACAAACTATTTGGAAATTCAAAATTGGATGAGACAATTGAGTTCCCCAAGTGATTTTAGTGCCTATAGCACCCTACGAAATGAAGGTAGTGGGTTGCCAGAAACTGGTGGGCAATATTCAGATGCAACTTTGCATATTTTGACCAATTCTATGAATATTAATAAGAATGTTCAACTGAAAGATTTGTGGCCAACCTCTTTGGGTGCAGTCGATTTTAATGTTGGTGAAACTGAAGTTTCCCCGATCATAGTTAGTGCATCATTTAATATAAGGGATTTTACTATAGTATCAACTACATAATATGGAACTATCGGAATTATTTGCTAAAACTGAGCAGGATTTGAAAATCGAGGATACGGAATTAGACAGAGAATCGTTAAGAACTCCGTACTTATACGATAAATACCTAAAGATGTACATAACATCTGGTTTGGAAACGACCAAGATCCAGAAAAAATATGATGCTCTAAAATTAGAAAAGTTTGAGTATTATACGGGAAAAGCAGATCCAGAAGTTTATAAAGAAAATCCCAAGGGGATAAAAGTTCTCAAGGGTGATCTTGATCTTTACTTGAATGCAGACCCCGATTTGAGAAAGATTGAGGAATCTCTTGAGTATATAAAAGCAAAAGTGAACTTCTTGGAAAAAACATTAAAGAACATCGAGAATAGAAATTGGAACATAAAGAATTCTATAGAATGGAGAAAATTTCTTAGTGGTGTCACCTGATACATTACATATTTCCAAGATCGATGAAGTTTATATAAAGATCGATTGTGAGCCAAGTGTTGCACAGGAAATTTGTGATTACTTTACTTTTTATGTACCTGGCTATACTTTCATGCCTTCCTTCAGATCCAAATTATGGGATGGGAAAATTAGGTTGTACTCTACCTACGATAGAAAATTGTACGGTGGATTATTGTCACATGTAGCAAAATTTGCGGTTTCCAGAAAATACGATATTGTTTCGGAACATGATTTTGAAAATGAACCAGTGGTTTTAACTGAGGATTATGTTAATAGTCTAAAATTACACTCAAAAGGAAATTTATTGGATGTCCGTGATTATCAACTGAAAGCAGTCACTAAAGCACTCAATAAACAGCGAGTATTACTTGTTTCACCAACTGCATCAGGAAAATCGTTAATCATTTACATGCTTATTAGATATCTCGATGTACCATCATTGATCATAGTTCCAACAACCTCATTGGTAGAACAGATGTACAAAGATTTTGCTGATTATTCGGTTGTAAATGGTTGGTCGGTGGAGGATAATTGCCACCGAATATATTCTGGTTATGAATTGGAAACAGAAAAACCCATTGTTATATCTACATGGCAATCCTTACATAGATTAGGGATGAAATTTTTCAACGATTTTGAACTGGTTATAGGTGATGAAGCACATGGCTTCAAAGCAAAGTCATTGATTGCTATCATGACTAAGTTAGTAAATGCTAGTTATAGGATAGGTACAACAGGTACTCTCGATGGTACGCAAACACATCAATTAGTCTTAGAAGGGTTATTTGGAACAGTACATCAGGTGACTACAACGAAGGAACTGATGGATGCAGATGTATTGGCAGAGTTAAACGTACACTGTATAGTGTTATCGTATCCAGAAGATGATTGTAAACTTGTGAAGGAAATGAACTACAAATCAGAGTTAGATTATCTAGTAGGGAACGAAAGAAGGAATAAGTTTCTAACTGATATGGTGAAGTCATTACAAGGAAATACCTTGGTGTTATATCAACTGGTGGAGAAGCATGGTACTATCTTGTATGATATGATGTCATGTATAGATAGTAAAGAGGTTAGGTTGATACATGGTGGGGTGGATACAAAGGAACGTGAAGATATTCGTGAGGAAGTTGAGAGTGGGAACAACTATGTGATCATTGCATCATATGGAACATATAGTACAGGAATCAACATAAAGAATCTACATAATGTGATATTTGCATCGCCAAGTAAGAGTCGTATACGGAATTTGCAGAGTATAGGTAGGGGATTGCGAAGAACAGATGATAAGACCAAAGCACACTTATTCGATGTGTCAGATGATCTATCTTACAAGTCATATAAGAACTATACATTAAGACATCTAATAGAACGTATAAAGATATACAACAGTGAGAAGTTCAATTACAAGATGAGGAAAGTATCCCTTTAGTATATACTGTTTCCCTCTGGAGTAGCACACTGAAAGTATAACATATTTTTTTCCATTTGTCAAGTAAAAATTAACCTTGACAAACAACTTTTTTTATGGTATAATATAGGACAATGAAGCGAGGTTATTTTGGCAAAGAAAAAACAACATTACATAGACAACAAGGAATTTCATGCTGAGATGGTGGAGTTCCGAAATAAGGTGGATTCAGCAAAACTTGAAAATCTGCCACGACCACCCGCGACTGAGTATATGGGAAAGTGTTTTTTGGATATTGCCAATGGTTTAGCATTTCGACCAAACTTCATAAACTATACCTATAGAGATGAAATGATTGCAGACGGTGTGGAAAATTGTTTGCAGTACTGTTCTAATTTTGATCCAGAAGTGTCAAGTAATCCTTTTTCTTATTTCACGCAGATTGTGTATTATGCTTTTGTTCGGAGAATAGAAAAAGAGAAAAAACAAACCTACATCAAACACAAATTATCGGAGAAGATGTTCGATGAGAATGAGTTAGCCATACTCCAATCACAAGATGATTCTTTGTCTCAGAATTTTACAGAGAATTTGATTGCTAGGAGCAAGGTTGATGGATTTTCAATTAAAGAATATGAAAGGAGAATGGAAATAAAACGATCAAACAGGAAACAACCTAAGAAAAACCTTGAAAAGTTTATGGAGTCAGAGTGATGCCAATATTTACTTATGTTTGTAAAAGTTGTGATTCTGAATTTGATGCCGTACAATTGTTTTATGATGCTGAATTGAAGATGTGCGGTGATTATTGCAAATTGGATAATTTTAAAAGTGGGAATGTGATCGGTGAAGGAAGGGTAGTTAGAAAAAATAGCAAAAGGGTAAAACTCAAGGTGAAAGATGAAAATAGCACTAATAACTGATACGCATTTTGGGGCTAGAAACGACAATTTAGTAATACAGAAACACATGAAAAGGTTTTATGATGATGTGTTTTTTCCGTACTTACATAAGACTGAAATAAAAACTGTTATCCATTTGGGGGATTTGGTAGACAAGAGGAAAACTATAAATTATGTGACACTGAATAATGTTAGAAAGAATTTCATGTATAGGTTGTGTGATGAAATGATAGAAACACATTTTATCATAGGGAACCATGATACCTATTATAAAAATACCAACCAAATAAATTCTGTTAATGAATTATTTGGGAATGTACCATTTGTGCAAATTTATGATGAGGCAGAAACTTTTAATTTTGATGGTACAGAGATATGTTTACTTCCTTGGCTATGTGCTGATAATTATGAAGATTCCATGAAACATGTTGATAAGACATCTGCAAAGATCCTGATGGGGCATTTATCTTTAGTAGGGTTTGAGATGTTTCGTGGTGTTCAAGCAGAGCATGGGTGTGACAGTTTCCTCTTTAAAAAATTTGATAAGGTTTATTCTGGACACTTTCATTATAAGAGTGAAAAGGGAAATATTTACTATTTGGGTAGTCCATATGAGATGATGTGGAGTGATTATGGTTGTGAGAAGGGTTTTCATGTATTAGATACTGATACTGGAGAACTTGAGTTTATTAAAAATCCATATACTCTTTTTAAGAAAATTTATTATAATGATTCCAGTGAGTTGACAGAACCATCCCAATATACTGATTCGTATATAAAAATAGTGGTAGAAGAAAAATCCAACCCATATCACTTTGATACATTTGTAGATTCTATATATCAACAAAATCCTGCACAACTTAGTGTTGTTGAGGACTTTGATGTTATTGAAGATGAGGAAATTGAAGGAGATCAGGATACGATGACAATTCTTAGTAACTATGTGTCTAGTTTGGAAACTAATCTGGATAAACCCCGATTAGATACCATGCTTAGAAACCTTTATGTTGAAGCTGTGAGTGTTGAATGATAGAATTTAAAACTTTGAGATGGAAGAATTTCCTTTCTACGGGTGATGAATTTACAGAAATATCCTTGAGTTCATATCCTGCCACATTGATAGTCGGTGAAAATGGTTCGGGTAAATCTACCCTTTTAGATGCATTGACATTTGTTTTGTTTTCCAAACCATTTCGTAGAATAAACAAACCACAATTGATAAATTCTGTAAATGAAAGGGGGTGTTTGACGGAGATTGAATTTAAGATAGGTAGTAAAACCTATTTTATTCGTAGGGGGTTGAAACCTAATCTATTTGAGATTTATGTTAATGGGGAGATAATTGATCAGGATTCCACAACCAGAGATTATCAGGAACACTTGGAAAAGTATATATTGAAGTTGAACTATAAAAGTTTCACTCAAATTATTGTGTTGGGTTCCAGTTCATTTCAACCATTTATGCAACTTACAACTGCAAACAGACGTGTGGTTATTGAGGATTTGCTTGATATAAGTGTGTTTTCAACTATGAATCAGTTGTTGCGCGAGAAGTTGGCAACAAACAAGAATGATTTAATGTTTGTTGATAAAAGGATGGAAGTAAATGATGAACGAATTGATATGCAACAGGGTTATATCGATGAGGTTGGGGAAATCAATCGAAACAAGATTGAGAAAACTCAACGGTCTATTTCTAATAGCAAATCACAAATTGGAAGTATAAATCAGACAATTGATGGAATGCGTGAAGAACTTTCTGAACTTTTGAAAGGAACCAAGGAACATGAATCGTTGTTAGATACACAGCAATCATTTAAGCTACTTAGCAGTCAGATTTCATCAAATATTAAAAAGATGAAAAAGGACGTTAAATTCTTTGAGGAAAATGCCGATTGTCCAACATGTGGTCAGAAGTTAGATGAGACTCATACAGAACATATTCTTGTCGAGAGAACTAGTAAATTGGAAGAAAATGTAAAGGGATTGGGAGAACTTGAAAAGGAAATTGTTGGTGTAGATCAGTCTATAGAAAAGATGTCTATTATACTGAATAGGGCAAATGAAAAAGAAATGGATATCCAGAAAAATAGACATACGATAGATGGTATTGAAAAGTACATTCAGAAAATGGATGAGGAAATTGAATACCTAAACAAAGTCAAAGATAAAGCAGATGGGGATGCTGAGAAACTGGAAAAATTGATTGAAGCTAAATTGCAAATGGAAAGTGAGAAAGAAGAATTGGCAATTGAGAATCAGTATCTTGTTTTGGCATCAGAATTGCTCAAGGATACTGGTATCAAGACTAGAATTATAAAGCAATATTTGCCTATTATGAATAAGCAAGTAAACAAATTTCTCACTGCAATGGATTCCTATTTTAATTTCACCATCGATGAAAACTTCAACGAAACTATAAAAAGTCGTTATCGTGATGAATTCAGTTATGATTCTTTTAGTGAAGGTGAAAAGATGCGAATTGATTTGGCATTGTTATTCACATGGCGTGCAGTAGCAAAAATGAAGAATAGTGCTAGTACAAACCTATTAATTTTGGATGAAGTGTTTGATAGTTCACTTGATACAAATGGTACTGATGAGTTCCTCAAACTCTTACAGTCACTGGGTTTGAAAAGTAATGTTTTCGTAATTTCGCATAAAGGGGATACCTTGTATGAGAAATTTGATAATGTGGTGAAGTTTGAAAAGGTACAGAATTTTAGCAAGTTGGCATAGATCTTGCTCTTATATAGGTGATGAACATGTTAAATGATTTTTTTAAAAAACACGCTAACAAGAAGGGGTTGCCTTTGGTGGATGAGGAAAATTGGCAATGGGTCTTGGAAACTCATGGCAAAGATGTCGTAAAAAAGGAATTGGCAGATTATATAGTAAATAATAAAGTTCCTTTTCCCTACCGAAATATACCCAAAGAGAAAATGGATACACGTTTTGAGAAATTGCGTCATAAGGATATGGAAGCTCTTCTAATTAGACGTGGAGAACGAAATGTTTTTGAGAAATATGATTTTAAGTATAATTATGAGGAATATGGACTCTATGCAATTTCTATTGGAAATGCATATAATTCCATTAGTGATTATTTTCATAACAAGATTCGTATGAGATGTGGTTCACATGATAGAATGAATGTTGTGGATAGATGGGAGCAAGGAATAAAAATTGATCAATTACTTGCACCAATCTTTAGGTTTACAAAAGAAAATAAAAACTTACATGAAGAATCCTATAGGAAAGCATTGAGGTTGAATTCGTATGTTGCATCCCAGTTTAGACCAAGCACTGCTAAATTTCTTTACGAAGTTTATAGTGCAGAAACCATATTAGATACATCTATGGGTTGGGGTGATAGACTTGCAGGATTTTGGTGTACACCTACAGCAAAAGAATATGTTGGGTTTGATCCAAATCCAAATACATTTGAGATATATAAGGAGCAATGCCTTTACTATCACAAACTGCTTGGTGGTGGCTCTTTTCAGACTGTCAATGAAGGTAGCAATACTTGTTGGGAATTTTTGTCCGACAAAAAGCATGTTCAGATATTCAGAGAACCATCTGAAGATGTTGATTGGTGGCACTGGGAAGAATATTTTGATTTTATGTTTACATCTCCACCATATTTTTCAGTTGAAAAGTATAACGAAGGTGGTGAAAATGAAGATGATCAGAGTTGGAAAAGGTATGATACCTTTGACAAATGGAAGTATGATTTTTTTATTCCTACCGCATTAAAAACTTGGAGTTCGATAAAGGACAATGGCTTTATGTGTATTAATATTACTGAACCAAAGGTTGGTCAGGTTCATAATCTCTGTGATGATTTTGTTGATAGAATGACTGAAGAACCAGATTGTAATTTTTTGGGTCAAGTTGGGATGCGTATGATGCAAAGACCAAATATAGCAAAATATGAACAAGGTGAGCAAAAACAAGAATTTTATGATAGGGTTTATACAGAACCTATATGGGTGTTTCGTAAAAATAATACAGAACATCCAGAATTATTCGCGAAAGGTGATTTAAGTAAATGGTTAGCATAAGAGCAGAAAATCCTGCAACTGCATGGGTAAAAACAACAAAATATCTTTTGGTTAATGGAGAACGAAGGGGTTCATTGCTTGAAAGGTTGAATGTGGGTATTGAAATAGAATCTTCTGAGTTTGATGAGAATTTTGATACTAAATTTAGGGAAATATTTGGTGATGATAGGATAGATTATGCGAGTTCTTATACCTTTTTAAAACCTAATTCCAGTGGATTGTTTCCAGATGATTTTTCATACGAACAGATAGATCCGAATTCTAAATGGACTAAAACATATTGGGGTAGGATGATTTCGTGGAATAGTAATTTTAATCAGGTTGAGCAAGCAATAAAACGATTAAGGGAACATGTTGCATCAAAAACTATTGTTATTTCTATCTATGATCCACATACAGATGGTAGAAAAACTATGGCTGGAATGCCTTGTTTGTTGTGTATTGATTTGAAACCAAGAGATGGAAAATTATATCTAACAGCAAATTTTAGAAGTATGGCAATTACAAAATCTGGATATGCAGATTATTGGGCAATTTCTCAGTTAGCAGACTTTTTATGTAAGCAGAGTGATCTTGAATTTGGGTTGGTTACTTTGATGGCACATTCTTGTCATCTGAGATCAGATCATGGTGAATTGGATAATTCTAAGAAACTGTTAGAGGTGCTGTAATGTGTGCCATTTTTGGAATGATAAGTCGTGAAAGTAGAAAAGATGTTGCATTGCAAATGCTTAAATCTATGGAGCATCGGGGAAGGGATAATAGTGAAATTTTTGAGGATCAGTGTCACGGAAAACATGTTGTTTTAGGACATAATAGACTTGCTATAAATGATGTTTCTTCTGATGGAAATCAACCAATGTTTTATGAAGATTTGGTTATGGTTGTTAATGGTGAGGTCTGGAATTATTGGGAATTGAGAGAGGAATATGAAAAGAGAGGATATAATTTTACTTCTACATCGGATAGCGAAATAATTCTCTACCTCTATAAAGAGAATGAATTATATAGATTAGATGGGATGTTTTCTTTCATCATATATGATAGGACTCCAGATAAAGAGAAATTGGTTGTTTCTAGGGATTGGGTTGGGAAGATACCATCTTATATTTCTGTAGGAAGTGATATTATAGTTTCATCAGAACTTCATTCATTTTCAAGATTGCATAAAACAAATGCAATATTTGTTCAGAATAATTCTTTGATCACAATTGATGTGAAAACTCAATCTGTATCTACTGAAACTGATTACTATTTTGTTTTTAGTTCGGCATTAACTCCAACTATAGACCATGATGAGGTTGGCAGAAAAACATTTAAGTTATTGGATAATGCTGTTAAGAGAAGGATGTTATCAGATGTTCCGATTGCAACTATGAATTCTGGTGGAATTGATAGTTCTGTTATGACATATCTTGCATCAAAATATATAGATAACATTACAAGTTATACAATAAAATTTGATGAAGATGCCGAAGATCTACAAATGGCCAGATTGCTTTCTGAGAGAAATGGAATAAAGTTAGTCGAAGTTGAAGTTCCAAAGGACGAAACCTTATTGAAAGAAAGGTTTTTAGAGTGTATTGAAGTAATAAGTTATCCATTAACTGTTCAGATTGAGGTTGGTATCCTATGTTCATTTTTGGCAGAAAGAATAAGTGCTGATGGGTTCAAGGTTGTTATTTCTGGTGAAGGTTCTGATGAGGCATATGGATCGTATGGAAATATAAGACACTTAAAGGATTTTCCAGATTGGCCAGACATTAGAAAGGCACAAATAGAAAAGCAATATTATGGAAATCTCTTACGAGGAAATAATATATTTATGAAGTATGGTACAATAGAAATGCGTACACCCTTTTTCGATAGGGAGTTTCTTGATTATACTTTGAATTTAACAAACGAATATACATCAGGAAAAAGTGATGTCTGGAAATTTCCTTTAGTAAATGCATTTAGGGGTAAGTTGCCAGATGAGATATTGGATCGTGATAAAATGGCCTTTCAGAAGGGAACCAATTTTAAGGAGTATATTGAAAGAATTATTTTGGATGATCCTCAGATAAATTGGAAAAATCATACTAATATATTGACAGTAGTCAGAGATCATCATGCAAGAATTTTTGGTACATCTGCAAAACAGATTAAAGAAGGAATTGTAACAACTGATGGGGGTCTTTTACGATGGATGTAATGGAACTTTATAATGTTGGTGGAAAGGATATTTATGTTAATCGTGGTGATTTGCAGGGAGATGGTATTGAATATCCAGCATGGGGAAAGATAAAGGCAGTTGAGGAAATCTTTAATTCCGATCTTGTAAAAAGGGATATTACTTTAATGCATCTTAATGCATATGGTTCTTGGACGGGTTGGGCATTGGGTCTTTTATGTAAGAAGTATGACATGAAGTTCCATATGGCATTTCCTGCAAGAACAGATTTCCCAAAGGAATATTTAACCTTTATTGAGAAGATGGGTGTTGAAGTTCATTCTTTTAAACCAAATATGGATAGTCTTTTGAGAAACAAATTAGTTGGTATTTGCAACAAGGAAGGGTATCAGTACTTCAATAGTGGTTTTGATTGCAATCCATTTTTGGAGTATTTTCAGAAATCAATGAAAGAAGTTGTTTATTCATATGATATAGATACACTTGTTGTATCTGGTGGGTCTGGTGTTACTTTGGCTGGGTTAGTTATGGGATTTGAGTGTTATTCTACACTCTTTTCTGCTAACACAGGAAGAAAAGTTTATGCAATTGTTGTATCATCAAAACAAGGAGTTGAGAATGCATTAAAAAGAAAAGGAATTGTGACAAATCAAGTTGAAGTTATAAAATCTGAATATGAATATAATGATAGGATGGATTGGTATGAAACACCGTTTCCCACAAATCCATTTTGGGATAGAAAGGCGTGGCATTGGTTGGAAAATAATGTAAACAAACTCGATGGTCGGGTTTTATTTTGGAATTTAGGTGGAAATGACAATTTTTTTATTTAATAATAGTAAAAAGTGAGGATATTATGCAAATTAGCAAGTCAACGATTAACATTTTGAAAAATTTTCAAACTATTAATGGGTCAATTTTGGTGAAGCCGGGAAATCAATTAGAAACGATATCTGCTACCAAAAATATTTTAGCATCTGCTGAGATAGGAGAAACATTTGAAATTGAATTTGGAATTTATGATTTGAGTGAATTTCTTAATGTTATTACAGGTGAACTTCTTGGTGCAGATTGTACCTTTAAAGAAGATCATGTTGTTTTTAGTAAAGGTAAGGGAATTAGCAATTATGTATATGCTGATTCTAGTACTATTGTTTCACCAGAGAATAAGGTTAGTATGCCAGATCCAGAAATTTCTTTTACATTGACACAAGAGGACTTAAATTCGGTCAGAAATATGTCATCGGTGTTGGGGAAAAGTGATCTGGCGGTTTGCTGTGATGGAGAAAGTATAAGTTTGCGTGTAATGGATAAAAGAGATCCAAAACTAAACAATTATAGTTTAAGTGTGGGGGGTGGACATAATGAAAAATTTACGATGTATTTTAAGGTGGAAAATTTAAAAATAATAGGGGGTGATTATGATGTTAAAATTTCATCAGGTGGTATTAGTTACTTAAAACATACTGAAATACCTGTTGAATATTGGATAGCACTTGAGCCGGATTCTATGTATGGAGAAAATGCTTAATGAGAGAAGAATTTCTGTGGGTTGAAAAGTATAGACCCAAAACTATAGATGAATGTATTCTTCCGAAGGGTCTTGCTAAGACTTTTCGGGAGTTTGTGGATAATAACGAAATTACAAATTTATTATTAAGTGGTGTAGCAGGAATAGGAAAAACTACAATTGCTAGGGCATTATGTGAGCAAATGGGTGCAGACTATATATTAATAAATGGATCTGGTGAAGGAAGATCTATTGATTTTCTTATGAACGATATTAAAAATTTTGCCAGTACAGTTTCATTGTCTGGTGGTCGAAAGGTGGTGATATTAGATGAAGCTGATTACCTCAATCCGCAATCAACTCAACCAGCACTTAGGGGATTCATCGAAGAATTTAGTAAAAATTGTCGGTTTATCTTCACTTGCAATTTTGCCAATAGGATTATCAGCCCTTTACATTCGCGGTGTTCGGTCATCGAATTCAAAATCCCTAAAGGAGAGATTGCGAAACTCGCTGCGAGTTTTATGAATCGATCACAGGATATTTTGGAACTTGAAGGTATAAAATATGAACCGAAAGTTCTTGCAGAGTTGATAACTAAATACATACCAGATTGGCGAAGGGTTTTGAATGAACTTCAACGATATTCGTCAGGTGGTGTGATAGATGTTGGTATCTTGACAAATTATCTTGATGTCAATGTTGATGAATTGGTTAAGTTACTTAAAAATAAAAAATTTGGTGAGATGAGGAAATGGGTTGTTGACAATCTTGATAATGCACCCAATCTGCTGTTTAGGAAGATCTATGATAATTTGACTAGTTTGTTAGATGCAAATAGTGTTCCACAAGCAGTTTTGACTATTGCTGATTACAGTTATAAATCGGCATTTGTTGTAGATCAAGAGATAAATATGGTTGCATGTCTAACTGAAATTATGGCCCAGTGTGAGTTTGCATAATGGAAATATTTGATTTTTTGAATGCGATCAATCACCAGAAAACTAATATCCTTCGAGATGATCCACAAGCAGTAAAGGAATATGATGCTTTTAGAATTAACAAATTCCTTTCACAACATGTGGATTCTATCTTGTTCGTTAACGAAATGAATTCAAGACCACACTGTGATGTTGAGTTGCAATTTGATTATTTTATAAATAGTCTTAGGGAACGGAAAAGACGGGCCCAGAAGTGGTATGTACCTGATTCACATGATGATATTGAAGTGGTGAAAGAGTATTATGGTTACAGTATAGCAAAGGCAAACGTTGCTCTTTCCATATTAGATGATGATGACTTGACATACATAAAGAAAAGACTATATAAAGGTGGTTTTAGCAATGGTTGAGAAAATGATTGAGGTCGAACTGGAACAGCCAGACGACTTTTTAAAAGTAAAGGAAACATTGAGTAGAATAGGGGTTGCATCTCGCAATGATCGAAAATTATACCAATCGTGCCATATTCTACATAAACAGGGAAAGTATTACATAGTCCATTTTAAAGAATTATTTGCGTTAGATGGAAAACCAACAAACTTTTCTGAAAACGATGAAGAACGCAGAAATACAATAACCAATTTGCTACAAGAGTGGGGATTGGTTAAAATAGTTGGTGGAGATACATCCGATACTGCTCCGTTAAACCAGATAAAAGTTCTTTCCTATGCAGAAAAAGATGAATGGGAATTGATTCCCAAATACAACATAGGAAAAAAATAGAGCAAGTTGGCACAGAAATTGCTCTTATAGTAATAAGTAGTCGATTCACAGTGAATGGCTACATTTTAATCTTGCTTAATCAATAAGGAGACATACAACAATGACTAGCATATTTAAACAACTTGATAAATACGACCCATACTTCATAGGATTTAATACACTTTTTACTCGTTTGAATTCCTTTGAAACAAATCCTGTAACTGGTGGGAATTATCCACCATATAATATCATCCAAAATGGTGATAGTTACACCATTGAACTTGCTATTGCAGGGTTCAGTTCGGATGAGATAGAAGTGGTTCACGAACCAGAGCATAATCGCTTGGTCGTTAAAGGGTCAAATAAACGTGATGATGTTGAGTATTTACATCAAGGAATTGCATCAAGGACTTTTAATAGAACTTGGACTGTATCCGATAGCATTGAAGTAAAGAGTGCGGATTTAAATGATGGTATACTTAAAATACAACTGGAAAATGTTGTTCCAGATGAGAAAAAACCAAAAATTATTGAAGTCGGACAAAAAGAACTTTCGGGTAAATAATTTGGTGTTGGAAAATAAAGAGGGGATGGATTTCTATTCATCCCCTTTTGCATTGTAAAAGGATAATATGGATTTTTATACAAATGTACAAAAACTTGGAAATAATATTGCAGTTCGTGCCATAGAAGATGGTAATAGAATTAAATATCGTGATGATTTCAATCCTTCTGTTTTTATACCAGATAGGAATAATGAGAAAAAGTATAAGACTTTAGATGGCATTCCTGTTGCACAAGTAAAGCCTGGTTCGATAACGGATTGTCGTGATTTTATGGACAAATATGACAGGGTGGAAAATTTTTCTGTTTATGGTTATGATGATTGGGTTAATCAGTACATTGGAAAACATTTTGATAAGTGCAAGTATGATACATCAAAAGTTAGGATTTGCACCATTGACATAGAAGTTGCATCGGAAGATGGGTTTCCTACTGTAGAGGATGTTAGAGAAGAACTTATTGCTATAACCATAAAGGATAGTTTGTCGGGGAACATATGTGTTTTGGGTAGACATCCTATCAGTATTGATAGGAAGGATGTGATTTATAAATGTTGTCTAACAGAAGAAGAATTAATTTTGACTTTTTTGGACTTATGGAAACATCTTGAGCCAGATATAATAACTGGTTGGAATAGTAAATTATATGATATTCCGTATCTTGTTCGTAGAATGGATAAGGTTATGGGTGATGGAACATCCAAGAAAATGTCTGTTTGGAATATTGTTCGTGAACGGACTATTAAGATTTTTGGTAGAGATGAATATGTCCATACAATTTTTGGTACTGCACAGTTGGATTATCTCGATCTTTATAAAAAATTCACATACACAAACAGAGAAAGTTATAAACTTGATCACATTGCTTTTGTGGAATTGGATGAACGGAAAATGTCATATGCAGAACATGACACTATGCACAGTTTCTACAAAGAGGATTATCAAAAATTTATTGAGTATAATATAAGAGATGTGGAACTGGTTGACAAGTTAGAACAGAAAATGAAATTAGTAACATTAGCTATGGTGATGGCATATGATGCAGGGATAAATTATGAAGATGTGTTTTCTCAAACTAGATTTTGGGATGCCATGATTTACAATCACCTACGAAGGAAAAATATAGTTGTACCAAAACGAAAGAAAAAGGTAGATAAACCAGAATTTGAAGGTGGGCATGTTAAGGAGATTCCAGAAAAAGGTTTGGTATCCAATTGGATTGTCTCGTTTGATTTGAATAGTCTGTACCCACATTTGATTATGCAATACAATATTTCACCTGAGACATTGTGTTTGGATAAACCTAGATTTTTTGTTGAGGTCGATGAACTTGTGAAGGGGAAAACACCATTGCCAGATATGGATGAAGTAAATATGGCTGGGAATGGATATTTCTTTAGAACAGATATACAGGGATTTTTACCTGAGTTAATGCAGGAGTTGTATGACGATAGGGTAAAATTTAAGGAATTGCAATTTGAAGCAGAAAGATCTGGTAATGAAGATAATGTTGCAGAGTATGAAACTAGGCAGATGGCAAGAAAAATTTCTTTGAATAGTGCCTATGGTGCATTGGGAAATGAATATTTTCGTTATTTTGATGTAAGACAGGCAGAAGCGATCACCAAGTCAGGTCAATTAGCAATCCGATGGATTGAACGAGAATTAAATGAATACCTAAACCAAACATTGAGAACTGATGATGTAGATTATGTAATTGCCAGTGATACCGATAGTGTGTATTTGACACTGAACTCTATGGTTGAGACACATTTTAGTAATATAACTGATAAGAATAAAATTGTCAGTGCATTAGATAGGGTGTGTAAAGATCTCTTAGAACCTTTTATTGAAAAGAGTTATCAGAGATTAGCAGATTACATGAATGCATATCAACAACGTATGGTGATGAAACGTGAAGTTATTGCCGATAGAGGAATATGGACTGCTAAGAAACGTTATGTGTTAAGTGTTTGGGATAATGAGGGGGTTCGTAACGAGAAACCTAAAATTAAGATTATGGGAATTGAAGCTGTTAGAAGTTCAACACCATCATCGTGTAGACAACGAATTATGGATTCATTAGAAATTATAATGGATGGTAGTAATGATGAATTGTTGGACTACATTGATCAATTTAGAACGGAATTTAACAGAACGGACGTAGCAGAAATTGCATTCCCTAGAACTGTAAAGGGAATAGATAAATATTCACATAGTGTTTATAGTTATATTAAGGGTACACCTATTCATGTTAAAGCGGTCATTGCTTATAATGAACTGATTAGACAGCATGGGTTGGAAAAAAAGTATCCATTGATTAAAAATGGAGAAAAAATAAAATTTACATATTTGAAAGTACCAAATCCCACAAGGGATCGGGTCATCGGATTTTTGAATGATCTTCCACCTGAGTTTGGATTTGATGAGTATATAAACTATGATATGCAATTTGAAAAGGCATATCTTGAACCATTGAAGGCAGTTCTCAGTGTAGTAAATTGGAACTATGAGAGAATTGCAAATTTAGAATCATTTTTCGTATGAGGTGAAAAATAATGAGAGTACATCAATTAGCAAAGGAATATGATAAAAAGTCAACTGAATTTGTGGATATAATTCAAGGGTATGGGATTGACGTAAATAGTCATTTGAGTGGATTGACTGATGATGAGGTTTCCATAATAAGGAAAAAATTGGACAAACAAGTTGGGGGAGATCGGGAATTTCAAACGTATAGTGATGAAGATAGGTTAGAAGAAGAACCAAAGAAGGATGATTGGACTTTGGGTAAAGAAGATTCTACTATCGAACCACCAAAGGTTGGTATTTCTTCTGAGGAAGCACAGGAGGCTTTAGCAACTAATATAAAGGCAGCTGGTGAAGCTAGAGAAGAATATGCAAAAACAAGTAAGGCAATTTCGGAAGATCCAGAAAATTGGGCCTCACTAGCATCTGAAGATGGAGAATCCGATTCCGAATTAAGTTTTGGTCAAAAGGCCTTTGCAAAAGCAGAGGAAGAAACTAAAGCAAAAAAAATTGAAGAAGTGCCAGAAGTGATTGTAGAAAAACCATCGGGAATTTTTGGTTGGTTAAAAGGGTTATTTTCATAAGGAGAGGTAAGTAATATGAGTGAATTTCTTGACAAACTTGTTAAGGAGTTGGGTGACGAACATACCACAATAGTTGCTGAGAAAAAATCATCAGCAGAATTTAGTGGAACTATAGACACAGGTTCCTATGTTCTGAATGCTGTTTTATCAGGGAGTCTATTTGGGGGTGTTCCAAATAACAAGATAACTGTATTTGCAGGAGAAACTGCAACTGGAAAAACTTTTTTTGTGTTGGGTGTTATTGCCCAATTTTTGAAAGATAATGCAGAAGGTGGTGTTATCTATTTTGATACGGAAAGTGCTGTTACAGATGAGATGATGCAAGTTAGGGGAATTGATACCAAACGAGTAGTAAAATCTGAGCCGGATACTATACAGAAATTTAGGCATACTGCACTTTCGGTTATTGACAATTATCTTGAGCAGGATGTAGATGTCCGTAGACCATTCATGATGGTGTTAGATAGTCTTGGTCAGTTATCCTCAACAAAGGAAATTGAAGATACGGCAAAGGGTGAAGAAACCAGAGATATGACAAAGGCACAAGTACTAAAGGCAACATTTAGAGTACTGAATTTGAAACTTGCAAAGGCAGGAATTCCTTTGTTGGTCTGTAATCATGTCTATGATGTGGTAGGTTCGTATATTCCACAAAAAGAGATGTCGGGTGGTTCTGGTCTAAAATATTCTGCATCTACAATATTGAATTTATCAAAACGAAAGGAGAGAGTTGATTCGGAAGTAATTGGTAATATCATCAAGTGTAGGACGGAGAAAAGTCGATTGTCAAAGGAGAATAAGATTGTTGAGGTCTTGTTGACATATGAAAAAGGACTTGATAGGTATTATGGTTTGGTAGATTTTGGTGTGGATGCTGGATTGTTTAAGAAGGTTTCAAATCGTATTGAATTTCCAGATGGAACAAAGCAATTTGCAAAAACAATTTATACAAAACCAGAGGACTATTTTTCTGAATCAGTAATGGCTAAATTAGAAGAACATGCAAGAAGTGAATACCAATATGGATTAGGGGGAAGTGAATCTGTAGATGAAAATGGTGAAGAAATAATTAATACAGAAGAACTAAAAGATACATTAAACTTAATAGATTCTGAGGTGGAATAAGTGCGGATAGAAGAAGTTATTCTACGGAATCTGGTGGGGAATGATGAATACATCAGAAAGGTTGTTCCTTTTCTCAGTAACGAATATTTTCATGATTCACAGGAAAGGATTTTATTTGAGGAAATTGCCAAACACATAACAAAGTACAATGGGTTGCCAACAAAGGAAACTCTTTTAATATCTCTTGATGCATTGGATACCATTACAGAAGATCAGTTTTCTGAATTGTCTGAATTGGTTTCTAAGATAGATGCTGATGAAAGTAAAACTGATGATCAGTGGTTGCTTGATGAAACTGAAAAGTTTTGTAAAGATAAGGCATTGTATAATGCTATCATGAGATCAATCAATATAATAGATGATAAAAAAACTACGGTAGGTACAGGAGAGATTCCAACTATTCTTAGTGATGCTTTAGCTGTGAGTTTTGATCCCAATGTAGGACATGATTACATAGAGGATTCTGAGGAACGGTATGATTTTTACCATCGGGTTGAAGAACGGATTCCGTTTGATCTCGACTTAATGAATCGTATTAGTAAAGGTGGTCTGCCAAATAAATCGTTGAATATTATTATGGCAGGAACTGGGGTTGGAAAAAGTTTGTTCATGTGTCATTGTGCAGGGGCAAATTTGCTTGATGGAAAAAATGTTCTGTATATAACTCTTGAGATGGCAGAGGAACGAATTGCAGAAAGAATAGATGCTAATTTGTTGGATATGGATGTTTCTGCATTGAGAACGTTGCCGAAAGATAAATATATAGAGAAGGTCAGTAAAGTTCAAGAGAAAACAGTTGGGAAATTGATTGTTAAGGAATATCCAACAGCAGTTGCTAATGTTGGCCACTTTCGACATCTTTTGAATGAACTGAATCTTAAAAAAAGTTTTAAACCAGACATAATATATGTGGATTATTTGAATATATGTGCATCAGGTAGAATAAAACCGAATGCAAATATTAATTCGTATACGTTGATCAAAGCAATTGCAGAGGAATTGCGTGGGTTGGCAGTGGAAAATAATGTACCTGTTGTTTCTGCAACACAAACAACTAGGTCTGGTTTTTCAAATTCAGATGTTGAACTTACAGATACAGCAGAGAGTTTTGGTTTACCAGCAACTGCTGATTTCATGGTTGCCTTAGTAGTAACAGAAGAGCTTGAGGAACATAATCAAATGATGGTCAAGCAACTAAAGAACCGATATAATGATCCTACGAAATTTAAGAGATTTATAATTGGTGTTGATCGAGAACGTATGAAGTTGTTTGATGTTGAGGATGTTGCACAAGAGGATTTGTTTGAAAATGAAACATCTGGAAATGGTGTAGTACTTTCTACACAAAGGGAAGGATTAAATTTTGAAGGGTTTGAAGTATGATAAAAATAACAGTACAAAAATTAATAGAGTGGACATTATTGATTTTCATTTTTGTTGTTATAGCATTAATGATCATGATGTTTTCAGATCTATAGGGGGGATTAATGAAAACTTTTCGCATTACATACACTCAGGCATCAGAAAATATGGTGGAAATTGAAGCGGCAAGTCCAAAGGATGCTTGGAAGCAGATCACCAGTGGTGATTTAGACGAGAAAAATGTAATACTGAATATCGAAGGAAAGGTGGTTTATAAAGCAAAGGTTACTGAGGAAATCACCAAACACATGGCATCCAATCCTACATAGGGGATACAATGTTAAAAACTGCAATAGAAATAGGTGTTGTTGTTAGTACATTATTTCTTGGGGGTTGTGTAACTACTGTTGATTATGGGTATTATTATGACGATTTATCATATGTATATGCTTATGTACCTAAACCAGTACCAAGGAGAATTTATTATTACAATAGAGTATGGTATGATGAACCATCAACCATAGTGATTAGGAGTAGAACTGATAGGACAAGAGTGCCGAATTCTCAATTGAGAAGTCATTTTAATAGGATGCCCAAGAGGGATGTTAGTAAGCATTTGCGTGAAATGCAACGTAAAAAGAATGAAAAACTTTTGAATAAAAGGAGAAACCCCAATGAGTCAACACGCATTAAACGTGACCCCAAACGCACTGAAGATATTCAAAGAGGTAATAGCAAAAGGAGAAGAAGTCGATCCCGAAGACGCCCTAGTTCGGGTAATGATAAAGGGAAGGACAGCAACAGAATACGAGTACACGATGGGGATAGCACAAAAAGAAGAAGAGCCC
>VTLG01000905.1_pt1 | contig 25630 bp, 21 predicted proteins | sample 4694571 | NCBI WGS metagenome assembly VTLG01 (sample SAMN12604809, study PRJNA352737) | marine metagenome | biome: ENVO:00000447; feature: ENVO:00000209|ENVO:00000569|ENVO:01000036; material: ENVO:00002151; isolation source: viral sequences binned using virsorter ...
GGTTATGAAGGTGGGACTGATAGCTTTGGATACTACATTCAAGGTGGTCCAGCAATCGTAGCAACCGATGGTGCTGACGATACCGACAACCAGTTGTCAGGTAAAGTCGGAGCTACTGTAGCAGCAACCGAGAAGCTTGACTTCTATGGTGAGCTTGCAGTACAAACCAACGATGGTGATACCGACAACTCATGGGCAACTAAGATCGGTACTAAGTATAAGTTCTGATGAAGATTTTAGAATCCCCATGGATGGTATTTATATTGTTCATGGGGTTCTTTATTCTAATAGAGGGTCTGCACATGTATGAACATGAACACTGCAGATCCTGCCCACCTTGTCAATTAGAGGAATACTAATGAGTAAAAGACACTGGACTGGAGGCGGTCCACACAGGCAACCAGTAGAACCTGAAGTAAAGCCTGTTGTTAAAAAAACAGAAACCAAATCAACTGCTACTAAGAAAGATGAGTCAGCAGAGTGATAAGGTAACAGCTTCTGTAACTTGGCTTAGTCCAGAACAGAATGTTGATATCAAGGACCCACCTGATACACTACCTAGTGATAAACAACCACCGGGAGTAGATGAGGATTGGGAACCTCAATCATTAGAAGAAGCTCTCTTAGGAGAGTAGTAGAAACGGGGGCACCTCAGAGTCGGACCCCCCTTTCATTGGCACTGGCCCTGTACGCAGGATACCCTTTGCCGTCTAGACGGTAGGGAAAGACCTACAAAAATGATCAAAAAATTTTCAGCTGAAGACCGTTAATATAAACTTTATCCATAACAATGGCACAGCAAAATGCTAACGCCAATGCCAACCCCAATTATCTGGGTCGGATTGGTGATACAGGAACGTATAACGCTTCCAATAACAGAGACCTTTATCTTAAGTTGTTCTCTGGTGAACTCTTTAAAGGGTTCCAGCATGAGTCCATTGCACGTGATCTAGTTACCAAGCGTACCTTGAAGAATGGTAAGTCATTACAATTCATCTACACAGGTCGCACAAAAGCCGAGTACCATACACCGGGACAGGCAATACTAGGTAACACAGATAATGCACCCCCAGTAGCTGAGAAGACCGTCACCGTTGACGATCTACTCATCTCAAGTGCATTCGTGTATGAACTTGATGAGACACTTGCACACTATGAATTGAGAGGAGAGATCTCTCGTAAGATTGGCTATGCACTAGCTCAAACTTATGACCGTAAGATCTTCCGTTCAATTGTACGTGGTGCTCGTGCAGCTAGCCCAATTAGTAAGGCTAACTTTGTAGAACCCGGTGGATCTCAGATTCGTGTGGGTACTACAGCTCAAGCTAACAATGCTTATGATTCTACTCAGCTAGTTAACGCATTCTATGATGCTGCAGCTGCTCTAGATGAAAAAGGTGTTAGTGGAGAAGGACGTGTGGCTGTACTTAACCCAAGACAGTACTACACTCTTATCCAAAACGTATCAGGTAACGGTCTAATCAACCGTGATGTACAAGGAACTGCACTGCAGTCTGGTAAAGGCATCATGGAGATCGCAGGCATCAAGATCTACAAGTCGATGAACATTCCTTTCTTCGGAAGGTTTGGTACTCAGCTTGGAGGTACTGCAGGTGCTGGTGATGTAGGTGAAACCTCACCCGGAAACCTTGGTACATTTGTTGGTGAAGATATGCTCGATGATGGAGCTGTATCTGCTGACAACTATGGTTCACGTAATGACTACGGTGCTGACGAGAAGTTTGCAAACTCTTGCGGACTCATCTTCCAGCGTGAAGCTGCAGCTGTCGTAGAAGCTATCGGACCTCAAGTACAGGTAACTTCAGGTGACGTATCCGTGATTTATCAGGGAGATGTTATACTTGGACGCCTCGCAATGGGATCTGATTACTTGAACCCTGCTGCTTGCGTTGAGCTTGTAGCTGGTGTTGCTCCGCTATCTGGTAACACTGCAGGATGGTAACCTATTAGGTTTACCGAACACATTAAGGAGGGTTCTCACGCCCTCCTTTTTTTTATTCACAAATATTTATACCTATGGCAACTCCCACGACAATTGACACCGATACCGAACTATCCGCAGTGAACTCAATACTGGGAGCTATTGGCCAAGCACCAGTAACTACTCTCGGTACAATATCAGAGATGACAGGAGAAGTAACTTATACTGGTGATGGTAGTGATGCAACTTGGTCCATTGCAGACTTAACTAGGACTACAGATAGTGAAATAAAGGTACACCTTGATGGTGTATTAACTACTGCTTATACTATCTCAGGAAACATAGTAACCTTTACTACTGCACCTGCTAATAATGTTACAATCAGAATCTTTAGAGAGAAGGAAGTATATAATACTCTAGCTAACCCTGAAATATCTTTCATTTATAATCTATTAACGGAAGTTAATAAAGATGTACAAAGTGAAGGATGGATATTTAATCTTGAAAGACATAAACCATTCCCTCCTGAGACAGGTACAGGTTATATATCAATACCTTCTAATGTTATACGATTAGACTACCATGATAATTTAGATAATAAAACAAAAGATGTTGTTAGACGTAATGGTAGGTTGTATGATTTAGTAAACCATACTGATGAATTCACTGTTGGTACAGATGTCTATTTAGATGTAGTATATCTATGGCCATACGAAGAACTACCTTTACCATTCAGACGTTATATAACTTATAGAGCATCAGTTAGGGCAGCAACTCAGTTAGTAGCTAACCCACAACTTGTTCAACTTTTAAGTACACAAGAAGCATACGCACGTGCTGCGTGTATGGAATATGAGTGTCAACAAGGTGATCATTCTTTCTTTGGTATACCACATGAAAGTTCTTATAATTCTTACAAACCATATTTCACATTAAGACGCTAATGGCAAGTATAACACAATCGATTGGAGCATATACTGGTGGTATATCTCAACAGCCTGATGAATTAAAAGTACCCGGACAAGTTAAGGATGCAGTCAATGTGTTACCTGATGTTACACACGGTATGTTAAAACGTCCGGGCGGTCAGTTAGTTAAGTCTCTTAGTGATGGTTCTAATAATTCTTACACAACAGGTAAGTGGTTTCATTATTATAGAGATGAGAATGAACAATATATAGGACAAATTATTAGAAGATCTGGCCATGCTGATGATGGTAAGATCAGGATGTGGAAATGTAGTGATGGTGCTGAATGTACTGTTAACTATGGTACTGCAGGAGAAGCTACTTTAACATCTTATTTAGAGCATACTAATGATGAGGATATACAAACTCTAACGTTAAACGATTATACATATATAACGAATCGTACTAAACGTACAGAGATGCTGACAGCTACGGATGATAAGGCAGACGCTAAACCTTTTGAAGCTTTTGTTGAATTAAAAAAAGTATCTTATGCTAGTCAGTACTCGTTAAACTTATATGATAATACAGACACAACTACTGTATATACAGCTACTAGAATAGATGTAGAAAGAATAGTTGACAGTGCAAATGGATGTAAAGATTCTGATGGTGGTTGGCCAGCTGATGGTACTATACCGGGAAGCTCAGGTAATCAAACTAGATGTGATACCACTGCTGGTGATCAACAAGACGGTTATTGCCCAAATGTAGCAACAGAAATTTTTGCCATTAGCCATGGAAGTGCTATAGATCAATCAGATATCAATGAAACTAGTGGTCAAACTATAAGTGTAGTTCCCAGTGCTGGTACAGCAGGAGATAGAAAAAATTTATACTTCCGTATAGTGACTACTGGACAAGCAGTTGCACAATCTAATGATTCATCGCCTGATTATCATTGTCGTTATACAACTACACATGATTTATTATATGGTGGTGAAGGTTGGAGAATTAACGATTATTTCTATTGCTGGATGAAGGATGCTAAATATAAAGTTACAATTAAAGATGCTAGTATAGCTCAAGTCCAAGCGAATTTAGGATTAGTAAGACCTTTACCTACACCGTTTGATACAGAAACAACTATAACAGCTGAAAGTGTTTTAGGTGATATAAGAACTGGTATAAACTCAGCTGCTTTTGGTAGTACTGCAGGGGCTTCTGTTCAACAGATAGGTAACGGTCTTTATATAACAAGAACCTCAGCTGCTTTTAATGTAAACACACCTGTTAATACTCTACTCAATGTATTTACTACTAAAGTAGATGACGTAGCTGAACTACCTAGCCAATGTAAACATGGTTATGTAGTTAGAGTTGCTAATAGTGTAGCTGATGAAGATGATTATTATGTAAAATTCTTTGGTAACAATGATAGAGATGGTGAAGGAGTTTGGGAAGAATGCCCTGAACCCGGTAGGATGATTAGCTTTAATCCTTCTACTATGCCTATCCAATTAGTTAGAACAGCTGCTAATACTTTTACAGTTAATGAAATTGCTTGGGATCCTTGTCCAGTTGGTGATGAAACTACTGTACCAAAACCTAGCTTTATGTCTGGTTATGGTACCCCCAACACTACTGAACTAGATCCTACTGAAGCAACCTATGATGATATAGATACAAGTAGACTTAGGTATATTAATAAACTTCTCTTCTTTAGAAATAGAATGATACTTCTAAGTGATGAGAATGTTATTATGTCTAGACCGGGAGATTTTTATAACTTCTGGCCTAAGAGTGCAGTGACTTATACTGCTACTGATAACGTTGATATATCTTGTAGTTCTGAATATCCAGCTGTTGTATACGATGGTATACAGGTTAATACAGGTCTTGTATTATTCACAAAGAATCAGCAGTTTATGTTAACTACAGACTCAGACGTTTTGAGTCCTAATACTGCTAAGATTAACGCACTATCCACATATAACTTTAACTATAAAACTAGTCCAGTATCATTAGGTACTACTGTAGGTTTCTTAGACAATGCTGGTAAGAATACTCGTTTCTTTGAAATGACATCAGTGTTAAGAGAAGGTCAACCTGATATGGTTGAACAGACCAAGATTGTCTCTAAGTTATTCCCTAAAGATTTAACTTTAATAGCTAACTCAAGGGAGAACTCAGTTATATTCTTTGGTACTCAAGGTACTGATGAAATCTTTGGTTATAGATACTTCCAGTCTGTAGAGAAACGTATACAGAATGCTTGGTTTAGATGGAAAATCAGTGGTACTGTACAGCATATAGCTATGCTAGATGATGCATTGTATGTTGTAGCACGTAATGGTACTAAGGATGTTATGCTTAGATACGCTATCAAACGAGATGATTCTGAGAATTTCTTGATAGATGATATAGGTAACACAGATGCAACTGATGATATATACTACAGAGTACATCTAGATAATGCAACAACTGTAGCGCATACTGATCTTACTTATGTCCCTGCAGCAGCAGGAGCACCTGATTATACTAAGTTTACTTTACCTACAGGTATGAATAATACTAGTGCTCAATTAGCAGCAGTATGGATACCAACAGGTACTGATAACACTTTCCAAGGTATGACTGCAAGTGTATATACTTTCAATGATGGAGGTACTACTAGAGTTAAATTGCCGGGTAATTGGAAAACATATGATCCACAAGAGACAAGAGATAGTGATTTAACAGATGATGTAACACCTGCTGGTAAGGTAGTTATAGGATATCTATTTGATATGGATATAAAACTACCTACTGTTTACTACAAAACACAGACTGGTGAAAGTTTCAGAGCTCAAATGCAGGGCTCATTAGTTTTACATAGAATTAAACTAAGCTTTGGACCTTTAGGTGTTTATGAAACTAAATTAGAAAGAGTAGGTAAACCTGATTACACTCAACTGTATGAAGCTATCATGGCTGATGCATATATGTCTAATAGAGTACAGCTTACAGAGAATAGTTACTCAGTTGTACCTATATATGAAAAGAATACAAACGTAACTATTTCAATTAAATCCACACACCCATCTCCTGCTACATTATATTCAATGTCGTGGGAAGGGGATTACACTGGGAAATACTACAAACGTGTCTAAATACATTCACCCTATCACATTGGAGGCTGCCATCGAGGTGGCCTCTAATCTACGTCCAGATGACCGCAGAGAGATCGAAGAGGGCTGGGGGCTAGATCCTATGGAAGTCCTCACTAAGTCGGCTCAGGAGCGCACTGGAGTGTGGTTCGAGGTGCCTAACGGCAAGACTGCCGGAATGGCCGGAGTTGATAATGGTATTATATGGATGATATGCACACCCGCTATCCATGAGTACCCAGTAACATTCGCAAGAGAAGCGAAAAGGTTCGTTGAGAGTAGAACAGAACCTTTGCTATGGAACATTGTTGATAAACGCAACACTGTTCATTTAAAATTACTCAAATTTTTAGGCTTTAAATTTTTAAGAGAAATTTCTCACGGGCCTAATAACTTATCCTTTATAGAGTTTTGCCGTGTGCTTAGGAAGTCAGGCTAGAGCAGCTAATAAAGCTGCCATGCAAAATTATCAACATCAACTTAAAGTCAGAGAACGTAAGTGGATGAATGAAATTGGTGTTACCAAAACTCAACGAGTTCAACATGCTCAAACATTAGACGCTGCGCACGTTGGTTTAGGTAACGCATATGCAGAAATACAAGAGAAGTATAGAGATCAAATTGCTCAAGCTACTCAAGCTCAAGAGGAGCGCTTTAAGCAATTTGCCCAAACAGCAACAAGTGAAGAATTAGCAGCATCAGGACGTACAGGACGTTCTATTCAAAGGATACGTACTTTAGATGTAGGCCAACACTTAGCTGCTGGTGCACGTGATGCTTATAATTTAACAACAACTAGAAGAGAATTAACTAAAAAAGGTGCTCAAGCTGCTGCTATGGCCAGGCAAGCTCAAATGGAATCCTTTGCTAGAAATAATATTGTTAAGAGTCCTGATATTGCACCTCCTCCTCCTGTTATGCGTAACGTTGGTCAGGCTATGTTTATGGATGCACTTAGTATTGGTACTTCTATAGCTCAAATAGCTACACCATTCGCAATAGCCTCTTCAAAAAAGGTTAAGGATAACATTGTTAAAATAGGTGAATCTATACAAGGACATAACATTTATAAGTTTAGTTATAAAGGTAGTCCTCGTAGATACGTCGGTGTTATCGCTGAAGAGATACAACAAATTAAACCAGAAGCCGTCGTTACTATGCCTAGCGGAATTATGGGTGTTAATTACGATTTAATTGATGTGAACTTTAAGGAGGTACCAGCATGAGATCATCAAAATACTTAATAGCACAGGGTCCCGTTAATTGGTATGATCCTATTCGTACAGCTGTAGATGAAAGAAATAAACAAGAAGAAAAATCTGCAGCGGAATGGGAGAAGCATAGAGCTGAAAAGGTTAAAGTTCATGAAGAAGAACATATAACAAAAGTTATAGCTAAAGTTGCTGCGTTTTCATCATCTGCAATGAAACTTAAACAAGCAATAGATGCTAAGAACGCTCAGGACGAAGCAGAAAAACAGGAAGAGTTTGATGCTAAATGGCAGTCAACAGAACGTGCTCCTGGTGAATGGGATGCCATTGATAAGTCAATGGAAATCCAACAGAAAATGAGTACAGATAAAGCATATGCTGAGACAAAACCTTTACAAGCATATCTTAAAGAGTTAAGAGCTGATAAAAATAAAAGGTTTCATGAACTTGCTGATGAAATAGAAGGTTGGAGTGGTCCTGAACTTATAAGAGCCAGACAATTAATGGCTATAAGAGCAGGTAAGACTCAGACTAAAGCAGAATTTAATAAATGGTTAAATGCTCAACCATATGATTCAGAAGGAATTACACAGGAAAAGTACTCCAATTATAGTCAAGAAGATCAAGAGCAAGCATATAAGAATTGGAGAATAAGGGGATTTGCTAAGTATCAACTTAGTGAAAAATTTTTAGCTGGTGTTGTATTAAAAGATTTTAAACAACAAACAAGTACACATGCTAATTTAGCTAAAGCTGCCAAACTTACTCAAATATCAGATAAAAATGATAGAAAACATCTAGAATATTTAAAGACTTTTAAAGATAATAAGGTATTATTTGGTCAATATACTGTACAAAAGCTGCAAGAATCTGCTGCTACTTTTGAAGAAGTTGACGGTAAGACACCTATGCAGCAAGCTGTAGATAAACTTACTGCAGAGTTAGGTGCTTTAGCTGCTGATGAATACATAACTAATGAGAATCTTGAGGATTGGTTTGAATATGAATTCGATCATGCAGGGTTTTCAAAAGAACAGGCTACTGTGTTAAAAGCTTTCTTTGATAAAGAAGGTAAGATGTATAACCATTTAGTTGCTTCTGCACAGTTAGGTAAAGGTAAAATATTAGCTAGAAATACTGCTGAAATTGCTCTAGAAGCTGATGAAGCTATGACTAAAGCTTTAAAGCATGATTATAAATCTGAAGTTGAGTACACAGCAGTTATTGATGATTTAGAAAACAGAGGAGCACCAAAAGAACTCATTACTAGAATGAGATCTATAAAAGTAATGGCTCAAAGTCCATCATCACATCAACTAGCTGTTGCTAGAGAACAAGAGCATTACGACAATGGTTATGTAGATGTTACCCAAGAGACCATAGACGCTGAGGAGAATGATACAGTAAAAAGATTAATGCAAAAAAGGTTCAATCAATTAAAGGAGTCACGGAAAAAATATCCTCCACAGAAAGGTAACTTTAATTCTAGAATACATGGTGTTGCTAGTAAAACAATTTATCAAGAAGATAAAGGATTATCTGGTTGGGCACAGAGTATTGGTAATGATTTAGATCGAGAAGTAGCTATTGAAGAAGCTCAATTAATTTGGGCTCAATATGATGAACAAGGTAATTTAGTACAACGTAATAATAATATAGGAACACAGCTGCTAACTTTAAAAGAAGGTTTATGGACAAGTAGAGGCGGAGGCCAAGTAGGTAAAGATAAAGATGGTTTATATGCTGTTACTGAAATTGGCGGTAAATTTAAGAATTATATAGAAGCTCAGAATATAAAGATAGCTGCAGAAGATGCATCTTCCATTAAATATACACAAATTAATGGTGAAAGATGGGAATCAGAATTAAAAGAAGATTTAAAAGAAGCGAAAAGTATTCAAGAATATATTAACTCAGGTAAAGGTTTAACTCAACAAGATGTTGCTGGACTATTGACGAATGGTATGCCATCAGATAGAGCTGAATGGATATCTCAATATTTAGGTACTAATGTTGGTACAATGTTAAAACCTGCCATTAAACGGATTATAAAAGATGATCCTGATTTTGCTAGAACTTGGGGTTTACAAGATATAGAAGAACGCGATTTACCTGATAAAGTAATACAAGACGGCTTGACTAAAGTCTTTGAACCATTCGAAGGTGAACGAAATGCTGCAGGTGAGTTAACAGTTACAGCTTATCAAGTTAAAGATTTACAACGTTTACTTAAATTAGGTTGGACTAGAATGAGTCCAAACCAAAGGCAACGTGTAATTTTAACTATAAATAATCTTTATAGAAAGAATCCAACTGCAGTTAAGGCTAGAATAGATGCTAGACAAGAAAATTTGGCAGATATATTTGTTCCTATAGGTGAGACATTCACTGAACCTAGTATACCATAAATATGGAAAATGAACTTGAGCTTGATTTGGAACAACTTGATAAGTTGAATATTCCAACATCAGCAGAATTAGATGTACAGCCAGAAGCAGAAGTATCTACGGATACTCCTCAAGAATCTGAGCAAGTACAACAACCTTCTACGGAAGGACAAACAGAACAAACAGATGAAGGCTTTAAGATACCAGAAAGGCGTTACGACGAACCAGGTGTTGGTAACTTTTTAAAAAACACTGCCATAGGTTTAGCAGAAGATGTTGCACCTATTGTTGGTATATCTGACACTATTATTGATACGATTAACTTTGTATCTGCTGGTGATAATTTTGACATCCCTAAAATACCTGAGTATGAAAGCAACACTACCCAAGCTCTTCGTAATATATCAGGACTTATTATACCTTCATTAGGTTTAAGATCTAAGCTACTATCATGGGGAGCTAAGACACACGCTGCAGGAACAGCACCAAAATTAATACAAGGTTTAGGTAACAGTAGATCATTCCAATACTTTTCTAAGTTTGGAGCTGATGTAGGTACTGCTGGTTTAGTAGATTATGTAGCAGAACAGAATCAGAAAGATGATAACTTCTTCGGTATTCTTAAAGGTTACTGGCCTAGAACTTTTCAATGGATACCTAATAGTATAGCTACTAATGCTGATGACACACCTGGAGAGAAACGTGCTAAGAACGTTAATGAAGGTGCTATCTTTGGTGTACTAGGTAGTGTAGTTGAAGGTGTTGCTTACCTTACAGGTGCTGGTAGGAGTTTGAAACGTACTTCTAAATTTGTACCTGGTAAAGAAACTAAGATTAGTTCCAAGGAATTAAACGCACGTACTTCAGATGAATTTGATGCTACTAAGTTTTCTGATAAACCTGTAGAAGATCAAGTACTCAGAGGATATGCTAGGAAAGAAGATGAACTTAATCGACTCTCTGAATACTATTTAGGTAAAGGTGAGGAACCTCCTAACTGGCCACTCTTTGATGAAGGTGAGAAGTTAGTACGTTCTAGAGATTCTGATGGTATTGCAGGAGCAATGGCAGATGAAGCACAGATAACCAATAATATAGAATCTGGCTGGGGTAGAATAGGTAACTTACTACATGAAGCTGGTAGAAAAGAAGGTATAGAGTTTCAAAACCTTACCAATAGAACTCTAGTTAGTGAACTAACAGCTGAACTCAAGGCTGTTAAAGGCGTTACTAAGACCCTTAGATCAGGTAAACGTATCACAACACGGATGATTGATGAGGCAGGTAAGAGATTAGCTGCTACATTATTACATCCTAGAGTAGATACTGATGATATTCTTGGAATTCTAGATGAGTTCAAGAGATCAGTAGAGGGCTCTGCAGTTAGAATTGCAGGTAAAAAGGGTATTAAGTCAGCTGTTAAGCAGTTGAAAGATCAGATGCTTGATCTTGATGCTCAGAAAGCAAGAGCTTATCTAGTGACTTCAGAAGCAGGTCAGGTAGCTGACTTTGCTGAAGGTGCTAGATTGATGGAAGACGGCGCTTCTGTTGCGAGAACTATTGATTTAATGGCAGATCGTTTAGAAGTACTTCAAGTTGAGAAAGCATTAGCTAACTACGAAGCTAACTCCATGCTGTCTAATATGAACACTTGGAAATCTGCTGTAGAGACAGGTGATGCACGTATAATGAATGCAGCAGCTGATACTATAGTAGGTGATGCTGGTGAAAGATTAACAGAGATTATACCTAAAGCTAAAGCCTGGACTGAAACACTGAAAGCTGTGTCCAGAGAGAACCCTCAATTCCTTAGACCTTTCTTATTAGCTAATGAGTTTACTGATGGTAATGTAGACTCTATGTATAAGTTACACCAGTGGGCTCAAGATAATTTAGGAGTATTTAAGAAAGCAATTTACGATTCAAATCCTGATGTACCATCAATTATTAACAAGGCTTGGTGGAGTAATATATTTAACTCGGCTTTATCAGCAATTGGTACTCCCTTTCGTGCTGGGGCTGGTAACTTAACAGGTTTACTTGGTAGAGGTACTGCAACTGTATTCGGTGCTGTAGCTCAAGGTGATTTTGTAAGAGCTCAAAAAGCAATGACAGCTCACTTTGCATTAGATGATACTTTGTCAAAAGCTTTAGATCATATGAGATTGGTCTTTAGAAAAGCATCAACTAATCCTAAAGAAGTGAGTTATGTAATGCGTAGTGATATTGCATTAAAAACTGAGAAAGGTTTAGATAGCCTTAGAGCTTATGCAGATGCTGCTTCTAAGAATGGAGAAGACGGAGCTCAAATGCTTCTTAAAGTATATGATGATCTAGATGCACTGTCTATGGATCCTATGCTTAGATTAGGAGGTAATTCTATGACGGCTCTTGACGGCTTTGCTAAGTCTGTTGTAGCTAATACTGAAGCTAAATATATTGCACTTAATAAACTTGCTCAATCAGGCGAAGAGATAACTGATGCAAATTTACGTAAGGTATCTGAAGATATTTATAACAGTTGGTTTGATAAGAATGGAATGATTGATAATGAAACTGTTAATGCTATTACAAGTGAGATTGCGTTGAATGCTGATTCACCTGTTGTAGATGGGTTTAATGCGTTCCTTAAAAGATTCCCAGCTGCTAGATCGTTTATCTGGTTCCCTCGTACAACTGCAAATGTTATTGATACGTTTGGTAAGTGGAGCCCAGCAGGTATACTATCCTCTGATTATCAGAAACTATGGGGACCATTAGGACGTAAGAAGATGAGTGAATTCTCAACAGATGAGATCGTTCAATTTTTACAAAGTAAAGGTAGACCAGTAGATGAGTTTGCTACTGAAACCTTCCAAATGCTTCGTTATGAAATTAAAGGGAAAGCAGCTATAGGTAGCTTATTTGTTACTGCAGCTGGCTTTGCTGCTGTAGATGGTAGATGTACTGGCACAGGTCATTATGATAAAGCTAGGCAACGTATGAGAATACGCAGTGGTTGGAAACCTAAAACTTGTACAATACCTGGTACTAATAAAGTAGGTAGTTATGAATGGATGGGACCGATAGGTGATTGGTTAGCTCTTACTATTGATGTAGTTGATAATGCTGATAGTTTAACATCAGGTATGCAAGAGGATTTATATAAGAAACTTATGTTTTTACTTGGCTCTGCTGTTACCAATAGATCAGTACTTTCTCAATTAGAACCTCTACATGATGTACTGCAAGGTAATAGTGCAGCAGCTCAGAGATTTGCTACTAGTTTTGGTAATAACTTAGTACCTTTAGGTAGTTTACGTAATGAAATAGGTAAAGTATTATACCCTGGATTACGTGAATTACGTGGTGAATTTGAAGATTTATTGAGAAACAGAAATGCTTGGTTAGATGCTGTTGATCCTTCACGTAAATTACCTCCTTTAGTAGATCCTATTGATGGTAAACCTATTGGTTTCCAAGAGAACTGGTTCATTAGAATGTTTAATATGGGGCCTATCAAGATCCACGATAAACCATCTAAAGAACGACAGTTCCTTATTGATATTGAATTTAATAGCTCTCCTACTATGCGCTTGAGTCAAAAAGGTGCTCAATTAGAGAACTTTGAGATATCAGCTATTAATAGTAAGATAGGTGAAATGGGTATTTATCAAGAAAAAATACGTGAAATACAATCAGATGCTAATAGACTAACTTATACAGCTCCTGATGGCACAGTATATAAAGGTTTTGTTAATATCATACAAGCTGCAAGAAGAGGTTTTATTACTTCTGAGATATTAGATACTACTAAATTTGCTAATATTTACGCTAGACTTACTCAAGCCTATGCTCAATCTAAACGGATAGCTGAAGATCAATTGGATGAACCACTAAGATCTGGTATTAGACAGCGTGAATATGAAAAACAAGACTTAGAATATAACCAAAAAGCTGGTAACATAGATCAATTACCTTTAGTCCCAACTAGATAACTATGGCATACACAACAGAATCAAACTATACAGGTAATGGGTCTGCCACAGATTATACAATTACCTTTCCATTTTTAGATAGTGGAGACATAAAAGCTACTGTAAATAGTGTTACAACTAGCGCCTTTACAGTTGCAGGGACTACGTTAACTTTTACTACAGCTCCCGCAAATACACACGCTATTAAAATATATAGAGATACTAATATTGAAAACGTTAAAAATGTTTTCCATGCTGGTGCCTCTATACGTGCTCAAGATTTAAATAATATAGCAAAACAATTCTTATATGCTGCACAAGAGTTTGAACAAGCCAGTACCACACCATCAGGTACTGGATTAGCTTTAACTGCTAGCACTAAAAATCACATTGTTGTCAATAGTCAGAACGATTGGACACTTGCTTCAGGTGCAGCCATAGCTAACTTAGCTAATGATAGTATAGATAGTCAACATTATGCACCTGTTTCAATTGATAGAGAACACCTAGCAGCAGATATTATAGACGGTACTAAAATAGCTGATAATGCTATTAATTCTGAACACTATGTAGATGGAAGTATAGATCATGTTCATTTAGCTGGTGATTGTATAGATGGTGATAATATTCAAAATGATGCAATCAATTCAGAACATTATGTTGATGCCTCTATTGATCACCAACACTTATCTAATGATTGTATAGATAGTGATAATCTATCTGATAATTCTGTTGGTAATGAGCATATGAAAGATGATGCTGTTGGAGTTGCTGAACTTTCAGCTACTGGTACAGCAAGCTCAAGTACGTTCCTACGTGGAGATAATTCTTGGGCTGCTGGTGGCCTATTTTCAGCATATGCTATTCTAAAACAAGTTGAATCTGCAAACACTGATGGTGGTAGTTCTGGTACTGACTGGACTGATCGAGTAATTAATACTGAAATAGATCCTTCAAGTATAGTATCTATTTCTTCTAATAAATTTACATTAGGAGCAGGTAATTATCTTATTAAGTTTAGAGCTACTTTCTGGGATACAGAAGATGCAAGACTACGTATTTATGACGTAACTAATAGTGCTGAAAGAATTATCTCAGGTATTGGATATGGGGCAACAGCTTATTATAGAAACCCATGGACTGAAGGTATTGGTAGATTAACTCCTAGTGGATCAACTGAATATAAATTACAAGGAAAAGCTGATATTGCTAGAAGTAATACAGGACATGGTTATCCATCAAATATGGGTACAACTGAAGAATACGTTCAAATAGAAATTTACAAGGAATCGTAATCTCTAATGGCAACAACATTAACAACTGAAAATCTATTTAATGGTAATGGTAGTAACACGGATTTTGTTATTACCTTTCCATATTTAAAAGAAGCGGATGTTAAGGTAGAACACCCCATAGGAACAGTCCTGTCTAGCGGCTATTCCTTCCTTAATGCAACTACAATTCGAATAACAACAGCGCCAGCAAGTGGTACTAATAATGTAAAGATCTATAGAGATACTAATGTAGATGCAGCTAAAGCTATATTTGCCACTGGATCTTCTATAAGAGCAACGGACTTAAATAATAATGCAGAGCAATCTCTTTTTGCTGGACAAGAGAAAGTATATACTAATAGAATTACTAATGATGCTATCACTACAGATAAAATCTTTGATGACGCAGTAACTAGCGCTAAAATAGCAGATAACGCAGTTGGAGTTGATCAAATAGCTAATAATTCCATTAATTCTGCAATGATTATTGATGGAACTATTGTTAACGCTGATATAGGTGGAAGTGCAGCAATAGCTGGTACTAAGATTTCACCTGATTTTGGATCACAAAACATAGCTACAACTGGAACTGTAGATGGTAGAGATGTATCAACTGATGGATCTAAATTAGATGGTATTGAAGCAGGAGCTACTGCTGATCAGACAAATGCTGAGATACGTGCAGCTGTAGAAGCAGCTAGTGATTCTAATGTCTTCACAGATGCCGATCATAGCAAGCTGAATGCTATTGAAGCTAACGCTACAGCCGATCAAACCAATGCTGAAATTAGAGCTGCTGTAGAGGCAGCTAGTGACAGTAATGTATTCACTGATGCTGATCATAGTAAGTTAAATGCTATAGAAGCAAGCGCTACTGCTGATCAAACAGCTTCCGAAATACGAACATTAGTGGAATCTGCATCTGATTCTAATGTATTTACAGATGCTGATCATTCTAAGTTAAATGCTATAGAAGCTTCAGCAACAGCTGATCAAACTGATGCAGAGATTAAAACAGCATATGAAAATAATAGCAATACAAATGCTTATACAGATGCTGAAAAATCTAAATTAACAGGGATAGAAGCTAGCGCTACGGCTGATCAAACTAACGCTGAAATAAGAGCAGCAGTTGAAGCAGCTAGTGATTCCAATGTTTTTACAGACGCAGATCATACAAAATTAAACGCAATAGAAGCTAGTGCTACAGCAGATCAAACTGCTGCAGAAATTAAAACAGCTTATGAATCTAATGCTGATACTAACGCACTAACTGATGCAGAGAAAGCAGTCATTGATGGTGTAACAGCTAATACTTCAGAACTGAATATATTAGATGGCCTTACATCTAACACAACAGAGCTTAATATGCTCGATGGTAAGCAGATCAATAACTCTATCAATAGTGGTGCTAGTCACGGTGGATTACCTACTTCTTTAGCTGTTAATAACAGAATAATTGAATTAGTTACTGATGTAGGTGGTTTTGTACCTATTGCTACTGAGGTAGCATTCCCTACTAGTAATCCAGATATTAATAATGGAGCAGGTACTATCGTATCTATAGCAGATGCAGGAGGTTTAAAAGTAGCTGATGGTAGTGGGTCTGGTACTTATGCAGGTACAGCAGGGCATTCTATAGGAGCTACAACAACAGGCGGTACTGCTGTTACAATAACAGGTATTGATTCTAGCTTACACGGTACTACTCTAGCAGCCGGTCAAGGTATGTTAGTTGAGACAACTACTACCTTGAATACATATACATATCATAGACTTGTTTTAGACGAAGCTGGTGTACAGAATGCTAAAACAGCTGTTGATGATTTTAACGAAAGATATAGAGTAGGTTCTTCAAACCCAACTTCATCCTTAGATGATGGAGACTTGTTCTTTAATACTACATCAGATAAGATGTTAGTATATAATGCAACAGGTAGTTCATGGGATGAAGTACAATCAGTTGGTAACTTCTTTATAAATACTTTATCTAGTTTAGGAGCTAGTAACGACACTATCCCAGGTGGTAGTGCAACACCTAATGGTACAGCTAAAAAGTTCACTTTAAGCAATCCAGGTACCTATGCACAACAACATATTGTTAGCATCAATGGAGTCATTCAGAAGCCTAATTCTGGAACCTCAGTCCCAAGCGAGGGATTTGCTATTGATGGTAGTGCTATTATTTTCAGTGACGCTCCTGCTTCTGGTTGCGATTATTTTATCGTCACCGTCGGAGCCTCAGTAAATATAGGTGCTCCAAGTAATAATACAGTAACATCAGCCATGATCGTTGATGGTACTATTACAGGTGGAGATATAGCTACAGATACTATTTCAGAAGATAAATTAGATATACATGCAGCTCCTAGTGGTACAGATAAGTTCTTAGCTTTTACCAGTAATGGTATGGAATGGGCAGTACCAACTAATACTAATACTCAACTAACAGAAGAACAAGTAGAAGACTTTGTAGGTGGTATGGTGACTGGTAATACTGAAACAGGTATTACAGTAACATATGAAGATAGTGATGGTACACTAGACTTTGTTGTAGATGATGCTACTAAACTACCTCTAGCTGGTGGAACCATAACTGGTGATGTTGTCTTTGACAATGCTACTAATGCTGGTAATGATTTGACATGGGATATGTCAGATAATGCATTAGAGTTCGATGATAATGTTAAAGCTACATTTGGTGATGGAGCTGATCTGCAAATCTGGCATGATGGTTCCAACAGTGTAATTAGAGAAGCTGGAGATGGTGATCTTTACTTCCAAAGTGACGGTACTTTCTTCTTTAGAAAGGTTACTAGTGCCGAAGATATGGCAAAGTTTATCCAAGACGGAGCCGTAGAACTTTATTACGACAATGCTAAGAAGTTTGAAACTACTTCGACTGGTGTAGGACTATCAGGTACATTAACAAGAGGAAATGGCATCATAGATATTTATGATTCCAATACTGATACTACGATAACTAATGGCGTCACTAATGGTGATATTGTTTTAAATGCTGTAGTTAGTGGTCAAGGAACAGTACCAGTTTTACGTTTAGGAAATGGTGATGCCAGTGGAGCAGTTTTAATACCTAATGATTTTGGTAAATTAAAACTTGGAGCTAGTGCAGATCTACAAATCTACCATGATGGAACTTATAATAGAATCCAAAGTGCCAATACCAAATCCTTAGTTGTAGAAGCAGATGGTGCAATAGCTTATTTTAGAGCTAAAATTGACGAAGAGTCTGTGCGTTGTAACCCTGATGGCGCCGTAGAAATCTTTTATGATAACAGTAAAAAGTTTGAAACTACTTCTGACGGTGTAAAACTAGGTGATGGTGTAAAACTTAATTTCAATACAAAGTCATACATTTGGGATAATAGTTCTAATGATGATACATATTGGATGAATCCTGCTGATAATACTGATATTGATGTTGCAACAACTGGTAAACAAATCAAATTGACTGCTAAAGGTACTGCTGAAGCTATGTTAATAGCTACTGCTGACGGGTCCGTTGATCTTTACTACGATAACGCTAAAAAGGCAGAAACGGTAACCGGAGGCTTCACTGTAACTGGTACATGTACTGCAACCTCATTCGCAGGTGACGGTTCAGCTTTAACTGGCATAGCTGGTGGTGTAACAAGTGATGCACAAGGTAATACAGTAGCTGGTACCAACGCTGGAGATAGTTTTAGCGGCACTGATGCTCTTAATAACACTCTCATCGGGAAAAATGCTGGTACTAATTTAAGTACTGCAGATGAAAACGTTGCAGTAGGTAGAGATTGTATGGGTAGTGGAACTGTTACTGGTAATGCGAATACAGCAGTGGGTGATAATGCTATGTATGATCTCACTTCTGGCGCGAACAATACCTGTATAGGAAGGATTGCTGGAGCTAACATCACTACCGGATCTGGAAACTGCTCACTGGGTAACGGTGCTCTACATGACAACCAAACTGGTTCCTATAATGTTGCAATAGGTTATGAAGCCATGTATCAACATACTGGCGGAAATAATATTGGTATAGGTTATAGAGCTTTAAGAACCCAAACTGGAGCTAACCATACGATTGGTATAGGATATGATGCAGGTGTAAATAATACCTCTGATAACAATGTATTTATAGGTAGCTATGCAGGTGATGCGAATACTAGCGGAAGTTCAAACACAGCTATCGGCAAATCTGCTCTAAGTGCTTGTTCTACTAACGGTACAAACACTTGTGTAGGAGCAAGCGCAGGTCAAGACATTACTGGACCAGGAAATACTTGTATAGGTGCTAGTGCGTTTACTACTGGTAATACTGGCTCTAACAACGTCATGATGGGCTACCTTACTGGTCAATATAAAACAGGTGCTTCTAACTCTAACGTTGCTATCGGTGCTTATTCATTTAGAGGTGGCGATGAAGGTACACAGAATACTTGTGTAGGTACAAGTTCAGGCTCTGTTATCAGTACGGGCGACGATAATGTCTGTGTGGGACAGTCTGCTGGTACTTATATTACTACAGGTTCTAATAACATATTTATTGGTGCTGGTACTGGAATGTTAGGCAGTCCAACTGGTGTCTATAATACAGATAGCAATACTCTTTCCTTAGGAAATAATGCTATTGACGACTTCTATTGTGCTGATACTTCTATCTCATCTTCTGATAAGAGAGATAAGACCGATATTGCAGAATGGACTCATGGCTTAGATTGGATTAATAAACTAAAGCCTGTCACTTATCGTTGGGATAAACGTGCTTACTATAGTGCTGATTATAGTATCACACCTGATGGAACTAAGAAAAGACCAAGGCAACATCTAGGTTTCTTAGCTCAAGATGTATTAGAAGTTGAACAGAGTTTTGGTTATGCAGATCAGAAAGCTGATATGCTTACTGTTAATTTAAATTGTGATGATACATCCTATGGTTTAAAATATGAACGTTTAGTCGTTGTACTTACTAAAGCAGTACAAGAATTATCAGCTAAGAATGACGCACTTGAAGCACGAATCGCTACACTGGAGGCAGCATAAACTATGGCATTAACACAAATTTCAACAGCAGGCGTTAAAGATGATATTGTAACGTCTGCTAAAATAGCTGATGATGCTGTAATTGAAGCTTTGATAGCAGATGATTCAGTAGATGAAGCTAGACTAAAAATAAGTAACGCAGGTTCTGATGGACAAGCACTAACCAAACAATCTGGTAATACAGGTGGTTTGACTTGGGCTACCATATCTGCTGGTATATCGGATATTGTCAGTGATACATCTCCACAACTTGGTGGTGATTTAGATACTAACTCATTTGAGATTAGTTTAGATGATGCTCATTCAGTAAAATTCGGAGATGGTAATGATCTAAAAATCTACCATACTGGTGGTGATAATCGATTAGAGAATCATGGTGCTAATTTATACCTAAGAACAGGTGCTTCTGGTGATGAAACCTCAGCTGTCTTTGTAGGTAATGGAGCAGTAAAACTCTATTATGACAACTCTCTGAAGTTTGAGACAACAAGCGTTGGTATAAGAATTCCAGTTGATTCTGGTAAACTTGAGTTTGGAGCTGATCAAGATACTCAGTTAATACATGACGGTAGTGATTTCTTTATCCAGAATAAAACAGGTGATCTATTTATTGCCTGTAACGTAGATGATGATGATGGAGGTAATATTTACATTCGACCTAAGAATGGTGAAAACTCTGTTTCCTGTATTCATGATGGAGCCGTAGAACTTTATCATGACGGCAATAAGAAGTTTGAGACAACTTCAACTGGAGCACAAATTACTAGTGGAAATTTTGAGCTAACTGCAGCAGATACTCAAAAACTTATATTAGGTGCTGGCGAAGATCTAGAGATTTACCATGATGGATCTCATACATATTTCAATAATACTGGAGGTCAAACACATATAAGAGGTACTTCTACCGTTCATCTTAGTGATAATGCTGGTTATGATCATGTTATAGGTACAAAAGATGGATCCGTAGCCGTATATTATGATGGTAGTAAGAAGTTTGAGACAACTTCTGAAGGTGTAAAATTAGGCGATAGTGTAAAACTAGCCTTAGGAGCTGATGCCGACGCTAAGCTTTATGAAACTGGTAGTAAATTATGGTTAGATGTATTCAATAACCATGATTTTGGTATTGCTGTAGGCGCAGGTAATGAAAACTCTGCTGAATTTAAAGCTAATGGCTCAGTTGATTTATACTATGACAACAGTAAGAAGTTTGAGACAACCAATACAGGAATATCAGTAACTGGTAAGATAGAGGTTTCTGATGATCTAGACTTAACTGGTGCCAGTTACAACGCTCTTTGGGATAAATCAGCTAATGCACTGAAGTTTTATGACAGTGCTCAGGTTAAATTAGGTACTGGTGATGATGTAACATTCTATCATGACGGTAGTAACACCTTCCTAAATAGTGGTACTGGATATTTATTAATAAATAACACTGCTAGTACCAGTACTATTTTAAGAGGAGCATCAGATGTTTTCATGCAAACGGCAGGCGGAGAACAAGGTGTAATCGCTAGAGCAAACGGTGCTACAGAATTATATTACGATGACGCTAGGAAGATTTATACAAGTCCAAGTGGAGTTGTAATACAAAACGATGCTTATTTCCAAAATGATGCTAGTGTTCTTTATATGGGAGCTGACAATGATGGTCTGATCTTCCATAGTGGATCTAATTTCCACATCAGAAATACTACTGGTAATCTATACTTGGAAGCTAAGGCAGATGAGAATAGTATTCGTTGTGATGCTGATGGACCAGTAAGACTCTATTACGATGCAGTTCAGAAATTAGAAACAAGATCAGATGGTGTAGAAGTCAATGGGGATCTTATCTTAGGTGATGACAAACAGATTAAATTCGGATCAAATGATTTACGTATTTATCATTCTGCGAGTGCTGGTGATTCCTATATTGAAGGTACTTCGAGAGATATTGTAATAAGGACAACTACAGCTCATTTTGTTGAAATTAAAACTAATGATGAAACGGCAGTAAAATGTAATGCTAATAGCTCAGTAGAACTCTTTTACGACAACAGTCAGAAGTTAGAGACAATTTCAACTGGCGTCAACATAACTGGTGGTATTAGAGTAGGTGGTAATAATGCTGCCAATGAATTGGACGATTATGAAGAAGGCACTTGGACTCCTGAATTTGTTGGTCATAGTACTAATGGTAGTGGTACCTATTCTTCAAGAGGTGCTTGGTATGTAAAAGTTGGTAGACAAGTTACTGTTGGAGGGTATGGTTCTTGGACAGCCCATACTGGCGCAGGAAATATGCGTATAAATAACTTACCTTTCTCAAGAAAATCTGGTGATGGTTATGCACAAGCTGGGGCTGTATTAACTACTAACTGGAATTATAATGCTGGTGAACAAGCTGTGTGTTATGCTGAATCAGGTACTGAACTTCTATTTATGCAAGTTTATGACAACGAAAGTTGGGAAGGAATGCAACTAGATAGTAACGCTGCTTGTATGTTTGGATTGTCTTATTGGACGGATAGTTAGACCGTCGCTAAGTCTTTAAACTAAGCCTAAACCTGTTTAATTCGGAGAATTTCCCTAATGGCGTTAACAAAGACGACGGAGAATGATAAAATAGAAGTAGTCAATACTTGGACGATACAAGTACGAAAGGCTATAATTATTAAAGAAGATGGTGCGGAATTAAGTCGTACATTCAATAGGAATTCCTTAGTTCCAGGTCATCTTGATGCAAGTGATAATCTTGTAGATACAGATATCAGTGGAGAAGATGCTGATGTACAAGCAATTTGTAATGCTGCTTGGACCGCAACAGTTAAAAATAATTATAAAGCTCATTTAATAGCAACCAAACAAAACTCTAAATTTAAAAATTAAATCATGGCAACTAAAACTTGGCAAGTAAATACCATGCAGCGTGAACTAGCTGATGGTTATGTAAATAAAGTTATCTATCGTGTTAACGGTTCAGATGGCACTTATTCATTCAGAGCTACTGGTGAAGTAGATCTACCAAAACCAGATACTCTAGTACCTTATGCTGACCTCACAGAAGAAACTGTTCTTGGTTGGGTTAAAGCTAAACTTGATGCTGATAATGCTGGTACTGTTGCTGCTATTGAGACAGCTGTAGAGAATGGTGTAAACGAACAGAAAACCCCTACAACTGGTGTCGGTAAACCTTGGTAGAATAGATCTTCCTACTCCGACTCTTCCTAAGCCTCTATACATTCCTCAGCTCCATCTGAAGCAGCCTGAAGCGTTGGTACCATCATATAAACCTATGATCGTACCTCCAGCTGATTTAGAACGTCCTGAGGAGACTGAACCTGAGGAGGAAGAGAAGACAGAACAACCGGAGCAGCCGACTTTAAAAATACCGGTCATCGATATACAGATGCCTGTACCGGAAACAGCGGTAGTAGTAACTGCAGTGACAACAGCTGTTATTGCAGTAACAACTACTACTATTACTCAATCCTTATTCGAACCTATTAAAAAGAAAGTCCAAAAACAACTACAATCTAAAGTTGATGCATGGAAGAAAAAAAGGAAGGAAAAAATCTCCTCCACAAGCTGAAAGATGCAGCGGAGGATAATGAATCCCAAATTCAAATCTTATCCACCTTCGTCCGTTTAGGCGTAGTTGTGTGGGCAGGATTTATAATTACTCTTAATTATGTGGAATTACCTGTAATTAAGAAGGCAGGAAGCTCGGATATCACGTTCGTGGCAAGTATATTTACTGGTGCACTTGCGTCCTTCGGGCTCAATACATCCAATCAAAAGAAAGGAATGACTCCTGTCAACTGTCCTATGGCTAAGAAAAAAGAAGAATGAAAAAATGGCTTTTACTCTTAGCACTGTTATCCCCCTCGGTAGCAAGAGCAGAGCTCGTCACCCCTCAATTTACGCAGGGTTCGATGAACTCTACAACAACAACGACTCAAGAGATCGTGGAGGACATAACCATCACGACCTATGGATCCGTATACAACAAATGGTCTGGGGACAATATAACCCATACCTCAGCCTCCTCAGGAGGTATCGCCGATTCAGATTCGGTATTCAATATGACAACAGCTGGCAGCGACTTCTCACTAGAAATAGTATCAAGAGCAGCCACTCAAGTGTTAGAAACAACTGTAATAGAAAGAGAAATAGACACTACTTCTACTACGGTATCATTATCAGTATTCTCACAATAGGAGTACCAGCATATGCTGAAGAGGGAGAAACCAACAATACTTCAAACCCTGTGGCAGCGGCTACAGGAAACGTTACAAATCAAGCCGTACAATTCCAGAATAACGGAGCTCCAAGTCGTCAGATCATCGGACCCAACATAAGTTGTAACGGCGCTACAATGACATTCAGCCCATTTTATATGGGCAATCATACCACTCCTTATGATGATACTATGACTCAACAGAGTTATACTGTCGCTGAGAACTGGGGAGGCCAACTTAACTTTATGGTCCCCCTAGATGGCTCTCTTGTTGAACGCTGTAAAGCTGCAGCTAATAGACAGATAGCTAAGATGGAGCTTGACTATGAATTAGTTAGAGCTCTAAAATGTGCAGAATTGCAACAAAAAGGTTTTATGATACGTCCTGGTACACGTGTGTATCATATGTGTAACGATATAATACCTATAGCTGCATTTCAAAAAGAAGTTGCTAAAGTTCAAGCAAAGCAACTACCCCCACCGCCACCTAAACCGTGGTGGCAGAAACTTAACCCCTTAAAGAAATGAGTACTATTTCAAGACAAGTTGCAGAAAGAGAAGCAGCTGCTAAAGCAAATAAAGCAAAAACTACAGAAAAGAAAACCACTAACACCACTACTAAGAAATGATCGTATTAATCAAGCCCATCCTATTCGCCTTCTTGAAATCAGATTCAGTTAAGCAACTTGTAGTTGATCTACTCAGTGCTTATGTTAAGAGGACTGATAACAAATTAGATGATCAGGCTCTTGAAATTGTCAAAGAAAAACTATTCTCATGAATAAAGCCGCAGAGACCCAATTCAATGAATTACATAACCTCGTTACAACCGAATTCCTGAAAAGGGTCAAAAGTGGCGAGGCTTCAACACAAGATCTTAAGGCAGCCTGTGATTGGCTTAAGACTAATGACATCACAGGAGTAGCTTATGAAGGAAGTCCTCTTGATAAGCTAGCGCAATCAATACCAACAATTGATCCAGACCTTATACAGCGGAGAATGTATGGCAAAGTCGTCAACGGAAACATATAGGACAAACGCTAAGTCCCGTGCTAAACATGTACGGGATAATAGTCCTGGGGGTAAGTATGCCCACACTAAGAGTTACAAGAGAGCCCACTCTAAGGCCCGTAGAGCCCTCGGAATCATGGGTAAGGGGGGTAAAGACGTTGTGAAGAAAAACGGCCGTCTGAGGGGCAGAGAGAGCATTAAGATCAACCGCGGTAGAGGCGGCGCTCAGAGGAAGTAGAGATGGCAGATTCTAATCCTCTTAAGTCAGCGATGACTTTACCTAAAAAGATAGATCTAAAATTAGATAATGAATCTACTTTCCAAACTAAGAATAAAGATGCTACAGGTAAAAGTCAACTTGAATTAGAAAAATTATATACTAAATTATATAAGGAACATAGAGTAGAGTTTGCAAAAACTTATACTGGAGCAAAGGATAAATTCGAGACGAAATTATGGTCGGCATTTCAAGATAAGAACGGAGTACTTCTTGCTTCAGATAGTCCTCTAACTAATCCTTC
>VTLG01016545.1_pt1 | contig 25630 bp, 29 predicted proteins | sample 4694571 | NCBI WGS metagenome assembly VTLG01 (sample SAMN12604809, study PRJNA352737) | marine metagenome | biome: ENVO:00000447; feature: ENVO:00000209|ENVO:00000569|ENVO:01000036; material: ENVO:00002151; isolation source: viral sequences binned using virsorter ...
CCAGGTTATCGAAATCCCTACGGCGTTTGTCTGGTAATCCCCACCTGATCTCCAGCCGTGGCTGGATTAACATCCCTCCGTTGTAACCTGCTTCCTTGACCAGTGCCAGCACTTCATCGTAAACCACAAGACTTTCTTTGTACCTCATGCTCCAGTGCTGCCTTGAGTTCCCACCAAACACGGCTGATGGCAGCCGTGGGATGGTAATGGTTAGCAAAGGGTCATTAACATCATTCATAGTATCTCTTCTAATAACACCGTTAACACCTCCCCCTATAGGGGAGGAGTGTTAACGTTAAAATAACGATAACAGTTTTGTACTGTTAAATAACAGTGTTACGATCTTCATCTGGTAAGGTGTACAGAGTCTCGCCTGGCCTGTAGCCCTCATCGTTGGGCGTGAGTTTCTTGACCCCATTTGGTTTGTCTGTCCATCTACTGATGACGCTCTTGGCACTACTGGGGTTTGGTAAATCCTTGATCTCGATAATCTGATCCGCAGTCAAAGGTGCCTGGCGTTCAGCAAGAGCAGCCCTGACTTGCTCAATGATCCTTGTGTGCTTGGCTAACTCGGGGTTGTCCTGTATATCAGTTGCCCTGATATAAATGGCTGCATCGGTAAACTCCAGTTGGAAACCCAGAGGCTTCCTCTCCCCTCCAGAATTCATTTTCCTATTCAGCAATGCTATATTCAGAACACTATCGCCTGGGCTCTGTTGCTTGGCGATCTGGTGACTCACCCTTGCATTGTTGTGCCAGAAAACTGATCCGAATGGGGTCTGGTCCTTCTCGTTACCTTTTGTCTGGTGAGCTATGATCAGGCTGGGTAAATTCAAGGCCCGAAGGGTCTCAAACAACTTGTTAGCCGCCTCGATATCTATGGGATTCCCACCTGCACTCATAGCTGCACTGTCGAGGATCAAGAAAGTGATGGAATGCTCCTGTATGTACTTGGATATAGTATGCTTGCTAACCTCAAGCGAGGATGAGAGAGGCAGATGAAGCATCTCGTAATCGTCTGGATTGAGGCCAGCTCCCACCATGATCTGACGATACCTGATTCCGTGTTCCCATGAACTCGATTCCCAGTCTAAATAAGCCCCCTTGTGGCCCTGTTCGGGGATCAACCCTGGCAGTATCTCCGCACCGGAGTTGAGACTCGCCATTACGGCGAGGGCGATCAGGCTCTTACCCAGACCACCAAACCCGAATAGGATCGAAGGCAACTCGTCTAGGATAAATGGGTCGAGAGCAAACTGGGACCACGGTCTTTCCTGGAAATCCCTGAGATCGACTAGTCCAACTCTCCCAGCCCTGTCATGGGCATCGATTAACCGTGAGAGTATCTGGAGAATATCGTCCCAATCTATCTCGTTACTGTTTAACCTCCTCCATAATGTCTTGGAGAGGGTTTCCCTCTGGGAGATAGACGTTACGATCCAAGACAATGGTCCAGCAAGGGCGATCATACCCGTATCAGTGATCATATCGAAACTGATTACGGTATTGAGTGTTCCGTTAGCCCTGTTGGGATCGTCTACTGTAACCTGTAGACCGATTCTAGGGAATGTATAGATCAGGGTGTTTAACTCTTCTCTGAAGTCCGGTGGATCGGTTATCTTTGCAGCCGTGACTTGTTGGTAGTACCGTGTTCCCGATGTTATAGCAGCCTGTAGCTCCCTCTCCGGTAAAGGAGGGGAGCATTTGTCATTGAACTCGGCTAGCTTTCTCTTGATTACATCGAGAGAATAGTTCTGGTGGATATACCATCCACATAGTTTTATAACGCTGGTGTTCCGGTTCCCTTCACCAGCTCCATTGATCTCCAGGTTCTCGGCCCAGCCAGTAGGATTTTTATTTACCGGTATATCTATCTTCTCTTTTTCCTCCAACCTCGGAGATGGAGAAGATAGTTTTTCTGCCAGCCAGTCGGGCAAGGGGGCAATGTCTCCAATCTTCCCCTCCCATGCGTACTGTATCCCCGACTCATGGACTGAAGGTGACACCACTATGTAACCCCCCTCCCCTCTTGTGTCTATGCCCTGTCCGAGCTGACTGACAGAATTACTGAATGTCTGGCCGTCTATCTTGTAAATGTAATGATTGCCACCACCACCAGTTCTACTGGAGAGGGTCGAGGCAGGACCATAAATGTCCTGCAACTCGCTCCAGCTTTCTAACCCACCACTCTTGGCATCTACATCTATGACAAACAGGCCAGAAGCAGACCCTGTTCTAATACCTATATTGGAATCTGGATATAAGGCTTTCTGAGGTTCCCCGTCATCATCTACCCAATCCTTCCACCACCTGGTAACAACTTCGATATCAGTGGTAGCATCATTGAGCCCTTTACCAGTTCTTGGATGCTTTGCTGGTGATGCACATTGCACTTTACCGCAGGTGCATTTCCCTGCTTCATCAATTGTATGCAGGGGAAACACTGGCATCTGTAGTTCAGCGTATCTCAATGCCCAATCACTCAGTTCCATTGAAAAAATCCTCCGCTGCATCATCCGCTACTGGCTCCGGTTTTGGTTCTGGCTTCGGTTGAGGCTGATTGGGATTGGGGAAAAACTTACTACTCTCGTTACCAAGATCATCAAACACTACCGCACAGGCTCCATGAACACCATCCACTTCAGTCATGTGATACCAACGCCCACTTCTGGGGCTTTGGGTTCGATAGGCTGAGTGCAAGTCACAATAATGGAATTTCCACCATTCTTGGTTATGATATGGTATGCCAGCAAACTCCAACCATAACTGGTTCTTTAACTCTACGATCTTTGGCAGATCGCGTATCACCTGAGCCATTGTAGTGCAGAGAGCCCCCTCAGTATGGAAATAAATCTGGAGGGCGAGGTTATCGCAATGACCTCTAGCCTGTCCGTTTACACTACCCTCAAGGATCAGTGTTGGGTCTAGAGACTCCGGATTGGCCGGTCCTGGAGCTGGTGTTGGAGCTGGGGCTGGCTTCTCTGGTGCTGAGACATCAGCCTTGGGGTAAATGCCATCGGTTATGCTGACAACCTTTCTTATGTTGGGGTTCCACCACCCAGTTCCATCGGTATAGGGTCCTTGTACACCGGAGAGTTTGAAGCTCTGGCCTACTTCCAGCAAGTTGTAAAATTTCTTTTGGTAATCACCAAACTCTACCACTTCATCGCCTTCATCGGAGGTTATATCAACCTTGGCTTTTTGAAAGCCATTACCGGTATCTTCATAAGCTCCTATATGTACGATCCGTGCAATGAGTTCCCGTGATGTTCCATCAGGGTTGTCTTGAGGCCAACGGCGGTTTTCTTTTTTCGTAGTCATGGTTAAACCTTCTCCATCAATCTATATTTTTGTTCTCGTTCATCCATTACGTTATCCCGAGCGTTGAGGATTAACGACCAGTTCTCCTCGATCTCACTGGGGTCAAACCTCATTTTCCAGAGCCTTACCTCCACATTCGGTGGACCTTTGCGAGGGAAATATATTATAGGCATCCATGCAACAGTGCAATGTGTTAATTTCAGGTAACTCTTTACCTGGGCCATGTACCTCCAGTTCTCTAATGGTGACTGTATACTGCTGTATTTACTCTTCATTTCTACTATGGCTAGAGGAGTGGATTCACCCTCTGGCCTGATAATGCCATCAAGAGTCCCAACTATACCCTCGTCTTCATCTCCCTTGATCACCTGTTCTTCGAATACGGAATTGTTTTTCTTACATTCCTCTTCGATTACTACTCTCAGAAAGCTCTCTGAGATACGGCCCATTGCCATTATGTTCCAGACCCAATCCTCCTTCTCCTGGTCTGGAGGATAGTAGTAGTCCTTCTCAATAGCACCTCCGATAATCCTTGCAGCCTCGTTGACCAGATTCGAAACATGAAATAGTTTCTCATCTCTTACTCTTGGAGGGTCTATCATGTCAGCGAGGTGACCCATCTCTATTGTCTGGGGGTTCCCGATTAGCTCAACCATTTAATACCCCCAGCTTCTGCCACCAACGCTTGGATTGGCCTCGACTCTTGTAAAGGCAATCGTCTGAGCAGTATTTACCTGACATACCTGCGATCAACCGTATCCCTTCCTCATTGGTATAGATATTAGTCACTGTCAGGGATAGTCCTACCTCTAGTTTTATACCGCATACCGCACAGTAATGATTGAATTTCCGTCTGGTTCCTGGCCTGGTTTCTGGGACGCTGTCCTTATCTATGTACCATTGAAGACCGCCACCATTTCGGCTCATCTTCATGCCGTTAAGGGTTCCCTTGGCAAGGTCACGGTAAATAGATTCATGGCAGACACCCCACATTTCAGCCACTTCAGCCACGGTTAGAAAGTTCTTTTCTTCTTCTGTTACCATGCTAACTCCTGATCCAAGGCTGGGCGTTCTTACGACCTGGGCGGTAGGAACATGAGGGACAGGCGATAGGATCGCCGTCCGGTTTACGAGGTGACCATGAGTAATCACAACTGGGACACTGGACTACTCCCTGAGATTCTGATCTTTTAGCTACTTTGGGTTGAGTCATATGCTTTTCTTAATGCCTCCTGTTTTACTAGTTTATCCAGGAATCCGTAGTACTTCTGGGTTAGGTCTGTTCGCCTGTTCAACTTACTCCACCTCCTTTACATACAAGTTGTAGAATTTCCTCTTAAATCGAGTAAAAGTTCTAGGCATGAATTGACCAGTGCCTAAGATTTGCCTGACTTCTTGATCTCCTTCATATTTTCGTACAAATAGCCCCTCACCTGCTCGATTGGTGCTGTAGATTTTCCCATCAGTAGTAAAAGCCATCCATTTGCCAAACGCTACAGATAGATCACTTACTATCATCTGATTCTCCTTTGTCGTAGTTAATCTCCGCTCCCACTGATTCGAACTGTTCTTCTAATCCATCTTCAATTTTGTCTAGTAAATCTTGGAGTGATCGGTATGTGGGGTAATAACTATCCAATGAGTCCACTACACCTTCCATTTCGGACTCGACTATGTAATTCATAACATTCCATATCTGCTGTTGTATTTCCACCTTATTCTCCTTTTAGTATTTGTACCTCTATAACTTCTTCATCACCTTCTTTCCTACTCCAAGGGATCGTAACAGGTAGCCCCACGTCTAAGGGACAGTCCTCAGACCCTACTATCTTCATAGCTTCTTCTTCAGATTCTGCTTCTATCCGATAGGTTACAATTTGTGTTGCCATGCGGGATGTTTTTACTTCATATAGCATTTTGATTCTCCTTCTGAACAATCTTCGTATCGTGTCCTTCTTGCCACTACTCCACCTCCTGGCCGTTCTCATCAAGGTAACTGGCTATGGCTACAATGTATTCGGCTACCTGCATCGGGTTATCATCGTTAAGAAACTTGGTTCCCTGTTCTCTGGCACTGGTTCCTCGTTCCATGAGAAGGCTGTCAATATGCCTGTAGCTAGACTTCAATAGTTCGACTAGCATCCTCGTATTGTCTGATTCGTTAGGCATTCCCTTGGGGAGGTCACATACGGGGCATTCCTGTTCATCCGCAACATCGACATCGTCACTGATGGTGTCGATTAGTTGGGCCTTGATATTGAAGCCCATCAAATCCTTGGTGAGGGTTTCGAGGGACCAATCCGCAGGGGTTGTTGGAGGGTACGGCCCTCCGAAGTCGGTGTCGGTTGCCCAGCCGGTAATCGTGATCCTGTACAATTTATCCATCATCATCCTTGCCGGTCAGATTTACAGTGAGGCCAGTGGGTATCATTTAAAACCATAGATTCTGGACACCCGCATGGCATACACCAATTGACACATGAATCAAGGTACATACCGTTAGGTTCAATGTCATGCGGATTAGGTAGGTCAGAGTGTCCCGTGTTGGCAATATCAATATCGTATTGTTCTGTTGGCAAGGGTATATCGTGGCCTGACATTAGATCAGCGTAGTGTTCATCAAAGAATCCTCTGCCACTTCCCCTGTAGAACGCTAACAGTGCATCAGTCATAGCATCTCTAACTGGTGCTATCAGTTCATCGACTTGGACTATATAGTCCCAGTTCATACTGCCGACTTGGTACTTTACTAGTTCCGTTAATCTTGTTTCACGATATTCTTCTGAGTTAGCTACTGGCGGTGTCCTTAGATTATGTACCCAGAATCCTACCTCACTCACTTCCTTGGATTCGTTCTGAATTTGGTCATAACTTGATTTGTCCATCATCATCCTTGCCGTTAAGATTGTGTTCTACTGGGAAGTATAGTCGTTGTTGTTGCTGTTGTCAACGCTGTCTGGGATGAGCTGAATTTATGATGAATTCTGCCAGTTTCCTAATTACTGGGATGGTCACTGAGTTTCCAGCCTGTTTGTACAAATGAGAATCTGCTATCGCTGGTAAAACATAGTCAACTGGAAAGCCTTGGAAATTAAAACATTCTCTAGGTGTCAGTTTTCTAATGCCGTCCTCGACTCTAATAATAGGGACATTGTGACCGCCAGTCCCCATGTTAGCGGTCAGGGTAGGGCATACACCGCTTTTGTTCGCTCGGACATATTTTCTTCTCCATTGATATACGATATCCGCAGATGTTACATCAGATGCTAACGCGGAGTAGTTGTACTTATCTTCACGGTAATAATACTTCTCCGGTACGGGTGCGGTTTCCAGGCAGTGAGTTATCGGCCAGATGCGTTCCTCGTAAGAATAGTACCTGTGCTGGTTTTCAAACTTCTGCCTGTGTACCTTGTCTAGAAATGCTATGACAAATGTACGTTCTCGGTGCTGGGGTATCATAGTGTAGACACACGTATCTATGATTTCATCAAATACGTGGTAACCCAAGTCTTCTAGGGTAGTCTTTATGGTTGCAAAAGTATTGCCCTTATCATGTGTTCTAAAACCCTTAACATTCTCCAAGAACACTACGGGAGGTTTAACGGACATTCCCTTTATAAGCCTAACTAGTTCAAAGAATTCTGTCCCTCTAATGTCTGAAAATCCCTGCCGATTACCTGCCACACTAAATGGCTGACATGGGATTCCAGCACATAATATGTCTACAGGGGCTAATTCATTATCAGTAATATTCCTGATATCTCCTGCGATTATTTTGTGATTTAAGTTTTGTCGGTATGTTGTACAGGCGTGGCTGTCGATTTCATTAGCCCAGCTAATGACGCATCCAGTTTGCTGGAATGCGATATCGATCCCACCCACTCCAGCGTAGAGACTGCCTACGGTTATAGTCATATTTTTACTGCCTCACTGAAAGTATTATGAATGTTATCAATCACCATCCGACCAGACAGTTGTAAGTTACACTCGCATTCATATTGATCCGTAGTGCCGTTATATTTAAAACGGCACGGCCTGGATCGCTTGCCTGTCTGGTCTGCATGGAGGCGGTCAAGAGATGCAACGATCTGTCTATCTACGAAGCTCAATGGTTACCTCGTTTAGCTCGTAATGCCATGAAACGATATCGCCATCTGGGTCACGACCATCGACCACATAGCCACTGGTATCGCCAGTATATTCCGGTGTACCTGCTAGGTTATCTCTTCCGATATGATCGAGGTCCAGATTGGCTGCCTGTTTGACGGCATCATCGGGGGTATCGGCGGTGATCCTGATGGGAACCCTGATCTCTGCGTATACATGGACAATATATTCGTTCATAACTCTACCTCTTTTTAATTTATTAATAACATCTTAGTAATAGCCAATAATACTATGGCTAGGGTAGTAATTGTGTAACTCTTATCGTGATCTCCTCTACGTCATCGTGGTCGGGGGTTTCGATCCTATGATCTCCAATGAGTTCATCGTCAGCTATGCCGACTATACATATCGTAGATTCTGTGATGAAGGTGCTAGACACCTCGTTCTCGTTGACGTATTCCCTGTAATCTGGATCATTTGTCATTTGGTATTCGTGTATATATTTCACGAATGCCTGTTTAACACCGTTGAATGTGCGGTAGAGGCTGACATCAATGCCAGCATGGAGCCGATTGATCGACATAACATAAACGTGATCGGGCATATTATTCACCGTCCATAATTAACCTGAGAAATAATGCCAGTTGAGCTGGCACTAGGGCGTTACCTAGTGCTGCTATACGAGCATTACGTTTAGGTACTGACTTGGCTGGTATCGTGCGAGGCAATCCTTTTTCTTCTGGATCGACCTGGTTGGTCATTCCATTGACCCACCATACCCCCAGCTCCATGCCCCAGAGCCATTCCATGTAATTCTCAGGGGGTAGCGGAGCGGTGTCCGTCCAACCTACAGGGAACCCCATAATATTAGCCTCGCACCATGTCGGGTTGAGCAGTTCTCGTTGAGCCTGACCTGATCTAGTTGACAGTCCATCCCCTGCTCGACTCTTGCTCATCTTTGGCCTGTCCTTCCTGTCGCCGAATATCAGGGGATGGTTGCCTAGTGCCACCTGACCGTAAGGTGAGCTGGTCTTGCCAGCATCAGACCTCGTTAGAGTCGGCCAGCAGGAACCAACGGCCTCGTTTGTGGTTAGCACCGGCGTGTCTAGCTTCGACAATACCCCACCTTGAGTCATACCCCATTTCGGAAAGGGTATTGACGATTGTTCGGGCGTAGGGTTCGGGTCTGGAGCCAGAGGCATATGTAATTGCTTGGACGTTCTCGATGAGAACGTATCGGGGATGGATTTCATCGACAAGTCGGAAGACTTCGGGGAAGAGATTACGTGGGTCGTGTTCTCCTTGTCTGGCTCCGTTATTGTTAGAGCTAAATGGAGGACAGGGCGGTCCAGCACTAAGGATATTACACTTTCCAGCGAGGACTCGTCCATCAATATTTCTGATATCATCGGCCCAAACTGGGGCATCCTGTAGATATCCGTCCCTGATTCTACTTTTGATAGTGCTGACAACATCGTTATTATTCTCCACATATAGTATTGTATTTGTTCGGATACCTGCGAGGGCCAGCCCTAAGCTGAAGCCCTCGATGCCAGAGAATAGGGACACATGGTTAAGTGTTTTCATTGTCTACCTTCCGTAGATCATAAGCATTGTCAAACTCGCAGATATCTCCCAGCCCCTCATTGGTAACGTCTATAAGAGTCTGGCCTGTTGAGCGTATGCCGTGTCGGGTTATGACTCCGGTTCCTTCCCATACATGGGGATAGACTGAGTATATGACAGGCTCCTCAAGGTAAAACTCAGAGCCGTTGAACTCGTAGACTACGTCATCTGAATTGTCGATCCAGTATCTATTCACGGTTAGCCTCCTGTATGGGATGTCTCAGGACACCTTGAAGATTAAAGCGTTCATTTACGATCTCAACCAGCTTATCCCCATAAACCTTCCTGACCTGTATTGCCAATTGTGGCGTGTATCGTGGAGTGGCTCCGCTCTTCAACCTAACCATAGTGGATTCGCCCTCAGCGAAATCAACTAGCCTGATTACAGTCCCCTTCTTGCATAGGTTACGCCAGTATTTGTCCTCGTCTTTCTTGTCCAGAGCATCAATGATTGGCTCCAGAAGCTCGTTGATGTAGACATCTGAGTCCATCTTGACAGTGAATGGCTCGCCTCCTGTCCATGATGGGGTCAGGGTTTTATCTGGGAGGGTTCGACACCATGCTTGGAACTCGTTGATCCTCTGGCGGTTATTAGCAAAGTCCCTGTCTGTCTTACCTGCTGGACTGATCCTATGAGGGCCACCTTGGCCCTCGTTAGTTATGATCCCAGCCTTGGATAGTTTGCCATTGGCTCCTTCGAGCCATAGGCTAGCACTGAATGCCAACGAATCATCTGATAATTCCTTATGCTCTTTGAACGCTCTAATTTCTACTAACAATTTCATCACCATCCTTAATCGTTTCGTTTATACTACAACATCAACATGATAGGGTCAACTATTAATCCTTGTGAGTTGTTGCCATTAAGGCCGTTAGGTGTTCACGGTACAAAATGAGTTCTATCGTTTTATCGTCTTGCCTTGCGATGATTCGCACGGGTGTTTGTCCTAAAAAATCCATGCCATAATCTATGAGTGATAATGTTCCATCAACGCCCGAATGTATGTCTTTAATTGTGGACTCGACATTATCGCGTACGTATTTGATAGCCTCTTTATTTTTAGTCATTTTCATTTATCCTCAGTTTTCGCTTATTTCGTTTCCGTGAATATCTGTACCAAACACGTTGAGAAGGAGGCCCAGAGCTAGACGCTTATCGGCTACATAATTGGAGGGGTCATCATAGGATGGCATCAGCTCTCCATTCTCGACATTATCAATAGCACGTTGCCATTGATAGGCCAGCCAATCGTGGTTCTTGTTCGGGTAGCGTTTTCGTATCGCCATCCGAATCTCTTGTATTGTTACCAGCTCCTGACCGTATGAATATTGCTCTGGCAATCCTGCCTTTTCACGGTAGCGTTTTTCTAGTCTGGTTAACTTGTCCATTATTAAAATCCTTTCTCGATAGTTTCTTGCTGGGGTACGTAAATACGACAGTGACCACGGCCACGGGGTTTGTAGGTTTTCAGCTCTACAATTCTGACTCTTAACATATCGCCACGGCCATTGATAGTACGCTCTAGCTTATCGATGTCGTCGGGCTTACAAGCCCAGACAGCGTATGACATACTATTTTCTGCTTTACCCCATCCAGACATAAATTTGTCAGTACCAACAACACCATAGGTTAATGTTTTTTTCTGCTCTTCTGTTCTGTCATCTTGAATAATCATAGTTAGTTATACCTCAAAGATAAGATTTTGGTCCTGGAGCTGCCTGGCGTGTTTGTATACCAGGTTTCACCTCCCTGTTTTAAAAATCTGACTAGATCAAGCCTCATCAGTACAGCTATATGCTGTATACGGCCATTTACAAACTGGCCGTTTCGGCTACTTGGTATATAGTGCTAGCAATGCCTCTAATTGTTTTCGTTCTAAGACTAGAGTCACGGTGTCGGCTCCTTGCTTGGTTACTACCTTGATTGACTCAGTACCTAACCCCTTGATAGTTATTGATCCGTTGTTCTTGCTGTAGATCGTGGATTCTATCCCATTATTTAAAGTCATCATTGTTTTTACTCTCCTAAATTTATAAAGTTATAGTCATAATCTCGATCTTCGGATCGTTGAACAAAATCCCTTTCACTGTTTGCACATTCTTGAGAACAGAATAAACCCCAAACTGTTACTATAATGAATGCCTCCAATTTTACTTCGCAACATTCGCAGATATTCATTTATTTAACCTCCTTAAAATCTACGCACTCATTGCAAAGCTCTTCGCTATCATCCAAGCATAGCCAGCCTTCGCTGATCTGATCCTGACATGCTGAACACGTACCGTCTGTTTCTTCCGCTAGGTAATCAACTTCGAATTGAGTCCAGACCATGCCGTGGTTATCTGTACCGCTTAGTTTAGCTATTCCCATTCCATCAGATTTGATTGTCAGTTTCTCTCTCATGGTATTTATCTCCTTTAATTTTTTTTTAGTCCAGATGCTTAGTAACCTAAGAAATCAAAAACTAATCGGGTCGAGTATGTTTCTCTAACCTTGAATTTATCATCGAAGCTTGTCTTTGCTATTTCGATAAACTTGCCAGAACATCCAACGTTATAATCTAGGTTTTCGGTAGTGCTATAAATGCCATGCTCTTTTAATATTCGAATGGTCTGATTCCGTGATAAATTCCGTGGTACTTCGTCATAGGATTCGATATACATTTTTAGTTAGCTCCTTTAAAGACTTCACAACCGTTAGCACTGAACCAAAGGACAGTGCTATTAGTCGGGTTAAATGGGGTACTGTCTGATCCGTTGATGAGCTGAAAGCCATCGTTTAAGTTGAGGGTTAATCTTCCGATGTAGTTAGTGGATGAGGGTTTAGCCGTGGTGACGTTGTCAGCTCCAACAAACGCTACAACTTCACGGCTATTATTTTTGCGGATTCTAGCAATTCCGTTCATAATTGAAGTGGGGTTATTGGTTATGATGTTTGTGGTGATTCCGAAGTCATTCCCGTGGGTTACCCCTGTTTTCTTGGATAAGTATCCATCACGGGTTACTGAGGCGTTTACGATGCTCCAAAGATCATTTGAAGACTTAGAGTTAAGGTTCCTGTAGATGGCTTTAGTCATGTCCTACCCTCCTTATTAAAGTGTACCCATCAAAATTACCACAACAACAGGGAAGATGCAACAACAACAGGAGGCAATTTCGAAATGGATTCTTTGAGCCTGAGAGATGAGCAATTCTGTCAAGCTGTGGCAATTGAGGGGTTAACCTTATTAGATGCTTATATAAGGTCCTACGAGCCACAGACAGAGAAGAAAACGACCCTAAGCCCTAAAGCCTCAAGGCTTGCAAAATCGGAGGCTGTACAGGCAAGAATCAGGCAACTGAAAACAACCGTTGCTGATGATCTGACAGAGCGGTTAAGCGTGAGCAAGGAACAAATGGTAGGAGAGGTCCTGACACTCGCTAGAACAGCTCTGAAAGAGTCTGACAGGCTCAGAGCCTATCAGCTTGTGGCTGATCTACTATCCTTCAGGACTATCAAGCAAGAGTCAACGGTTAATCAGACATCTATTAGCCTGAGCTTTGACCAATTGACTATGTCGGAGCTGTTAAAGCTTGCTAATTTGAATCAGGGAACGATCATTGATAGCTCAGTGGTTGACTCTGAGAGTGACGGTTGACGGTATCGGTCGTTGGTCTTTTTGTCCTTGATTGATGGTAGGGTAGGCATCCTCTCAGACTCTGAGCCGGAGAGGGGTAATCCGGTGGTACCATAAGGCCTGGGGGTACTAGGGGGGCGGAGGGGGTGCTAGCGACAGATTCACATTTTTCTAACCGTTATGTCCAGTAATCCTAATGCCCTGTATACTTACGTCATGCTTATAAAAGTCCGTGATAATTATAAAAGGGTACTGGCCGTGATAGCGATTGGCCTTGGACTTTTGGTCTGGACTGTTTTCGGAATAGCCTTTTGCGTTCTCCAAATATTTTATTGCAAGTTTTTCAGACTACTTGCCCACCTATCCTTAAACAGACACCGGTAAGTGTTATAAAGTGTTAACGGAAGTGTTAATAACACTTCTATAACGTTAGATAACACTGTTAACACATATAAAGACTGACAGATATTGATTTCTAAGTTATATTATTACTGTTATTAATAACATTAACACTCCCCCCCTATAGGGGGGGGTGTTATGTTAGATGTTAATGGTTAGTGAGATAGTTACTATGACTTTAACCAGTGAGACTATCCAGGAGGCCAGTAATCTTGCCAGGTTGGAATTGGCAAGGAGGAGTTTCGATCACTTCCTTCCATATGTCCGTGTCATAGAACCCGGCACGGGCATGGTGGAGTTGGAGCAGTGGCCGCATCTTGAAGATGCGATCAGTACTCTTGGCAACAGCAAGATGGTTGTCTGGGCCAAGTCGAGGCAGATTGGTATTACTACTATTCTCTCGGCCTTTGTCCTTCATCATGCTTCTTTTACCCCGAATGCTCTTGCGTTGGTTTTCTCTAAAGGAGAGAGGGATGCGTGGGAGTTCCTGTCCAAGTCGAGAGCGACTTACGAGTCCTTGCCCCCGGAACTCCAGCAGCCGTTAAGCCAACCGGACAACAGGGAGCAGATGACCTTTCAGGACGGTGCGAGGATTATTACCATGCCGTCCACCGAAGCTGCCGGTCGTGGATTAAACCCGACACTGGTGGTAATTGACGAGGCTGATTTTCATGAATATTTAGATGCCTGTTATAACTCGGTGAAACCGGGTCTTGACGATAATAACGGCCAGTTGGTGGTGACTTCTACTGTTAATCCCTACCGGATGGGTTCCCTTTTCCAGCAGTTATACCAGAACGCCCCCGTTAATGGTTTCAGCAAGTTATTCTTTGGCTGGCGGGTGAGGCCGCACCGGACCCAGGAATGGTATGACGAGCGGAAATCCCAGTATCCTGACCAGGCTTTATTCCAGAAGGAACATCCCGAGACGGAAGAGGAAGCTTTTGCTCCCGCGAGAGCTATCGCCGCTTTTGACATGGATATACTGGCCCAGATGAAACAGGATACGAAGGAGCCGATAGAGAAGCTGACTCTCGGAAACGGTGTTCAGGCCAATATCTACCAGCACTTCCAGGAAGGAAAGAGGTACGCCGCGGGTACGGATACTTCCCACGGAGCAGGGCAGGACTTTGCCGTAACCGTTGTTTTGGACAGCGTAACAGGGTATATAGTAGCAGATATATGCAGCCAGGTTATCAATCCCACGGAACTAGCCGTGGCATCCGTGGACTTATTGAATAGATATGACTCCCCGATATGGGCAATTGAAGATAACGACTGGGGGATACTGACCATAGCTATGGCACAGGAACTGAGATACCGGCGGCTGCATTACCGTGATAATGACCACCCGGGATGGCATACTTACGATACCGCTGGAATGTCAGGCGGTTCTCGTTATATACTCTGGGGAGATCTTATTGAAGCAATCCATAACAGGTCTATAACAATTCCCAACCCGGAAGGACTGTCCCAGTTCTTCACTGTCATACGAAATCCTGAGAAGCGGGGCAGGATCGAGGCTCAATACGGGACCCACGATGACTATCCTATGGCTGTAGGTATGGCCTGGCAGATGAAACAGTATGCCCGACCTGCCGGTTCCACCCGTGGCCGCCGTGACAATCCCCACCGCCGAAGACGGCGAGGCTGGGCGAGATGGAGTTAAGATATGCCATTTAGCGGTTTTGAAGACGAACCGGATGCCAATATAATTGACCAGTACCGCTCTCACCTGAAAGAGGTCTGGACTAATGCCCACCGGAAGTGGGAACAGTATGATGCCTACTATTTCCGTACCTACTCGGTATGGGAAGGGGCCGAAGCCCACTCCAGGCCGGGGTGGCTGAAACCGGCAAGACCAACTTCTCTAGTCGATAATGCCGTTGACCACCAGCTTGCCTCCGAGCCGACTCCTCACAGGAACCCGGCAAGGCAGAGCGAGGAGTCACGGAACAACGCTGACCGCGTGGAAGAAGGTCTGAAGGCCATTCTTGACGAAGCGGCCTTGCTGGAACCCGCCCTGACATGGAAACAGCAGGGTAAGAACCTGGTCCACCTTGGGTATTCCATCCATGAACTCGGGCTTGACTCAAATGTCTTGCAGAGAAGATCGGAGGAACCGCCGAGAGGAGATGACTCTGAAGAAGATTACCGGGCCAATATGCGGCTTTTTGAACATTACCGCCGGACGGCTATGCCTTTCAGGACCCGTTCACCTCACCCGGCGAGGATTCTCCTCGATCCGTGGGAGAAGAAACCAAGGATCGCTATCCGTCACGCAAGAAGATTCTCCCAGGATCTCCATGAACTCACGGTTGCAAGAAAGAACCGGGGCCGACAGGCTGATGTCTGGGAAGTACGGAATAACCGGCCCTTTGAACTTATACTGACTGATGAATACTGGACCGAATGCTGGCACGCCATGATGGTCTCCGGCTACGTGGCAGGTACGGGCAGGGAATATCATAATATGAAACGCCTTCTCTTCGTTGAGAAGAACACCTGGGGATTCGTTCCCTACTCCCATGCATATGCCGGATTCGGGCAGGAACCTACGAATTCCGACAGGATAGATCCCGCTAACCTTGCCGTTGGCATTCTTGATCCCGTGATCTCGGATATCAGGGCACAGGCACAGGCCGTTTCCGGTAGACATAATGCTCTCATGGACGCTTCCTTCAATCCCATAGGTACGAGAATGGGAGCGGATGAACTCCGTGACCAGCTTGACCAGGGAGATATCATAGAGATGTCCGACAGGAGCGATGTCTGGCGAATGGATATACCCCAGCTACCCCGCTGGATGTTCCAGACCGAGGAATGGCTCTCCCGTGACATAGAAGAAGGGACTTTCTCAAGAGCCCTTGCCGGTGTCAGGGAGCAGGGAGTCTCAACCGTAGGTCAGCAAGCCATACTTTCAACCGCTGCGGGACGCAAATTCGTAGCTGTTTCAAGGCAACTTGAGCATTTAGCCTCGGTTGCATCGTCCCAGATACTACAACTCATCGACCTGTTGGATCTTAACCTGACAATCAAGGGGAAAATCATACGGCCTTCCTATATCGAGTCCGATTATTCGGTTAATATCAGCTTTGATCTTGTCGATCCTGTCCTGCAACTACAGCAGAGACAACTCGGATTGCAGGAAGTACAGGCCGGACTCAAGTCTATGGAGACCTACTGGTCATCCGATGCCCGCCTTGAGGACGCTTCCGGTGAAAGGAAACGTCTACTCATGGACTGGGTACGGAAGAACCCGATGATACACCAGGCCCTCGCTATGGAAGTGGCGAAGGAAGAAGGTATAGAATCACTGGTAGAACGGGCCCTGTCGATGGCACAGGGCGGGGATGAGGGTGGTGGAGCAGGTGCGGCTCCCATACTGGGACCAGACGGAATGCCGATGGACCAGACTATGGGACAGGACCAGCTACGGCAGGGCCTCACTCCAAATACTATTAATCCAAGTCAAATCGGTGCGAATATGGCGGGTTAGAGAATGCCGAGAGTAAATGAATTTACCGAGATTGTTCACCTTCTAAAGGACGAAATAATGAGTGGCAAGAAAACCGCTGCCAAGTCGAAGGCTATTCCCTTCGGACAGGAGCGGGTACAGAACCGTGCCACTGCCGTTAACAGGTTTAACAACCTGAGTCCGGGGGATAAAGAACGCTACATACAGGAACAGGGGCTGGATAATGTCCTGAAAATGCTCCGTGGAGGTAAATAATGTCACACGTACCCGGGCATCCAGAACTACAGCCGGGGGAGATCCTTCTTGGAAATCCTATCACAACGGACACAGGTGGATACTGGGGCACGATTAAGACAGAAAGAGAACTGGCCAGGGCTGCGTATCTTGAGAAGTACCCCGCACTGGTCAATGTAGCTGCGGCAGATATTCCTAAATACGTTAGAGAAGTTAAAGGTACTGGAGCCCAGGCTGGCAAGATTTTCTGGCACATAAAACCTCCGGGAGCAGCAGATGGCGGGGCAAGGGACGAATTAGCCCAGTTCGACCTAGACGAAAGGACTCTTCATAGTGACCCCGATAGATTAAGGGAACATTATGAAGCCAAGGGAATGGTTTTTGATAAAACTGTTACTGGTGTATCCCGTCAGGCTAGACCAACTACTCATGCTGTTTATTGGAATGAGAGAACTCAGAACTACCAGATACGTTCTCTTACAGCAGAAGATCCCGAAGACTGGGACCTGTTCCAGGATGGGGATGGTAATCTTGTCTTCTATGACAAGAACTCGGCAAAAACCCAGACTCTGCCTCCTAATTTAAAGTCTTTAAATTCCAGGCCTGATGTTACTAAGGCCGATATTAAACTTTTAAAGACTGTAGAACTTGGAGATGAAACAAGGATTGAGTTCTACCAGGTTGGCAACAAGATCGAGCAGTACAAGGTAGATCCCCGAAAAGCTGCTCCCGCTGTTGACCCCAGTCAGAACCAGGTAAATGTCCCCGGTTACGGGACATTCTTCAATGTCGGGCCTAACCAGTTCGATTTTATACCTTTGAAGGACGATCCATTCGTACCAAACAACGCCATTAATGTCCCGGAATTGAACGGGACTATGATCCAGACATCTCCGAACCAGTGGCAGTTTGTACGGGACTCTTACGAACCCGGCGTAAAGATTGATCAACGAACCGGGGTAAGATTTGTACAGGATGCCAACGGAACCTGGCGGGAAATGACCCGTCAGACTGATCCCGGAGTTGTACAGATTGGTGACCGGGAATTCCTCCAGCAACCTACTGGTGCTATGGCAGAACTATCCCCCAGGTATGATCCCGGTGTAATCCGTGATCCTTCCGGCCTGACATTGATCCAACAGCCCACGGGTGCGGTAACGCAAGCCCGTGCCGCCAACATGGATGAGATCATTACACAGGCCCTGATTGACGGACAGGTAGAGAAAGCTCTCGCATTCCAGGACTTCCGTGACCGTCCTACGGCACAGGAAGCCTTTGATACCGCTCTTGAATATGCCCGTTCTCCGGCAGACCAGCAGGTAATATCCTCTCTCGCAAGGGGAGAAACTCCTGTCAGGGAACCCGATGCTGGTGTTATCCAGAGAGTTGGCCCCAGACCTGACTTCTTAGTACAGGCATACCAGGACTTCCAACGAAGAACTCAGACTGGACGGGCTCCAACAGAAGAAGAAGCCCAGCAGTTAACCGAGCGTTACGCTACCGGGCAGTCTCCGACTACTGATAAGTTACAGATAGAGAAACAAACACTGGAAGCTCGGCTAGAAAAGATCGCTCTAGATACCGAGATAGCCCGTGAAAAGCATCAAGCTGAGATGAGTCAACGGCAGGAACTGCATAATACCAAGATTCGGGAACTGACCCAGAAGGTTAATAATGCACAGGAAAAAGCTCGGTTAGAGCAAGAGTATATCGAAAACCAGAGGTACGGAAACGGTGGTAACGGTGGCGGTGCTGCCACGGGCAATGGAACTCGGACTAGATCAGGAAGTCAACCAGATAATACTCTGGCAGATGCCAATATTTCTTATGACTCTTCTACCCGTGCCATAACTGTAGAAGATGAAAACGGAGTCGAGACAACCTTCAAGAATATTGATGAATTGATGAAGGCCGCTACCGGCGAAACTGATTTATATAATGTTACTCATCCTAGCAGGGATGCTGGTACTGGCACTAACTACGACACCGGTAGAGCGTTACAGGTTTTAAAAACTCAAGGACTTAAAGACGCTATTGCTTATACTGAGAACCAGATGCAACGGGCTAAAGAAACTATGTACGCCGATGTCGGAGGTCCGTGGGGAGTACAGATACCGTGGAACCACTGGGCTATACAGGAATACGGGGAGAGCGAAGAGGGACTTAAAAACTTTCAAGATGACGCTGCAAAAGCTGGCATTGCTGATCTATACCAAGCTGGCAGACAGTTTAAGAGTCCTGACGATCTTAGTATGCAAGCAAGGGCAGCCCAAGATCCTGGAAGATTTGAGAATGTTCAAGCCGGACCAACTGCTGCTGATACGTTCAGACAGGCTATTGAAGATATGCAAAAGCAGCGGAGTTTTGAGGATGAGTATACCGCTCCATCTGGGCCGATTACTAGTATTAGCGGTCCTCGCAGTATCCGTTCTAGTGTTGAGATAGATGATACGGATGATGATGATTCGGCATATCGTGGTGGTGGTCCCGTTGGGGCTCCTGCGGCAGACTTTTCTTTTTCAGCTCCTTCCAAACCTGCCCCAAGTCCTGTAAAAGAAGATTGGGGAGGGTGGGTTGATGAATTTGCTGGCGGCGGTATGACCCGTGGTAATAACCTTGAACTCGTAGGTGAGGAAGGACCGGAACTGGTGGACTTACCACCCGGTACTCATGTTATACCATTCCAGCAACTAAACCAGAGACAGATGATGGACTTGAAACGCAAGGGAGTCCGGGGATACCAGTCCGGTGGGATCGTATTTGATGATAACCAGACCCAGACTGCTACGCTGCCTTTCGGCTTACGTCAAATGCAAGCTGGCAGACCTATAACTCCGTCCCGTGGTTACCTGTCCCAGCAAGCCGGACTGAGATTACCTTCAGCACAGGCTTTCCAGAACATAACGCCCGAGTCCCGTGAAGTCTTCTTAGACCTTGCGGCTCAGGCAGGAATACCCAGAAAGTCCTTCGCACAGGAACTCGCTTTAACCGTACCAAGCGGTAGACGGCTTCCCGTAGCCAGGATTGCACCTGCACAGAGGAGGGCTATTCAGTAATGGCATATGATCTTCCTTTTGTAAGTAAGGCTCGGAAAGATATCGGGAAGTTACCCGGAGAAGTCAGTACTCCCGTTGAACAGCCATCTTTATTCCAGCAAGGATTGCAGGGCATTCAGCAGGGTTTTCAGACGGCCCGTAGAGCAGAGGCAGTGGAGGAAGAATCGACTACTGCTAGTTTGTTCCCTAATATAGCTTCGCCGCCGTCTGAACGCTTCGGTCCTTTCCCTAGTGAATTAAGACCCCACGGGCCCTTCCCGAGTGAGCAGATGCCCCGTGGCCCTAGACCAAGTGAACTAATGCGAGAAGACGATGAAGGTCTTGGATTCTTTCGTGGGCCGACACCTTTCCCGACTCCGATACCTCAACCAGTTAAAAAGGCTAGGCTCACTCCTGAAGAAGAGAAGCGTCAACGGGATATATCTCAACCTCGTCTGACTTTTGAACCAGTTCCAAACACTACTATTAAGTTGTGGAGAACTCCGAGTGAAGAGGAGAAGAGACTTGTTGCATATATGCCGAAACCTGGGGCAATAATCGGATCTATCGGAAATGCTATATTTGATATCAATCAGAATGAACCCAAGCCGGACGATATGCTTTATACGGGGATAGAACCGCTGGATAAAGGCATTGGTTTCTTAAAAGGCATGGGCTCGGAGACAATGGATTTCATTACCGGGCCGATATTCTGGCCGGAAGAGATTGCGGCTGAGACAGCAATAGAAACAGCAAAACTGGTAATAAAATCCCAGACCCAGCCTTTTGATCTTCACTGGGGAGATATTCCTTCAATCCTGACCGAAGGACCCTTTTCAGTAAAGACTGAATTTGATAAGAGACCGTGGTATCAGCAAATCCTTTCAGAGTTAGCTTTGTTTGGTATACCTGCCGCTATTAAAGGTGGGGCGAAATTAATCAAGAATATCCCAACAGTTGAGGCTGCCTATACTCCTCCTACTCGATTTGATACCACCACCGGAAGAAGACTGGATACTCCTCAACAGGCTCCGTCCCTTGAAGAAGGTCAATTCCCCGGATTAGAAGCTACTGATATCGGACAGCCTTCTCGTAGAGCTACTGAAACTTCCGCTCGGGCCAGCGGTGCTGATATGGCCGAGCGGAGCATCATAGCTGAAACCCGACCTGCAACACCTACAGTGGCAGGTACGCTTTCTGAAGAAGCAGTTGAAGCTGCGGAAGAACTAGATAATGCTGTACTTGAAATACTTAGCGACAAGGTCGAAAGAATGACCAGGGATGTCAATAAAGCAGGTCCGGTTGAGTCATTCTTTGACGGCAATAATGCTCTAGGTATTCGGGGAGATATTAAACTTGGTGAAGTAGATGAGAATGTTGCGAAGGCGGCTACTCGCTGGCTGGTTGACAGGCTTCATATTCGTCACGCAGATTACGATGATAAGTTCATACCAGTTCAGAAGCACTCTGATGAAAAACGGGTTCATGCGGTAAGCCTTGCAAATGACGTAGCTACACAGGTAGATTACCTTGTAAACCAGGCTCCTGTAAACGGCAGGACGGGGGCCATATCTGGCCGTGCTATAGATCATTTATTCCCTACAACACCGGAGGGATTAATACCATCCCTGGGTACAGATGAGTGGGGTAGTGTTATTGATGGCACATTGCCAAAGGGTGATTATAATTATGCCCCCAGTTTACAGGATGTAGCTGCCCGGTTAGATAAGTTTCGTCCCCATTTATCTGACGAGCAACTTGCGGCCCTTGAGGCGATCAGGGATTTACTCCGTCCGTGGCGTGAATTGATAGATGAAGCTGGTATTCCTCTTGGATCACGCCGTGACGTAGCTGCCAGCATAGCCCGTGGCGGTGATGGGTTTTATATTCCACGCGGTGATGCTCTTGAAATTGCTGAAGAAGCAAAATTTGTTGGTGATAATCAAAAAATTCCTCCCGGATCTAAAAAGGCAGGGTTTGAAAACCATGAAAGTTTCCCGTCTATGGCGGCAGGTATTGCTCGGGGAGTTTCAAGGGACGGTACAAAGATCCAGTATTCAACGGTTGCAGAAGCAGTGAGACATTACATTATGGATGTAAGCAACCGAGTCATTATGAAGAATGAACTAGACCAGGTTCAACGTGCCGTAGATAAAGATGGTAAAAAACTGGCTGAAACTAACGCAATGCGTTTTGAACGCATTCACGGTATGACTCGTAAAGAGTTAAACAAGTTGAAGTCTGCCCATAGAGCGGCGATTAATAGATCATGGTTTCTATCAGGTATGTCCGTTGAGTTGGTCAAGGAGGCGAGTGACGCTGCCAAGGGTATTGGAAGACGTACTGAGCAATGGTTAAAGGGATCTGAAGCAGTAGAGAAATATAAAGTTAGACAGGCAGATGCTGAAGCTGCGTCAGATGCTCTTGTTGATGCCTCGGCCCAGCGGGGAGAGATTGCCAAGGAGATCAATGATTACATTGAGCAAATAGATGCCGGAAAGGAGATGATGGATGAAGTCTATACTGATTTTGTAGATAAGTTTGTTGCTCTTGAGAAACAGACGGAAGCTCTCCGAATACAGGCAATTCGTGAGCCGTTCCATGCCGGACTAGACGATGCGTGGACCCGAAATTACTTTGCGGCGTGGCATCGTGTCCAGGCAGTTGACGATGAAATAGATGAACTGCTTACTATGCGTGATTATTTCGGTGAAAAAGTGGCCGGACTAATGGAAGATCAGAAGATATATCAACATCTGGATGATGATCTTCGGGCTGCTGAAATTGTAAATAAGCGGATGATGCGGAGTGCGTCTAACAGGTCTATGCGTACCAAGGTTGCCGAGCGAGAAGTTAAGTTACTTGAGCGAGAATACGCACGGGAAATACGGCAGTCTGAGGCTATACAGGGAAAACGAGCCAAGGTCAAAGACCGTATAGATCAGAATACAAAAAAGATAGCTACACTGAATGCAGATATAGAAAAGATCAGGGGTAGATTATCCGCTGCTGCTGAACTGTCCACTACCCCAGGGAATCGTAAACGTCTGAATGCGAGAGTCGTGGGAGATGTACTAGGCCGTTACGATTTACCCGAAGCTATGGCGAATTCGTGGAATCGTCATGCCGCCCGTCAGGCTAGGCTTGAAGGAGGCAAGATGGCGGAGTATTACCATAGATTTCGGTCTTTGAACCAGTTAAGCCTTGCCATGAAATCATCGTGGGATGATGGTGTCATTATGATACAGGGCCTTGGTGGACTGGCCGGAACTCGCGGTATCGGGTCTCGTACATTTGATGCTCGTACTGCCCGAAGGGACGCTGATGGAAATATTATCCCAGCTAAGGGGAGAGATGTTTATGAGGCTGTCGGTATTGGGGGCCGGGATTTCCGTGCAATGATGAAATTGCATTTCAGGTCATGGGGAGATGCAAGGGTTCTCGGTGCGTTCTTGGTTGATTTCAATGATACGGCTCGTAAGTCTGGCCGTGCGTTAAGTAATGAATGGGAACGTCTTGGTCTTCGTTTAGGAGGTGGTAACACCGAGTACAGTTTCGGTCTCCGTGTTGAAAATATACCAAAATTTGGCGAAGCTGCTAAGATGTTCAACCGTGCCTTTGGATATTATGGTGATGCACGGCGTTTAATGTGGGCAGATGATATGTTGCAGGAAGAACTTCTGAAAGGCAGAAGTCTTGAAGATATCCTCAAGACCGGTGACATGGAACGTATCGCAGAAATTGCTAACAACATGACTGGATGGAGTAAGAATAGTTTTGGTGGGAGTATCGGTGACCTGGCATTTCTTGCACCTCGTTTTCTACAGGCCCGTTTAGAGAGTACTTGGAAAGCAGCCCGTGGACTTGCTCCTGTGCATAAAACGCAGGATGGGTACAAGTGGGGAAACCGAATTGACCACAGGTTTGCTCGTAGAAGTATGCTCAGAACAGTGTCTCACGCTATGTTTATTACCTACATGGTTAATGAAATGCAGGGCAAAGACACAGATTTTAGGCCATTTTTATGGGAAGGCGGGAAACCGTGGGAGGATGGAATACCGGTCTGGAATCCTGACTTCAATGTTATGTGGGTTGGGGATAAGCCTGTTCGGGTACTTGGTGGCTGGGATACCGTTGCCAGGTTTCTAACCATGATGGGATCATCTGCACTGGCGGGAGTTCGTTCTACATATCAGCCGGGGCAATTCGGGGATGCCATAGAACAGGCTAATTACATGAAAGTATTTACTGCGGGGCCTGTGAATGCAGCCCTGAGTCTCCTCTTTAATTCGGACTACAGGGGCAATCCTACAAGAAATACGCCCCGGCAAGCCCTAACAGAAGTCACCAAGGTGTTTACCCCTATAACAGGGGAGGCAGGATGGGAGCATATCTCTCACGATATGAATAATATCAAGGACGGAGATTGGAAGGCAGGTGGTCGAGCTATGGGGGGTGTTTTCCTTGAAGCAGCGGGAACTAAAACAGGGATAGCCACCCTTGACCAGGAACGCCAATTTGCTATTAACGAACATATCGATAAGATCCGTGCTATCACAGATCCTGATGAGCGTCAGAAGAAAATGGATGAGTTTACTGGGGGTACTACTACGGAGGAGGCTGAAAGTTTCGCACAGCAATATCTGACTACCGCAGAGATTCATTACGAGAATCTACCCACTGCAATACGAAAAAATATTATTGATATGGATATTGATGTCCGTGCGAAGATGGATAAGTTAGATGCTGATCGAATAAAAAGACGGCCTCCGGTTGACGAGCGTCTAAGAGATGTAATTAACGAGGTCTCCGAACAGAAGCCAATACAAATAGGCTATCTGGAACAGGCTTTATCCTCTGGCAGATCATTCGAGCAGAGGAGGGAAGCGATTCAAATATATTTAAGAAATATCTATGACCTATGGAATGACCGTCTGACCCCCGAGTTGGAAGAAGAGTGGGCTAAAAGAGCCCCAACGAATCTGATAGATGTATACAGGCATCAATACAAGGGGGCCGCTATGGAAGTAAAGAACCCCCTGACCGGGGCCCTCGACTTTGCCGCGAGAGATGAGGTGCGTGAGAATGTACTGTTACGGGCACGGGAAGCTCTAGGTGATAACTACGATGAATCCTTGATCACTGACCGTATAAAAACAGGGAACACCGTGGTGGATGACGCTATAACCCAGTATGACGCAGACCAGGAAACTCTACGTGATATGTGGGAGATTGAAGGAAGTGTCATAGCTGAGTTTCCTGCGGGCATCCAGAGAATGTGGCGATTACATCGTGAGCAGTCAGCGGGTGGAAGGGCGATTGCTGCTAATAATGAGTTATTAAACCCGATTCTCAAGGAATTACAGGAAAAAATAACTAATCAACGTATCCTTTATAAGATTTTTAACCCGGACGCAGATGTGGCTGCTATTAGATTAGGATACAGCACAACTCCGCGTACCACTGAAGGAGAGGCTGAACTGTTAAGGTTACGGATAAAGTACTATCAGGACTTTGATGCAACCCAGGTTATCGGTGATACTCCGGCGATAACCCCGCCAGAAGAACTCCCCGTAGCAGAGCCGCCACCGGTCGAGCGGCCCCTACGTTGACATACTTACCAGTCTGGTTATACACTCTGGTATAGTGATCCCTCCTAAAGGAGCATCGCATGGTACTGGATATACCGGAAGAAAGTCCGGCAGAACAAGCGACAACAGAAAATATAACTGAAGAAACCGAGGCCACCCCCGAAGGGGAGGTGGACTACAAGGCGAGGGCAGAGGAACTGGAGGCCCAGAACGCTAAATTAT
>VTLG01007841.1_pt1 | contig 25616 bp, 24 predicted proteins | sample 4694571 | NCBI WGS metagenome assembly VTLG01 (sample SAMN12604809, study PRJNA352737) | marine metagenome | biome: ENVO:00000447; feature: ENVO:00000209|ENVO:00000569|ENVO:01000036; material: ENVO:00002151; isolation source: viral sequences binned using virsorter ...
GCAAAAAGTTTTCAATCTGGCGATCAGTTGCCCAAGCATTCAATCGTTGGCATAATGCGCGAGAATACCAAGAGCGATCAAAAAAGAATATTTCCTTTTCATTAGTTGGTAATTGATGCGACCAATATGGAAGCCAGTTAGCCATAGCATTTCGGTTAGGCTTTCGAGAATGGATAATTTTGTATTGGCTAAAAGGTAGGTATTCCGTAGCCTGACGGATAGCGCCAGTTTTACCGGCTCCGTCTCGGCCTTCCAGAATAACCGCAACCGGATTAGTCGTGTTAGAAAGTGCGGTATTTATTTCCGCTTGAATTTTTTGTAATGGATTCATTATGCAAGATCCTGATTGATTTTGATTGAGTCTTTTGCGTTAATGCCCAAATCTAAAAGCATTTCTAAGACGTTTTTATTGTCATCGTAAAAAGTTACATTTGACCAGTTTTTAATATTTCTTTCTAAAAGAAAAGAGATAATTTTTTGCTTCTTCATAACATGGTCGGGACGATGATCGAAAAAAGCGCGTGACATGATTTTATCGGCTTTCAATCCTTTGAATTTGAGATAATGAAAATCAGCATCACCCATGACACGAGCAGTAAGTACAGCGATATAGACATTTTTTAATTCCTGTATTCTTTTCCAATGATTAGCGAGAGGTAGTAGCGAATCGCGCATGACTTTAGCATAAGTGGAATTCTTTTTCCATGCTGCCAAATCTAGCGAACCATCCGCTTTTGTAATTTGTCGATGCGATGAATCAATTACAGTCGCATCTAAATCGAATATAACATATTTCATAGGGTAACCTTGTTCCAACCTTTAGGATTTGACGGTTCTTCGTTTTGACCTAATGGAGTCGGACAACCATGAATATTATTTTCCCTTTTGTAATCGACAATTTCTTGACCGATTGACATGTTGGATTTTCTCCACGAATTAGCGAAACGACCATGCGCTTCTGGCTTAGTCATATTGTAAAATTCTGACGAGCCGCCAACGGGCGCTTCGCCCTCGCTTCGCAAATCTTTAAATAAGCCAGTTACGCGAAATGGCTTATAGCGAGAATGAAAAAATTGTTCCGCTGATAAGCATTCGTCAAACGTGCCAAGTTTAGCAAAATGTAATCGGCCTATTAACGAACCATCGTCTAGCGAGAATGATCTTTCCATATCTGCAAGCGTGTTGCGGATTCTGGATTGAACCCCATTAAAACCGCCGCTATAGCATTCCTTGGCGAATCCATCTTTGAAAATAGACATATTCGCAAAAGCCGGAACATACAAACCGAGATTTGTAAGTTCCCACAAATAATTGTAGCCCAAATCTGCAAACGGGCAACCGTCTGAATTATCGGGAGTTGATGTTGAATTGATAAACATAATTTTCCTAAGTTAGAATTGTGAATGAGTAGCCTATAATGCCTGTTATGTTTAGGAATACCAGATTCCAACAACGCGCCATAATAGCCTGTCGAGTTAATAAAGAGAGTCCGATAATTGCAACCACCTGACCCCATATCAAAGTTATAAAGAATGGAGCGATAGCCAAAGCTATCGCCCCGATCCAGTTAAGGAAAAACGCTAGAGACATTCTAACAGCTTTCCAAGTGTGAGAGCTGGCGCTTTCTCTAAACCTTCTAGAGAATCCGCGCCAACTTTCGCGGAAATCGCCGCGACCATTTGCGCTTTGGTTTGACCCTTAACGCGCTTGGCAGCCGGCTTAACGGAAATGTAGTCGATACCTTCCCGCTTCGCCTTAGCGATTATTGACCGAACCGAACGGTTCAGAATTTTAGAAAGGGCTTTCGCCTTTTCTAAGTCTAGCGGAGTTTGAGCCGCCATCTCAGCTACCATATCGGTAGTATAGTTAACTGTCTTAGTCATTTGCACCTCGCAATTTTCGACAGGGTTAATGGAATTTCTCAGTTTCATAAGGCATATTCTACAGGAGTCTTTCACGAAAGTCAACACCGTTCGCCGCGTTTTTCTGTCGTTCTGTCTCATGGTATTTGCCCTATTCATTATGCGTATTATGACACACCCCGCCGCTATTGTCAACCCCTAAATCGCAATTGTTGCAATCTGTCACAATTGAAGCCGGGCTCCGCCAGGAAATCCCCTTATTTATCAATAGGTTAGGTCGCTTTTCCAGGAAAGTGTAATGAAATCAATGACTTACGGCCGGGCGGCAGTGCATAGGGGCGGTAATGAGACTCATTCTCATCTGGCTCGCTCTCGCTCCCCTTCATGCGCAACTTAGGGAAATTTACAAACCAAAAAAGGTGCTAAACTCAGCAGACCTTCCACCCAAGGAAAAAAATACTTGACTTCAGAATTATTTTTAGATATAATTTACTCTATGTCTAAAGAATTAACAGTAATATCTCCTGAAGGACTCGAGGTAGCTAACTCCTACTTACAGTTTGGTAACATAAAAGCCGTATGCGAGTCCCTGCAGGTAACGGAAAACACAGTCGTAGAGACTTTAAACAAACGCGAGGTCAAGAAATACATTGACACAGTGTACTTAGACCTAGGCTATAGAAACAGACAGAATATCGCGACTGTAATGGACGAGATGATTCAGTCAAAATTAGATGAAGCTCAAGAAAGCGGGATGTACTCTAGCAAAGATTTAGCAGATTTACTACAACAAGCCCATAAAATGCGAATGGATGAGATTAAGGCACAAGCAGACCTAGAAAAAATAAATCAAACTAACATTAAAAGTCAAACTAATGTCCAAATCAACGAAGGAATACCTTTCGGACAAGGAAATTATGGTAAATTAATGGAGAAACTGCTAAATGGAACCGAGTAATCTAGATGAGCAGGTCAGACGACTAGAATTAGAACTAGCGACCCATGAAGTCCAGTGTGAAGAACGTTGGAAAACCAATTTTTCACGCCTGACAGAAATAGAGCGTCAACTTAGTCGAATGGAAAATATGATAAGAGCGGGCGGCGCTACCACTATACTCTTTTTACTCGGGATTATTGTTTCTATAGTAATGTGATCATTGAAAGCATACTCTGCGTAGCTTTGAATATATATTTCGAAGCCCGTAGTGAAGATTTACGCGGAAAAGTAGCCGTGGGTTCAGTAGTTATGAACCGTGTGGAGTCTCCTATTTTTCCTGACACAGCTTGTGATGTTATATATCAAGCAGAATACTTAGGAAAATGGCCAAGACGACATCGTTGTCAATTTAGTTGGTTTTGTGATGGCTTGGCAGACATTCCAAGAGAACCTAAAGAGTGGGCACGTGCAGTATCCGTAGCTAAATGGATTTATGGTATTGGATTACCAGATATTACCAATGGAGCATTATGGTATCACTCTAATGATGTTTCTCCAGAGTGGGCAACAGATGAATATATTCAGATTGGTTCCCACAAGTTTTATACAGAGGTGAAATAAATGGAAATACATGAAAAACGTGGTATGTGGATAGTTACTGGCGGACCTGAAAAACGGGTCTTTGATAACGAAGCAGATGCTATTAAATACGCTAAAGGTCATCATGTAGAAGAGCCTGATGAAGATGAATGGGAAGATGACGAGTAGTGATTTTAGAATACGAAGCAATGCCCTTAATACAACCACTACCTATTCCGACTAAAGGAAGGGGCATATTTACTGCAATATGGGTATGGCTAACTAATAGTAGAAAATGGATGATCGCTGCTGACTGGCACTTTACTATCAATGGCGAAAATTTTGTAATACCCAAAGGATTTCAATTTGATGGCGCGTCTATCCCTAGAGTCTTTTGGTTCTTATTAAATCCCATTGGATTATTACTAATACCGGGACTTATCCACGATTATGCTTACAAATTTTCGAAATTGAAGTTTAAGACTGGTGAATGGGGCCCTGTAATGGATCAGAAAGAATGTGATATGACCTTTAGGGAAGCGGCGATAGCAGTTAATGGATTTAAGTTTATTAACTACTGTGCCTGGTTTACGTTATATTGTTTTGGATTTTTAGCTTTTAGAAAGCACAGAAGAAATGCAGGAGACTAAGATGCCAAAAGGTAGAGGATATGGCAAAAAGCCAAAGAAGAAGCCTAAGAAGCGAGGTAAGTAATGACAGACGGCGACAGAAATGAAGTACAAGTAGACCTAGACAAGTATCAGGCTATGTTACGAAAGATTGATGAATTAGAAGACGCTGCAGCAGCTGGTCCCGCACCCGCCGGACCCCCTCCTCCGAAGTATCAAGGAGTAAAGGATTTAGCAGCAGCTATCGACTCTTGGAGAATTTTTCCTAGAGTATTTATTTCCACTTACATATATCTTTTGTACTATAGCGCAATGTGGTTCATGGGACTTCCAGCCCCCACAATGGAACAAGCTGGGTTAATATCAGTTATAGTAGGAGCAGGTGCAGCATGGTTCGGTTTATACGCAAATACAGGATCTTCCAAAACATAGCATTACTATGTTTATTAACTTCGTGTGCTAGTATGTCACCTCCAAAGGTTGAATTTAGTGTCAACTTTGGAGTGTATGACCATTATACAGCACCTTTTTATATGCGTACTTCCCTAGGAAGAAGATGTTATGCTGATTTTGACATTATGGTTCGCTACCCACACTGTTACTGGTAAGAAAAATGACGGTACAAATAAGTAGGAAAGATATAACTTCTGATGAGTTATTAGATTTACAATCTGAGACACGTTTTCTTAAATTACCAGTAGCTCCATATTTGGATCTACTCGGCATAACCCCGCTATCATCACAGATAGCGATTATTAACGCGATAAATAATCCTAAATACAGGTTTATTTGCGCAGCATTATCAAGGCGTCAGGGAAAGACATATATAGCCAATATAATAGGACAGCTGGTATCTCTAGTACCAAACTCAAACATTTTAATTATCTCACCTAACTATGCGTTGTCTCAGATTTCTTTTGATCTGCAAAGAACGCTAATTAAGCATTTTGATTTAGAAATTAAAAGAGATAACGCCAAAGATAAAATAATTGAGTTATCTAACGGTTCCACTGTTAGAATGGGATCTATAAACCAAGTAGACTCAACAGTTGGTCGCTCTTACGACTTAATAATATTTGACGAAGCAGCATTATCCGCAGACGGCCGCGATGCTTTCAATGTGGCACTAAGACCCACACTAGATAAAACAAGCTCTAAGGCAATATTTGTATCCACCCCGCGAGGAAAGAATAATTGGTTTGCAGAATTCTATGATCGCGGTTTTAATGACGAGTTTCCAGAGTGGGCATCTATTAGAGCTACTTATCGCGACAATCCTCGTATGAGTGAATCAGACATTAATGAAGCTCGAAGCACTATGAGCGATGCGGAGTTTAGACAAGAATACGAAGCTGATTTTAATACTTACGAAGGTCAAATTTGGAATTTTGACATTGAGCATTGTATCGCAGACTTAAAAAGTATGGAAACTTCTAAGATGGATATGATAGCAGGGATGGACGTAGGGTATAGAGATCCTACTGCATTTTGTGTTTTAGGGTATGATTGGGATTCTGAGAAATTTTATTTATTTGATGAATATCTCGATTCGGAGCGCACTACTGAGAAGCACGCTATAGAGATACAGAAACTAATTAAAAAGTGGGATATAGACTACATTTATATCGACTCTGCAGCGCAACAAACTCGCTTCGACTTCGCACAAAATTTTGACATATCAACCATCAATGCAAAAAAATCTTTGACCGATGGAATTGGCCATGTCGCTTCGATAGTAGATAACAACAATTTAATTGTGGATCAGAGATGTGAACATACTCTGAAAAGCCTGGATCAATACCAATGGGATCCAAATCCTAATTTGGTAAAAGAGAAGCCCAGGCATAATTTTGCTTCTCATATGGCAGACGCTTTAAGATATGCGTTATATTCTTTTGAAACCGTGCACACTTCGTTCTAATAGACATGGTTGAAAAAGAATCTTGACTTCAAACCTCAACTTCGATATAATTTGGGTTAAAGAAAATGGTAGAGCTAAAAAGAGATCTGGTAAAATATGTCAGAGACAGAGCAAAATCAAGATATAAAAAAGGCATTGAATGTTACATCTGTGGTGAGACGTCTAACTTAGACTTTCACCATTTTTATAGTTTAAGTCCCTTACTGTATGGATGGGTTAAAAAACACAAAAAAGTCCCTGAAGAGGTATTAGAATTCAGAGATGAGTTTATACAAGAGCATACAGCAGAGCTCTATGAACATACAGTTACTCTATGCCATGAACATCATTTAAAGCTTCATTCTATTTACGGTAAAGACCCTTCGCTAGCAACTGCTAAGAAGCAGGAAAAGTGGGTAGAAATACAGAGATCAAAACATGGCATGGTATGACAGATTATTAGGAATTGACCGCGAAGAGAAGCTGAATCCGGCTCAAGAGTTCTATGATAATAAAACAGATTCAACTCGTGAGCCTATACAGCAATACGAGCGAGCATACGAAGAACTAGAAATTGTAAATCGTGGCGTCAACATGATAGTTGACGATACCGCTGAGATCAGAACAAAAGTCGGTCCAGCGATTAAAGGCAAGAGTATAGTCAAGAACATTAAAAGATCCAAAGTTGAACTTTTAGTAAACCAAGAGCCTAACCCGTTTCAAGACATAAATACATTTCGTCGGAATCTGGTTACAGACTTTATTTTAGACGGCAATATTTTTATCTACTATGATGGAGTTCACTTATATCATCTGCCATCGGATAAGATGACTATTAATGCAAGTGAGACAACTTATATAGAAAGTTATACGTTCCAACAAGACCTTAAATATAAGCCAAATGAAATTATTCATATTAAAGAGAATTCGTTCTATTCTATATATAGAGGAGTTCCCAGGTTAAGTCCTTCGTTGCGTACAATGCAACTGATGACAAGTATGAGAAAGTTTCAAGATAACTTTTTCAAAAATGGGGCAATACCCGGTCTAGTATTAAAAAGCCCTAATACTTTATCAGAGAAGATTAAAGAGAGAATGCTTCAGTCTTGGAGCACTCGATACCGACCTGATGCAGGCGGTCGAAGACCTTTAATCCTGGATGGGGGTATTGAAGTAGACTCGATTTCAAATGTAAACTTTAAAGAATTAGATTTTCAAAGTTCTATAGCAGAAAATGAGAAAATCATTCTTAAATCTCTAGGAGTACCGCCAATACTTTTAGACTCAGGAAATAATGCAAATATACGACCCAATATGAGGTTGTATTACTTAGAAACTATACTACCTATAGTACGAAAGATAAACTTTGCATATGAGAGATTTTTCGGATTTAAACTAGAAGAAGATGTAACGAATATACCAGCGTTACAACCAGAATTAAGAGATCAATCCCAATATTATTCTTCTCTAGTAAACGGTGGAGTTATCACACCAAACGAGGCAAGAGAAGCAATAGGATTTGAACCTATTGAAGGTAACGACGAGCTAAGAGTTCCGGCTAATATAGCAGGAAGCGCAGCAAATCCAGATGAGGGTGGTAGACCTGAACAGGAGGAAGAAGAATCTTCCTTACCGCCAATAGAAATAGAGGTAGAGGATGTCTAGCATACAACGAAGAAAGATGACAGCAGCTTTGGCCGAGTATTATATAGAGAAGGGTAAAGTTTTCGACTCTTCTGTAGAGTATAGTAGACAAAACGATGCTCCGTATACGATCAAAGAAATTAAGAAAGTAATGGGTGGATGGAGTATGTGTTTTAAGTATATTCGTACTGAATATCCTACCATTGATGAAGATATTAAAAAAGCAAAGAAGAAGGATAGAGGAAATTTATTTAAGGATAAGCCAGCTTTTCCTGAATCAAGAATTCCCCCGACTCCCAAGCCTAGTTTCGACTAGTAAGCAGGAAGATAATGAATAAAATTTTTAATTTAACTTCCACTTTTAAATCTTCGCCCGAAGATGATGGCAGCGTTAGAATACGAGGCATGGCCAGCACTTCAGACTTTGATAGGGCTGGTGATAGTATTAAGCCAGATGCTTGGGGTAAAGGTGGTTTAAATAATTTTAAAAAGAATCCTATTATTCTTTTTAATCATGACTACGACCGTCCCATCGGTCGTGCTACGGGTCTCGATGTAACAGATAATGGTCTGGCACTAGAGGCAAAAATTAGTAAGTCTGCGCCCGCAGGGGTTTGCGACTTAGTTAAGGATGGCGTTCTTGGAGCATTTTCTGTTGGTTTCCGAGTCAAGGATGCCGATTATATCGAGGAAACCGACGGACTTATGATAAAGGACGCTGAATTGTTTGAGGTATCGGTAGTTTCCGTACCTTGCAATCAGGCAGCTACTTTTTCTTTAGCGAAGTCGTTTGACTCTATGGAAGAGTACAATGATTTCAAGAAAACTTTCACAAATCGTGTAGATCTAGCCGGTCAGTCTCTGGCTAATGAAGATGAGAGATCATCCAGCGTAGCTAGTAATACACCGGTAAGGGCGGAGAAATCCGTGCAAAAGGAGATCGTAATGTCGGAAGATAAAACTCCCGAAATCGACTTGGAAGCATTTGCAAAGCAGGTAGCAGAACAAACTGCTACTAATATTGCGATGAAGCAAGCCGAGCAAAAAGCTGTGGAGAAAGCTGAAGCCGAAAAGGTAGAAGCTGCCGAAGCAGAAAAGGTCAAGCAAGAAGAGGAGGTCAAGACTGCTATTCAGGTAGGAGTTGAGACTGGTGCTGAAAGGCTTGTCAAAGATGTAGAAGCTAAGCTCGCAGAAAAGGATGTTGAAATTGAGGAAGTTCTCAAGCAGCATAAATCTGATCTTGAAGAGAAGAAGGAAGAAATTTCCCGCCTTCAGGAATCTAAGCGAGTTTTCGCAAATCGTGGCGACGGTGATATTTCTAAGTGGGGCAAAGAGTTTCTTTACGCTTCAGTTCTTGGTAAAATCACTGGTAAAGGTTGGAATACCGACTATGCCCAAGATGTCATGACCAAAGCAGGCGTTACTTATGATGCCTCAACTGGTATCGGTCTGGATGCAAGCGTGTCGGCTACTTTCGAAGAAGAAGTCCGACTCGAGCAAAAGGTTGCTGGTCTCTTTAGAGATATGGCAGTCAATTCAGGTGCTACAGTGTTGCCTGTCCTTCCAGATACAGAAGATGCCAACTGGAATGCAACTGGTCTAGAAACCACTGCTAATCTCTTGGAAGAGAAAGGTGCGAGCGATAATAACTACAACGTTAATCGTGTCACACTAAATGCCTATCGTTTGATTTCTGGTACATTTATCGCAAACGATACTGACGAGCAAATCGTCGTTAACGTTCTTCCTTGGATTTTATCAGCTCTTGCACGAGCACACGCTCGCGCTATTGATGGTTCAATCATGAATGGCACAGGTAACCAAGCAGGTCTGATTGGTGGAGCAGGTACCGATGGTGCAGGTTCTTTCCTAGCTTCAGACTCTACTGGTGTTACTGATATCGCAAATGATGGTTCAGGTGCACTAACTGGTGCTAACTTACTGTCCATCCGTTCTGAAATGGGTAAATATGGGGTTAGCCCTGGAGACGTTGCATACATTGTCAACGTTGAAGAGTATTTCAACCTAATTGCAGATGCTGCGTTCTCAGACGTGTCAGAAGTTGGTAGTGATATCGCAATGAAGGTAATTGGTCAAGTTGGATCTATCTACGGCTCACCAGTTGTAGCTAGTGACCAATTCTCACGTGCAACTACTAAAACAGCAGCTTGCGCAGTCAACGTTCATAACTATGTAATGCCTAAGTTACGTGGTGTTAATATTGAAACTGACTACGAAGTAGCAGGTCAGCGTACCGCAGTTGTCGCTTCACAATCCAGAGGATTTGAAGAGTTAGTTGCAGGTTCTGGTGCAGATCAGCCCGCTGTTAGAATTGAATACGCCTAATTAGGAGTGTTTAACTATTACCTTGTGGGGAGGGCTTTGGCCTTCCCCCAGGTTTTTACTAATTGACTTATGGCAGATTTAATTACAAGAGACGAGTATAAATCCTTAAAGAATCTTTCACAGAGTGTGAAGGAGGATAGCAGGATTGATGCACTTATAGACTCTGTGAGTCCATTAGTAAAAACCTACTGTGGTAACAGTATTGTAGACTATTATAGTTCTAATAAGACAGAAACTTTTAATATTAATTGGGATACTTATGTAGTTCAATTAACTGAAAGCCCTGTCAATGCCATTGTAAGTGTACAAGAAAGAGAGGGGTATTCTAGTGACTACTCTACTCTTACAACAGGTTCTAATGAATATTTTTTAGATCTTGAAACAGATAGTGTAATTCGTACTACAACAGGTAGTGCATATAAGAACTGGCCAAAAGGCCCTGGCGCTGTTAAGATAGTTTATACCGCAGGGTATTCTACTACGCCAAAAGATTTGCAACTAGCGGTTGCTGATCTTATTACTTATTACTTGAAAGATGAGTATAAAGAAAGACGAACATTACAAGGTGCAAGTGTACAAAATAGAGGCACTTCATCAATGAGTGATAATGTGGATTTTCCAGATCACATTAAGAGGGTTTTAGACCTTTATAAGAATTTTTAAATGGCAAATGCTGATGTAAAAAAATTAGATAAAGAGCTTTTCGAGTATCTCAAAAAGACAGCAGGAGACTTTAGAGAATTTTATTCAGATAAAAAAACTCATGTAATTCATCTAGACCTAAAAGAAACTATAGAGCAATGTTGGGAAGAAATGGCTAGAAGAGAGGGTTATTCTAAAATATCATTATTTAGAGCAGAATTAAAAAACAGAGGTGGCGAAGCGGATTCTCTATTAGAAAAAGAGATAAATTTAGGATCTAAGCATTTACTAAAAAGGCTAATGAGGGATTTGACAGCAGCCCAGTCAAAAAAAGATTGGAGTATTGAACTTAGTTCAAACGTTGCGAGTAAATTTACAGTAACAATGTCGTCCCTAAAAGGGAATCCTGCTAGTGTGTTTAAAAAGTTTAAAGAGTTTAAAGCAATAGCTCAAAAACCTTTAATTCATAGAATCAATAAATGGAGCAAAAAATATAGTAATAGAGGTAAAAAAGGTCCTCTTGAAAAAAAGTCTCCAATAATTAGACGAAAAGTATACGATGCTCAAGGCAAAGCGTCTGGTTCCAATGATCCTTTTATTGACGTTGGTCACATGGAAGGGTCAGAAATAGGAAAATTAAGGATTCTGGCAGCGAAAGATTTTTTAAAAAATTGGGAAGCAGACAGCCCTCAAGCTAGAGCCGCAAAAGCAAACGCATTAAAAGGGTTAAAAAGAGCAGCTTCTTGGATATATACTGTAAAAACAAGTTTCAAAGGAGAACTAGAAAAAAGTGTTGAAGCAACTTTAGAATCTTCCCAAATAAATAAAGCATCAATGTCTAAAGGAGAAGTTGCAGGATTAAATAAGCATTTGCAAAGCGCAATAGGAAGTATGAAATTTAATTCTGAGGGTAAATGGGTTGAAAATAAAACTTCTGATAGTTTTATTGATATGGCTGAAAAAGTCGTTGTAAACAGTATCGCAAAAGATTTAGAAAAGAATCCAAAAGTAAAAATAAGAACAAAAGTAAGGTATCGAAATAGAAAAGGAAGTAAAAAAACAGTAAAAGGCCAAAAAAGAGTAATGAAGGCTAAAGGATTAAAAAATCCTACATATATGAAAGTTGCTCTCACAAGGTTAAAACAAGATGCTAGAGATGCTGGAGGTACCGCATCAATGCAACCTTTAGCCATGATAGGGCTAATAAACAAAGAATTACCAGCAGTAGTAGAAGCAAATATGGGTAGGCCAAGACTAGAATCTATAACAGGTAGACTAGCCGGGTCTGCAAGAGTAACAGATATTATAACTACTGCCCAAGGATTTCCATCTATTGGATATACTTATCAGTTAGATCCGTATCAGACTTTTGAAACTGGTGGAAAGCAGGGAAGTACAGATTACGACCCCAGAAGATTAATAGATCAATCTCTAAGACAAATAGCAATAAAATTTGCAATGGGAAGATTCTATACTAGACGAGAGCAATAATGGCAACCAGATCATATACTACTAGACGACAGGGAATTGTAAACGCTATAGTAGATAAATTAAAAGCTATTGATGGGTCTGGAAACTATCATACTGATTTAGTTGATAATATAAGCCCTAGATTAAAATTTTGGGACGAAGTAGAAGAATTTCCTGCAGTACATATAAATGCAGGAGGCGAAACAAGAGAGTATTTAACTGGCGGGATAAAAAATAGATTTTTAACTATTACTCTACGCTGTTATGTAAATGAAGAAGACGCTGTAAATGCTTTAGACGCTTTATTAGAAGATGTAGAGACAGTACTAGAAGATAATTCAAGTATGACTTATACAGACAAACTAGGAGTAAGTCAAGGTATACAACAAATCACAGTCCTCAGTATTGATACTGACGAAGGTGTATTAGAGCCGATGGGTGTAGCAGAAATGGTCGCCGAGGTTCGATACTAGAAAATGCTGGTAGGAACAAAAGTTCAAATCCAAGCCTTTTCAAGATAATAGGAGAAAATAATGGCTCAACAATTATATTTTAGCCGCGACTCGGTAATGCACGTTGAAATCGGGGCTGCTGTGTGGAAGATTCCTGTACTTGAAGGATTCTCTTTCTCACAGGCTACAAACGTAACGGAGATTGGACTGAATGAAATGGAAAGCACTGCAGGAGTCAGTCGTCGAGGTAGACGAGCCTTTAATGACTCTCTTGCTGCGGCAGAATTTTCTTTCAGTACATATGTTAGACCTTTTATTTCAAAAGGTACTAGTGCTCCGGCAGCTACAGGTGCTTTAGAAGCAGGCGGATCTGCTTTAAACCACCACGCAGTAGAAGAATGTCTCTGGGCGTTATTTGGAGGCCCAGCAGCATATGCTAGTAATACTTTTACCAATCAATTTGATACTAGTACCAGTAAAGCACACATTAATCTTAGAGAATCTAATGTATCAACATTAGGCCCAGACGCTGGAGCTAATATTTATTTCCAACTAGGTGACGCAAATAAGATTACTTATAAACTAACTGGTGTTGTACTAAATGAAGCAACCATTAACTTTGATATTGATGGTATTGCTCAAATTGACTGGTCAGGTATGGCTTCAACAATTACTTCAGAGGGAGTATCTTTCCCAGCTGCAACAATTAATGAAGCACACTCAGCAACCACAAACTTTATTCGAAACCGACTAACAACTCTAGCAATAGCAGTTGGTACAGTAACTACTCCGACAATAACAGCAGGTGGATCTAGCTACTCTAGTGCTCCTACTGTTACATTTAGTGCACCTGGTGGAGGCGGTACAACAGCCACAGGAACTGCAATAGTTTCTAGTGGAGCAGTAACTAAAGTAATCGTTACCGATGCAGGAGCAGGTTACCAATCTAGTGATACAATTACTTGTACTTTTAGTGGTGGGGGTGGATCAGGAGCAACAGCTACAACAGCTCTAAATACTACTATGAACCCAACAGGGGATACTTCAAACGAACTAGAAAAGACCTACAGTCTGACATTAACAGGTGGAAGTATTACCTTGACTAATAATGTAACGTATACAACTCCAGAAGAATTAGGAATTGTGAACGTAGCGGTTGGTCACGTAACAGGCTCACGTACTGTTACCGGTAACTTTACCTGTTATCTAGCAGATGACACTACAACCACTAACGCTAGTAAGGACTTTTTCGATGATATGTCAGCATTAACGACTGTAACAGCGAATAAGTTTGATCTTACATTCGCTATTGGGGGCGGAGCAGGTACTCCTAGACTAGAAGTTCACTGCCCACAAGCTCACGTAGATATTCCTACTCACGCAGTAGAGGATTTAATCTCTCTAGAGACTACTTTCAATGCGTTGCCTTCATCTCTTGATGTAGCCGACGATGCAGCCATGACTTATGTAGGAATAGCCTACTAAAAATAAATCTTGACATTTTTGTCAAAGTGAAATATAATGTATTAATAATCGAGTGAGGGGGTTAAGCCCCCTCGCTATTTTTTAACTGATAAAGGTAAATGTAGTAATGACAGACACAGCGAGTAAAAAAGCACCAGTTTCACTATCGAGTCTAATGACTCCAAGCAAAACAGTTTCATTAGAGTTTCCTGGGTATGAGGGATTAACCGTAGATTTATGCTACTTAGCCAGAGAAGAGTTATTAAAATTAAGAAAGAAGTGTTTAACCACTAAGTTTAATAGAAGCACTCATCAGCCTGAAGAAGAACTCAATGATGAGAAGTTTTTAGAAGAGTATTGTAAATCAGTAATTAAGGGTTGGAAAGGATTGAAATTTTCATACTTAGAAGAGTTTCTTTTGGTGGATATTTCAGATTTCACTCCTAATGATGAGTTACCCCATACTAAAGAAAACGCAGAGCTACTAATGAGAAATTCTACTGTGTTTGATAATTGGGTAACTAATACTATAGGTGATTTAGAAAATTTTACGGGGAACAAGTAGAGAGACTTCAGAGTCTACTTGTTCGTTTTGTAAAAGAACAGGCTTCTCCAGTAGATGTAGATAAGTATTTAAAAATCTGTGAACAGCTTGGAGAGGAACCTGATCCTCAAAAGATGCCGCTGACTAGGTCGGATTTTCCGAGCGAAGTTCAGGTGGCATTTTTTATGTTCGACTTATTATCAGATGTATTTGAAGGTATGTCGGCCACATATATGGGGAAAGATTGGTCTCATTGTACTCAACTTTTTGAGTTATGGGAAGTAGAAGATCCTAAAGTTGTCATGTATTTTATGAAAATGTATGAACGAATTATAATGCAAGACAGATCAGAAGAAACAGAAAGAAAACGAAAACAAGATGAACGTAAAAAAGGCGGTGACGGCAAGAATTACACCCATAATGTTAAAGGCTAATGGCTAAAACTATAACAATTCAGATTGATATGAAGGGCAAGGGCGTTAAAAACGTCACTGTTCAAAGTAAGCAAGCTTCTAAAGCCCTTAATCAAACTTCAAAAGCCGCAGGTACCGCTGATCGAAATATAAAAGGAGTTGCAGCCGCTTCTTCTGGAGCTTCTAAAAACTTCTCAAAAATGTCACAAGGCATGGCATCAGGAATCGTTCCTGCTTATGCCACTTTAGCCGCCAACATTTTCGCCCTTTCCGCAGCATTTAGATTTTTTAAAGAACAAGCAGACTTATCTATTTTAAAGGAGTCTCAAGTTTCTTATGCTCAATCTTCTGGTACTGCTATTAAAACCTTAACAGCTAATTTACAAGAAGCTAGTGGGGGCATGCTTACCTTTAAATCCTCAGCAGAAGCCGCAGCTATAGGTATGGCTAAAGGATTTACTCCCGAACAAATGAATTCCCTAGCTATAGGAGCTAGAAAAGTATCTGCGGCTTTGGGAAGAGATTTTGAAGATGCCTTTGATCGTTTGGTTCGAGGTGTATCAAAAGCAGAACCAGAACTATTAGATGAATTGGGTATTACTTTAAGACTTGCAAATGCCACAAAAAGATATGGGGATATGGTAGGAAAAACCGCAGATTCTCTAACAGAATATGAAAGAAGCCAAGCTGTTATGGTAGAAGTACAGCGTCAATTAAATGATCAATTTGGAGACCAAGCACTACAAGCCAATCCTTATCAACAATTAATGGTTACATTAGATAACTTAATAAATAAAGTTACGCAAGCAGTATTACCTATATTTAATGCTATAGTAGGGACTATAAATAGATCTGCGGGTGCAGCAGTAGCAGTATTTGGCTTAATAGGTTTAAGTATACTCAAATCAATGCCTTTTATTCAGAACTTTAATAAGGGTATAGATGATTGGGTAACAAAACAAAAAGAAGGGTATGAAAAGGCTAAAAAAGCACTTGATGATTATTCTAAAAAAATAAAAGATGTAGATGCTGCGCAATCAGGCGCTTTGACTAAAGGTCAAGGTGTAGCTAAAGATATAATGGCCAGAGGAGGTAAGGGGGCAAAGTCTCCTGTTCTTCAAAGATTCTCTGAAGGTAAAATGAAAGGAGCAGACAAGCATAATTTAAAGAAAGCAATAGCTGCTGCAGAAGTACAACTTGCGGCACATGGAAAAGTTGTCTCAGGAATATTTGAGGGGGCAACCGCAGCAGAAGTTAAAGCTGTTAATAAAGGACTACACGCAAAAAATTCAGCATGGGGGAGCTTTTTCAGAAGTATAGGAAGAGGGTTTAAAAAGTCGGCACTATACTCTAAAAAGTTTTACGCAGGTACGGTGAAGGCTGCCAAAATTGCTCTTGGAGGAATAGGTAAATTTGCAGGTGGTGTAGGTAAGCTGGTCGGTAAAGCTATGGCATTTGCTGGTTGGATTGGAATGTTAAAAATGCTTTGGGAGGGCTGGAAAACTTTACAAGCAAAATTAAACGATGTAATTGTAGGATTTTTAAGAGGTATCGAAGCCCTAATGAACTCTGGTGTTGCTCAAATGATCAAAGGAGTTATGGGCACTATTATTGAAACTGTAGGCGGTGGGGTTGACTGGCTAACTGAAAAATTAGGCGGTATGGTAAACTTCCTTTTAGGTGTCTATCAAAAAATGTTAGAATTTGTAGCAATGATACCTGGCGCCATTGGAGATATGGGAGAGGCAGGTGCAGAAGGTTTAGCAGCATTTAGAGAAAGTAGTGCCCTTCTTAAAGGTACTAATATTGCGGAATATGGTGCAGCTATGCGAGAAAATGCAGATTCTACTATTGATCTGGTATCTAGTTTCCAAGCAAGTGCTATCGGGGAATGGACAATGAGTATCCAAAATTCTGCGAGCGCAGCTTTAGAGGCAGAAGAAGCCTACAAGCGTTGGTCAGATATGATAGGTACAGTATCTGAAGAAATGATTACTTTACAAGACGCTATTAATGCGGCAACAGGTGTTCAAAGAGGTGAGCAGGTAGCTAATGCTATGGCTTCCTTAAATCTTGGAAGTATTTTATCATCAGCAGAAATGGAAACTTGGAAAACTGGAGATGCGGCATATCTTAATGATGCCTTAGTCCTTTTAGGGGATTCTACGATTCCTCAAGTACAAGCAGCTTTTCAAGCATTTGAAGACTCTGGCAATATGCAAGCATTTATAGCCAGATTAAAAGAACTCACTACCTTTGGTAGCATGGCATCTGCCGGAGAACAAGAATTTGTCAATCAAGTGGAATCCTTAGAAGAAGCTTTAAGAAACCCCGGAGATTGGGATGCTCTAGCTATACAATTAGGAAAAACAGAATCTGCTGCAGACTTGCTTGCTGCTGGTATGAAAGGCTTGGGTGAAGAAACTGACGTAAATACAAGAATAAATGAGGCGGCTGGCGGTAGTTTTAAAGACCTACAAGATAGAGTTAAGGGTTTTATTGCTACTCAACAACAATTAAAACTTGACGAAATAGACAGGAATAAAAGACAAGAGACATTTCGTAGAAGTGGCACTTTAGTAGCAAAATTATTAAACGAGCGTTTAGAATTAGAGAAAAAGAATGCCGCAGTACAAGCCAAATTATTAGAAATAGAAAGTTTGCGGATGCAGATTAGAGATGGAACTCTTCAGCCCGAAGCATTAGAGAAGGCCCGAAGAGACTTAGAGGTAAATTTAGCACAACTTGATCAACTAAGAGCAGCTAAAGAGGGCTATGAAAGGGACATAACAGATTCTTCTAAACTAGGACTACAAGCTATAAATAGTTTAGGTTCAGGTTTAGCAGCAGCTTTTGATGGTCTAGTTATGGGCACTAAAACTGTAAAAGAAGCTTTTAAAGATATGGCAATGGGAGTAATACAATCTCTTTCTAAGATGTTAGCAGAAATGATGGCTGCTAAAATAATGATGTCAGTAATGGGATTCGCAACTCCTAGTGCTCCTAGTACTTCACAAATGCCCGCTTCGGGGGCTCCTGCTGCTGATTGGGGAGCTTTTTATGGTGTTCCAGGGGGTAAGAAAGGAGGAATTTTTAAGCCTCCCGAGTATGCAAGAGGAGGAATTTCTAAAACTCTTAATAAGATGGACGGTTCCGGAGGATACCCCGCGATACTTCATGGAACTGAGGCAGTTGTTCCATTACCTAATGGAAGATCTATACCTGTAGATATGAAAGGAGCAGGTAATAATATAGTAGTTAATATTTCTGGCGAAGGCGGTGCTATGCAAACTGAGGGCGGAGATCAAGAAGGTTTAGGAAGAGCTATTGCAATGGCAGTACAAAAAGAATTACAGAACCAGAGACGGTCGGGCGGAATACTTAATCCGTATGGGGCAGCATAATGGCAATAGGATTTTTAATACCTTCAAGTGAAAGCTATGTAAGCAGCGACACCCAAATCAGGCCTGACAGAGGCATTAGAAAAGCATCTAAGCCTCGTATAAGAACAGCAAAATTTGGGGACGGGTACGAACAACGATTAGTGGATGGAATTAATGCAATAGAGGAACAATATAGTGTATCCTTTAATAACAGACCAAAAGCTGATATAGATGATATAGTTAAATTTTTTGATACACGAGTAGCCGCCTCTTTTAATTTTACTATTCCAGATACTAATAACTCCGGAGAAACTACAATTAAGGTAGTATGCAATAGCTATAATACAACATATAATAATGATACTACTTATAGTTGTTCAGCCACATTTAGAAGAGTTTATGAAGCATGACAGAATTAATAGAACTAGTCCAGAAACAAACACCTGGAAGCGAGGTAGTAAGGCTATTTGAGTTAACTTTTAATAGCACTACTTTGTACTTCCATCCTGGATTAGATGAAAATTTAGCCAAACTTTATTTTGAAGATGCTACAACCCCTTTTAAAATCAGAGAATATGAACCTTTCCCAATAGAAATGACGGGAATAGAATTTAGTGCAGACGGGGCAACTAATAGACCCACTCTTACAGTAGCTAATGTAACTTCTCAATTTAGTAATTTATTAGGGGGTTTAACTAATGAGGATTTAATAGGCTCAACTATTGTTGTTCGAGAAACACTGGCAAAGTATTTAGAGACTTCCACAACATATAATAATAATACAGGCAATGGTGCCCTTCCAATAGAGTTTCCAAAAAAGAAATTCATTCTAGATAGACTAGCTGGTGAAAATGCTCTAGCTATAACTTTTGAACTAAGTTCCCCTTATGATTTAGAGAATGTCCAGCTTCCTAGAAGAGCTCTGGTAGGGAAATATTGTAGCTGGATATATCAAGGACACGATAAAGGGCTTGGTGGTGGATGCAGTTGGAAAGCAAATAGTACTATAACTTATCCTAACGGTACTAGTGGTGGAATAAACTCACACAAAGCTTATTTTGACGATGAGGATAACCCTATAGTTCCCAATGCGGATAAATCTGATACTGTAACTGCTGGGTGGACAGGTGCAAAAGGTTATGCGACTTATAGTAATTCTTCCGCTATAGTTAAAGGTAATTACTATGAACATAATAATACTGTATGGAAAGCGGCGGAAGCTCAAGCAACAACGGGTAGCAGTCAAATAGCTCCTGAAGCTAATTCAGCTTATTGGATGAGAGGTGACGTATGTGGAAAAAGGCTCTCTTCTTGCAAATGTAGGTATCAATTTGTTCCACATACTAAATCTGATACTAATTCTTATCCTAAAACAGATAAAAATTTAGACGCAAGTCTTCCTTTCGGATCATTTATAGGAACTAGAAAGTTTAGATGATATTAAAACATTTAGAAGCTATACAACAGCATTTTAGAGAGTGGTACCCTAAAGAAGGTTGTGGAGTAATTGGAGTAGTAAAGGGAAAGTCAAAGTGGTTTCCTTGTGAAAATCTTGCAATGCAAGATGAAGACTTTATAATAAATCCAGACGATTTTAACAAAGCCAATATGGAAAGCGATATAATCGGAATAGTACACAGCCATGTTCACGGTAGCCCTCAGCCAAGTTATAATGATGTAAAACATTGCAATGCTTTAGGAATACCTTATTATATTTTTAGTTACCCTAATATGGAACTTGAAATGTTAAGACCAAGAAGAGTAATTAATGAACTAGCGGGGCGAGAATACGAGTTTGGAATATTTGATTGTTTAGAAGCAGTACGAGATCATTATAGTCAAAAACTAAATATAGAGTTACGAAAACGAGAGCCTTATTTAGATGATTGGTGGGAAAAAGGAGAAGATTATTTTACGGCTAAACACATTAAAGAATGGGGATTTAAGCCTGTAGATAATTTAAAAGAGAATGATGTTCTCATTTTTAATATGGGAGCAAGTGTAGGTACACATTGTGGTGTATACTTATATGATGACATATTTTTTCATCATGCAGTAAATAGATTATCCTGTAAAGAGAATCTATATCCTTTATGGAAAAAGCACTTAACTGGAATATATAGATATGTTGCGTAAGATTTACTTAAACGGCGAAATGTCAAACAAATTTGGAACTGTACATCCTTTTGCAGGAGATACAGTACAAGAGGCTGTTCGTCTTTTAAGTTCTAATTTTCCAGATTTTAGAACCTATCTAATTGATTGCATGGAAAATGGAATTCAATTCTCTGTAAGTGTACATGGGGATAAATTAGAAGATATTAAAGAATGTTTACTTCCGTTAAAGGAAGGGGATATAATTATAACTCCTATTCCTGCAGGTTCTAAATCTGGGGGCGCAAAAATACTAACTGCCGTAGCAATAGCTGCATTGTTACTTATACCTGGAGGTCAAGCTTTAGTAGGTGGTGGTGGCGGAAATTTATTTGCTGCTATGACCGCTACTGGCGCACCTGCGTGGCAAACATATCTAGCTTATAGTGCTGCAATGCTATCACTAAATCTAGCTACTACGGGTATTCAGCAACTTATGGCTCCCGATCCTTCGGTGGATGAGAAAGATGACCCCGGATATATGATAAGCGGAGTTTCTCAGAATGTTGTAGAAGGAGACCCTATTCCTCTATTATATGGAGAATTAAGAGTACCGGGTAGACCAGTATCTTTTGAAATAAAAAACAAAACGGCAAAAATCAAAAGTGAAATGTCCTCTATTACTGGAGCTAATGTTCCCATTCATGTTAATGACGCATATACTTCAGGAGCACATTCTAATACCGGAGAAGTGGGACCCGGCGTAACCCATGCAGGTAATTTAGAAGCAATCTATGCCCATAATGAAAGCGTAGAAAGAGACACTTTAGCAGGTGTAAATACTATTTATGGTAAAAGTCAAAATATACTTGTCACAGATGTTATATCTGAAGGGCCGATTTATGGATTAGTAAATGGTTCCAGTAGTGTATATTTAAATGATGATTCTGCTATGAGCGAAGGAGAAGCAGCTAGATCTCTTTCACGTACAGCAGCAAGTTTTACACTCACAAATGGCTCCACTTCAGTAACTTATAATGGTAATGGTCAAACTGCTCTCATAGATATTGTAGGAACTAGATATATAAATCTAAGGGATTATAAAACTATTACTAGTTCTTCTACTGTTGATACTAAAGCAGTAGCAAAAAGTGATAATAATGCTTTACAAGCTGTACGAATAACTACTGATTCTGCCTTTTTTGATACTTCAGGAGACTGGATTTGGAATTCTAATAATATACATAATTCTGTAAAAATTAGATTAACTAAAAATGGTGCACTTAAATTTGAAGGATACATACATAAGGTTATTTCATCTACTGTAGCTGATTGTACCCCATTTACTTATAATTTGCCACTAACTTGGGAAGATGACACAGAATATAAGGTACATATAGACTATGCATTGGCTTTTAATACCGTTTCTGGAAGTACTGTAACATTAGATGCAGCTTTTGCAGGAACTAACGGCACATATAAGGGTGATATAACAGGGGCAAATAGAGGTATCGAAGAAATCCAGCGAGGTATTGGAGAAGGAATTAAATATGATGGTTTTAGTTGTTCTTTCTTACCCGGAGATTTAGACCAAATAGGTTTCCCTGATGCTGAGGGTACTGGTGTAGGAAGTATTGCAATTTCTGCTAGCCCAAATGCCGCAATAGCTGGTCCACTCGATAGTGGTGCTACTAGTTCGTATGAGTTTGTAGGTACTACTCATTTTGGATTAACAGCTACTCAAGCTGCTGAAGCAGATGAAATTAGAGTTTTATTTGTATATAGTTCCTTAATAAATACTAGTGAAAATGGTAATGATCATGACGGAAAAGCCTTTTATACAATGGCTATATCCTTATATGATGGTACTACTTGGAGCGCTTACGAAGATATATACCCAGAAACTAATCTTTTGCGACATATGAAAATGTCAAAAACTGCGGTATCTGTAGAAGAAGTTATTAATTTAAAACCTTATGGCACATTTACAAATTTTAAATTAAAAATTGTAAGAAAGAGTGAAGCTGATCGAGCTTATTATAATAGTTTTGCCAAGCCTTATAATGACTCATATACAAGTAGTACTCCTTGTACTATTACCACATTAAATACTATAATTAAAGAAAAGTTATCGTATCCTCTAACAGCGATGGCTAAAACTACTTTTAGCACTAAATCTTTTACTACTGCACCTAAAAGAACTTATCATTGTAAAGGATTAAGAGTAAAAGTTCCTTCTAATTATGTCACTAGAGAAGAATCTTCAGATGCGATTGCAAATTATAGAAGAAATCCCTCTACAGATGTAATACATGCCACTGATTATCAAAACTGGGACGGCAATTTTAGGTCTGAAACTGTTTATACAAATAATCCTGCTTGGATATTTTATGATATAGTAACTAATAATCGTTATGGATTAGGTTCTTTTATTTCTGAAACAGATATAGATAAATATGCACTTTATAGAATAGCTCGATATTGTGATGAAATGGTTTCAGATGGTACTGCAACTGGTAAAGAGCCGCGATTTACTTGTAATGTATATTTTGCTAAAAGAGCAGATGCTTATAAAGTATTAAAAGATTTGTCGACAGTATTTAGAGGAATGTTGTACTGGTTAGATGGCAATATTTATCCAGTTATGGATGAGCCTAAAGAGCCTGTATATAACTTTACAGCAGGAAATGTTATTGATGGCGCGTTTAATTATGAGTCTACAGGTAGTAAGACTCGTACCAATCAAGTTATAGTTACTTGGGTCAATCCTGAACAAAATTATAAACAGGAAGCCTTGTTAGTAGAAGATAAGCAAAATATTTTAGATAAAAATGAAATTATTTCAGAGACGGCTGTGGCTTTTGGAGCAACTACAGAAGGTCAAGCACTAAGGTATGGCAGATGGAAGCTTTGGACAGCAAAGAATCAAACCGAAGTAGCTAGTTTTAAGACTTCAATTAATGCAGCCTTTTTAGCTCCAGGTGATATAGTAAATATACAAGATGCGGCTCGATCGCCCTCTAAAGTTCAATACAGTGGAAGAATAAGTACAACAGGAACACCTTCTACAACATCAATTCCTTTAGATAGAGGAGTAGATTTAGCTAATGGTTCAACTTATGAATTAGCAGTATTGATAGAGAAGCCCGCAGTATTTTTAACGCAAGATGATGATGCAACAATAGGAGGAGTAACATATAGTAAAGGTGACTTAATACTTAAAGCTTCGGGGGACTATACAGAAGAAGAGGCTTCAAACTTAACAGATGATAGTACTCCACCTAAACCTGTAACAACTGCTTATAGGCCACATACTCGAGTAGAGGCACAGCCAGTAAGTACTTCTTATGGTAATAATATTACTACATTAACAGTTAGTACAGCTTTTGACGAAGTTCCAAAAGCTAATGCTATATGGGCGTTAAAGGAAACTAATACTGATGGTATAACTATTTCTGGGTCTAAAAAACCTTATAAGATATTATCTCTTGCAGAAGGTGAAAAAGACTATTCCATAACAGCAGTAGAACACTATAATGATAAGTTTATGGAAGTAGATGAAGATTTTGTATTAACTATAGAAGATACTGTAATTCCTGCTGTTAAATCCTCAGATGATGTTCCTAAGCCTAGAAATGTACACGCTCTTATTCAAGATACAAGTAAGAGTGGTAAAATAAAAGATGATGTTACACTTTATTGGGATCATCCCACAATAGATGGTTCTAATACTAGTGATCTCTATCAACACGTTTTACACTATGAAATACATCATGATTCAGAAGATGTACTTAGTCCTATTATTGTTGATAAGTCCAACACCTCTGTATCAGGAATTGATGTACCTGAAGGGACGTATACCCTTGCTCTTAGAACAGTAAGTACTATTGGCACAAAATCAGGTTTTTCTGAAATAACAATTACTATAGGGGAACCTATAACTGATAATGTGTCCAGATATGCTGGAATGCCAATAGGAGGAATATTATCAAGAGATATAGCTTTAGTTGCTACTACAAGTCCTACTGCAAAAACTTTTAAGATATTAAATTCTTCTTATAAAATTTCATCTATAGCATCTCCTTTGACTATTGTTACTAAAAGCGGGGGAAGCGCGGCTACTTATCAACAAGATTGTACTAATATAGCTAGTGTTAATTATGCAGGGTTGTCTACTGATTTTGATAGACAATTAGCAGCACACTACATATTTTTTGATGCTAGTGATACTAGCGATCCGTTAAAACTAATTAAATATCACAGAGACACTACTCTAGGTTTAAATTATTTTTATGACGCAGGTACTGGTAATAATGCCGCGAGTACTAACTTTAATACAGAAGGGACTGGAACGGTAGCTGTAGCTGCAAATGCTGTACAAGTAATAGGGACAGGCACAGCTTTCACAACAGACTATAATGTAGGAGATATAATTTACTTTAGTAATACTAAAGCAGCTAGAGTAAATTATATCGCTTCAAATACAGATTTAAGAATGGATAGGAGTTTTACGGCGGCTATTTCTGCTGGCGAATCTCATTACCCTCAAAAGTTTAAATTTGATAGGAAACATGATGCAGTAATAGCTAGTGTTAGAAATAATAGTGGAACATTTGAAATGTTTCCATCTAATCTGACCATAAATAAGGATTTAAATACCGCAGGCCGAACACTTACTTTAGATAGTGCCCCCACAATATTAAATTTTGATAAAGATAGCGCACTTACTACTTCTTATAGTAATATAGTATTAACAGCTAACGCCCAAGGATTTAATAATCCAGAATTTAAAGTTACTGGTTCGGGGTTTAGTAATGCTGAAATTAGTCAAAGTGCAGAGAGTAGTTTTACTAATAATGGCACTACTACTTATACTAAAACTTTAGATAAAGTAGATGCTATTCCAGACCCTCTTGTAGATTTAATTTTTACAGTTACAGTTAGAGAGACAGATGACCCTGAAAATACTTTAAAACAATTAAGTAGCTCTGTCACTATTCCTTTTGTCCAACAAGGTGCTCCTAGTTATACTTGGATTAAGTATGGCACTAATTCTTCGGGCGCAGGATTAACAGATACATATACAGCAGGAACTACAACTTATATAGGAATGGCGTTTAATAAAACAACCGCTACGGAAAGTACTTCTGCTGGAGACTATACTTGGTCTAAAATTGAAGGAGCTGATGGAGCTACAGGAGCTACAGGAGCTGCTGGTGAAGATGGTGAAGATGGGGCTGATGGAGCCACGGGAGCC
>VTLG01012321.1_pt1 | contig 25609 bp, 26 predicted proteins | sample 4694571 | NCBI WGS metagenome assembly VTLG01 (sample SAMN12604809, study PRJNA352737) | marine metagenome | biome: ENVO:00000447; feature: ENVO:00000209|ENVO:00000569|ENVO:01000036; material: ENVO:00002151; isolation source: viral sequences binned using virsorter ...
GCGTCTGTAGGTCAGGCTCCTGTAACCACCCTCGATCAAACCAACCCGGACGTTGCGATTGCTTACGATACATTACTGAATGTATCCCGAGAAGTACAGGCTGAAGGATGGACATTTAATACAGAAGAATACTATCCTATGACACCTGATAATAATGGTGAGATAGTGATAGCTAATAATATATTACAAATAGATTTACATGATGAAAAGGATAATGAATATGAATCTACAAGAAGGAATGGTAAATTATATGAAAAAATAAATCATACATACGATTGGACAACACTAACTGGATGGGATGAAGTACACTGTAATATAGTATGGTTATTTGATTGGGTTGATCTACCTAGACCTGTTCAAGACTATATAGTTGCAAGAGCAGCTGCTATTGTCTCCAGTAGAATCGTAGGAGATCCTCAACAGTATCAAATACTCTCTCAAAAAGAACTATACAATAGAGCATTAGCTTTAGAGTATGAATGCAACCAAGGTGATTATACAATCTTCGGTCATAAACGTGGAGAGAAAGTATATGATTCTTATAAACCTTATCAAGCTCTGTATCGCTAATGGCAAGTGTAACTCAAACAATACAAAGTTATTTAGGTGGTGTTTCTAACCAACCTGATGACAAAAAATTACCAGGTCAAGTTAAGGAAGCTCTTAATGCATACCCTGATCCTACTTTTGGGTTAACTAAAAGACCTGGTTTAAAATTTATATCAGAATTAACTGCAAGCTCATCAGCTATAAGTGGTACAACATTAGATAATGCTAAATGGTTTTTTTATAATCGTGATAGTGCTGAAAAATATATAGGATGTATAGCAGGTGAAGACCAAAGCCCATACGGACAGATCTATGTATGGAATGCTGCTACTTACGCTGAATGTACTGTAAATTATGGTGGTGCTGCAAGAGCATATTTAACAGCAGAGGCAGCAGAAGATTATGATACTCTTACTATTAGAGATACTACTATAATCACTAATAAAAAGAAAACTATAACTGTTGTTGCTGGTGCTTCTCACACAGATAACCAAGTAGGTACAGTGAGGATACACCTTGTAGAATACAGTGCTGAATATTCAGTCACTATACATCCTTCAGGTGCTTCAGCTGCTACATATACTGTTAATACTAGAGCTGGTGATACAGCTTCTAATGATGCTGATACTACAGGTTTCTTAGATGCTAAAGAAATACTCACAGCATTAAAGACTCTAATAGATAATGCTAGTATATCTAACCTTACAGTTACTGTAATTGGTTCTACCTTGGAATTGTCAAGGAGTTCAGGTACATTCACCCTTAAAGCTAATGGCGGTAAAGGTGGTGAATCTCTTACAGCATATCAGAATGAAGTCAACGCTTCTGTTGAACTATCAGGAGAAACTAAGCATAACCGTGTAGTTAAAATTAAAAACACAAACTCTTCGGCAGATTCTTATTATACAAAATTCGAAGCTAACGATAGTATATCAGGTAGTGGTACTTGGGTTGAGACTTTAAAACCTGGTGAGTCTACAGGACTTACAGCTACTACTATGCCTCATAAATTATATAACACTAATACAAATGTGTTTACTTTTGAGGCGATTACATGGGTAGATAGACAGGTAGGAGATGATCTTACAAACGAAGATCCCTCCTTTGTAGGAAAAACAATTCAGCAGGCATTCTTTTATAATAACCGCTTAGGTTTCTTAACAGAAGATAATGTGTCTATGAGTAAAGCCGCTGCTTTCTATGATTTCTATATGACAACAGCTCAGACATCTACGGATGCTGATCCTATTGACATTAGTTCATCAAGTACAAAGCAAGCTATATTACACGCTATACTACCTACAGCAGGTGGTCTTCTACTATTTAGTAAAGATCAACAGTTTATTATGTATTCTGCTGATGGTAATTTAAAACCTACTACAGCTTTAATAAGGACTGTATCTAACTATCGTATGGATTCAAATATAGATCCTGTTGATGTAGGTACACAAATTAATTTTGTAAGTAAGACACATGATACTGCTGGTTTTGTTAGAGTATTTGCAATGATACCAAAAGGAGGTGGTTCATCTCCTGTTGTTGTAGATATAGGAAGAGTAGTTGCAGAGTATGTACCTGTTGGTGTAACAGCTTTAGAAGGTAATACACAGAATAGTTTTATAGTTATGTATGGTAAGACTTCAGACAAAGCCTATTTCTATAGAACATATAGTGATGGACAGAAAGAGATAATGCAGACTTGGTTTAATTGGCAGTTACCTGGTAATGCACATTATATAAAAACAGATTCTGATACTCTCTATACTGTAGTTAAAACAGGTACAGGAGGTAATGCTAGATATAATTTATGTAGTGCTACGATGACTCAGACTCCTGAGGAGACTATTATTGTTACTTCTGATGGTCAGCAAGTGAATCCACATATGGATTTCTATAAAGCTGCTACAGCTGTTTCTCAATATCCTATAGAAAGTGTAACTATAACAAATGGAGGTTCAGGTTATTCAGGAACCCCTACTGTTGCTATAGCAGCACCTGCTAGTGGAACACAAGCTACAGGTACTGCTGTTATGAGTAATAATGCTGTAGCTTCTATTACTATAACTAATGCAGGTAAGGGGTATGACCCTGCCAACCCCCCAGCTGTGACATTCAGTGGTGGAGGTGGATCTAATGCTGCAGGTACAGCAGTAGTGTATGACGGTTCTTACTGTCAAGTACCATTTAAAGATGTCACAACGTTAACCCCCGTCATTGTTATTTCAGGAAATGCAACTAGTAACTTCTCAGGAACTACTGAATCTGGTTTCACTATTACGCCGGCGCGAGCCACAGTTGGTGCCAATACCTACTTCGCAGTCCCAGCAAAAGACCTCTCAGCACAAGCGGCAAACGTCTTTGTAGGTTATAAATATAATTACGATATAACTTTACCTAAAATATATTTCCAAAAACAACCTGGAGATTCTGATTTCTCTTCAGCACTTACTGTAGCTAGATGTAAATTCTCTATAGGAAAATCTAGTGTTGTAGGTTTTAAATTGAAAAGAAAGGGAGTTCAAGCTGAAACTCAGTCATTTGTAGGTGATGGTAGTACCACAATATTTTCACCAGATTTTGTTGTAAAAGATAAATCTGATATTATTGTTAAAAAGAATGGTGCTAAACAGATATTAACTACAGATTATACTATAGCAGATCATGCTACTATTCCAGATAGAATTACAGTTACATTTGGTTCAGCACCAGCAGCTGCTACTACTGCAGCTAATGTTACTACACCTGCAGATTCAATTGAAATATATTTAGATCAATGGTATACATTAACACCAACACAAGAAGCTAATTATTACTTAGGTGATGATGTACCTATAGAAGATCAGAATACATTTGTTGTACCAATACACCAGAAATCAGATAATTATACACTAAGAGTCTTTAGTGACTCACCTTTCCCTATATCATTAACTTCAATGGCTTGGGAAGGTAACTATTCACCCCGCTATTACAGACGAGCATGACAAATCAGGCACGATACGTTGAGCCAAAAGAGATTCCATACATATGGATTTCAGTAAAACCTTTAATAGAAAAAGCTTTAACACATTCTAATGGAGAAATGTTACCATCAGATGTACTAAATCTTCTCCTTGAAAATAAAGAGCACTTATTTATAGGTTATAATAATGGTGAAATTTTGAGTGCCTTAGTCGCAGAGATTATACATTATCCTAGAAAAGAAGTTTTTAGGATTATAACTTGGTCAACTAAATCAGGACATGATTATGAGGCATGGATTGGTTTATGGGATACAATCGAGAACTTTGCTAAAAGTAAAGGTTGTGATTCTATAGAAGCATGGACCCGGAAAGGTCTAGCTAGAAAACTTAAATGGGATAATGAATACTCAGTTATAACAAAAAACATTTAGGAGGAACAAACAAGTGGACGACATGTTCATGGGTTTTCAGTCTACTCCAGATAGTATGCTCACTAATAGAGAGTACATTACTAGTGTTAATGGTCTAGACAAATCATTAATGGGAATGGAAAGTCGCGGCGGTGGCGGCGGCGGAGGTGGAGGCCTCACCCAACAACAAAAAGATTATCAAAAGAATAAGTGGCAGTTTGACTTCCAACAGATGTCAGACGCCTGGGATTATAAAGATGATTCCAGGATTGTTGCCATGAAAAACGAGGAACTAACTCGTAATCATAAAAATGCTGTTGAAACAAGAAAATGGGTAAATGAAGAAAAGATGCGTATCTTTGACTTCAACCAAAAAGTCGAAGCATACAATGCTAGTGTTAAAGCTTTTGAAGCTCAATTAGATTATAATGCATTAGCAGCCCAGATAACAGCTAACGATAATACTAGAAAATATAATGAAAGATTAACTGATATTGGTTTTAAAAACGAAGAGAGAATTATGAATCTCGGCTTCAAGAAGAGAGATCTTACTAATAAGTTCGGTGCAGCAAAAGCAGGATTAACTCAAAAAGCCCAAGGTGCCTTACTAGAAGGTATGCAGAAACAAGGTCAAGTACTTGCAGCAGGTCAGACTGGTAGAAGTGCTAGAAAGAACCTTCAAGCAGTACTAGCTCAGCAAGGTGCTGCTCAGGGGTATTTAGTTGATCAACTTCTTAGAGAAGAGACTGGTTATGATTTTGCTTTAGAACAAAATGAAGCTACATCATCCTTTAGTGAAAGGCAGTTACAAGAATCTATGAAGAGTGCTAGAGGACAGTGGGAAGCTGATAAGCAGCAAATCGCTTTACAGAAGTACTCTGCAGATATGCAAGCTGAGAATAATGTTATGGGTAAGCCTGTAGAACAACCTCAGTTAGAACCACCACTAGATATACCATCACCTAATTATGGTGTCATGCCTAAGAAGGTTACTAAAGAACAGTGGGATAAACTTAAGCCACCTGAAGACGTCAAAAGTGGCGGTGGCGGTGGAGGCGGCATCATGGGTGCTATTGGTATGGGACTCCAAGTTGCTTCTATATTCGCTGGCGGTTCTGATGATAGATTTAAATATAATTTAAACCGTGTAGGTACATCACCATCAGGTATACCTAAATATACATTTAAGTACAGACTAGATGGACCACATGGTCCTACTTGGACTGGTACTTCAGCACAGGATTTACTCGCAATGGGTAGAGGAGATGCTGTATTCCAAAAAGAAAAAGACGGATTCTATTATGTTGACTACAGTAAGCTGGATGTTGACATGGAAATCGTCACTACATAATTAACTAAATGGCATACCAAAGCTATAGTGAGAAAAGTACTTTCTCTTCTAACTTAATAAAATCTCCTGATCCATCAGCTAAGATGATGGAAACTCATAGAGAAGTAATGAGGGGTAAGGAGAAAGCAATACGATGGCATAAAGAGCAATCAGATAGAGTTACTCAAGCTCTAGAAAGAAGGATACAGATAGAAAAAGAAGTTCGAGATGAAAACTTTCAAATAGCTCATAATCAACGCCAAGCTATGGCTGATCAGCGTTGGCAAAACTATGAGAATATAATAAAGTTAGAAGATAGTAAACGTAAAGCTTATCAAAAAAATATCCAAGATTTACTTAACCTGACAAAAACAGGTGCTGAAGTTTGGAAAAAATTTGATGCGGGTAGAAAGAAGCAAGCTGCTGAATTTGCTAGAACTTTATGGTTAGAAGATGGTATAGGTTGGAAAAAAGTCCAAGGACTACAAAGCCTAGAAGATTCTGTCTGGAACAATGAAGCTCAGTTGCAATCAGAACTATCAAGATTAGGTTTAGATGGTCTCTCAGAAGAGAAGCTAGAACGACTAAGAGGTATAGGTGGTTATCGTAAAGTTGCTCTTCAACATGCTTTTGCAAGAAATGTAGCTCATAGTCATCTTGGTTACTATAAATCCAATAGATTTACTCCTGTTAATATACCAGGTACTGATGTTGAAATTACTTTAGATGCAGCTACTGGTGATCAAGTTGATTTAGTTTTACAAGCTTTAGATAAACAACGTTGGGATGAAATGGGAGAAACTGCTCCTACTTCAAAATCACTAGCAGGATCACATAGTACTGAGATACTTGATCATGCAAGAGCAACGATACATAGAGAAAAATCTGAACAAGCTAGTAAAAGATCTAGATTAAATGCTGGTAAAGAGACATTAGATATGTTTAACGGGCATTTAGCTAAACTAGGATCTGAAGAGAACCCAGGAGCTGCTATTATAAAAACAATTCAAATGTATGCTGGAGGTGAGGATGCTACACCTGATAGTTATAGAATAGCAAGACGTAGAGTTTTCTCTGATTTAACTGCTGTAGCAGCTAGAGGAGACCTTAAAAATGTTACTGAATTACTAGAAGCAGGTAGTCATGAATTTGATCATAGTAGCGGTAGGGTAACACTTGAGAAAATATTTGCAGATGATTGGAAACCATTTTTAAAAGCCCTTCAAGAAGGTAATAAAAGAAATCTAGCAGCAGCTGAGATAGGACAAGCGGCAGAAATAGCAGCAGATAAGTCTATGCTTCAGGAGTTTAGGATACTAGCTTCTAAAGGAGCTGATAGTCCTGAGACTTGGGGTAAACTACAGGCTCAGGCTGGTAAAAGATTTGGGGTAGAATCGCTAGCTTATAAGTTTGCTTCTAATCAAATAATTAGAGGTATGCGAGAAACTGGTGATGAAGAGGGAATGTCTATTGTAACAGGCGCTATTACTAGGAACGAGCATATGACTCCAGAAGCTGTTTTAGCTTTAGGTATGTCTCCTGAAACAACAGCTACAGCTCTTCAACTATTAAATAAAAATAGTACATTTCTACCTGAGTCTGCTGGTAATGCTGAAACTTTAAGCACTACAGTTGACGAATTATTAAATGCAAAGATACCTCCAACAGCTGGTATAGGAAGACAGGATTGGACACGTAGTATTGCTAAATTAGAGGCTTTGAGACGAACTAGAGCACAGTATAAAGCTGCTAGAGCGATGGGCAATCCCCATGATAAAGCTTTAGAACATTCTCAACGTTTTGCTAGAGAGCTGATTTATAAAGATGAATATTTTGAAAGAAAAGTAGATCCATTAACTGGTATTTATGGGTTCAAAGGTGCTATGCCTACTGGAGCCACAGCTCCTATAGAGTTAGATCATACTGAAATTGTAGATGAATTATCTGCTTCACAAGAAGGTATCTATACTAAACCTTATATTGATAGAACTGCTTTAGCAGAAAAATCAGCAGCTCTACATAGAGGTGAGTACAAAGAAATATTATCACGTTCAGTATTTATAGAATCTAGTTTAAGAGGGAAACTCAAAGCACTAGATGCTGAGATGGCACAAATTGAGTATCATAATAAAGTAGCAGCAGAAGCTGGGCAACCTCTTATACCACAATACCCTGATTGGTATGTGAAAAAGGTTAGGGCATCTTATGAGAAACTACCAAGTCCTCAAGCTCAACGCCTTCTTTCTAAATATGGATGGTCCCCACGAGAATTTAATGCTAATACTAATAAAGCTGCATTAGCTTCTGGTAGGCATATAATACATCAAGGACCTTTATTAACAGCATCTAGAAACAACTATGCTGAGTTATTAGGAACTGGAATGGATTATAATGCTATTGAGAAAGGGTCTAGTATAGAAAGTTCAGAGTTAGGAAATATTGAATTAACTAATGCTAGTATTCGTCAAGTAATCGCTATGATGGCTAATGGTAAAATAGTTAGTGCAGGACGTTTTAGGTTTGAAGCTGACACATTACAAAGAGCTTTAGAAATAACTAATATGTCAATGGACGTTCCCTTTAATCCTACTAATCAGAATATATTATTCGATGCATTCTTTAAACAACATGGTGCGGAAATGACAAAAGAAGTTATAGAAGATAATAGAATTAGAGAAGCTCTACGTCAAGAAGCTATTAGACAGCATGATGCTTTAACAAACGAGCACTTACATAAAGGTCCTAATGCTTTATATCCATATGTTAGACCTGAAGCACGTCAGTATCTTTCTGTAGGAGGAGTATAATGGAAGAATCTAATTATGTCCCTGAATGGGAAAATTTGGAAAGGTCATCTGATTTAGAAAGGGACTTACGAGGGTTTGAGAATAAAGCTGAAGAAGGTCAGTTAGAATCTACTGAAAATCCTGAAATTCAAAATCAATCAGTTGAACCTGAAGAACAACCGGTAACATCTCAAGATGAACGATGGCGACCTATTACATGGGATATACCTGTAATTGGTCCAGTTGTAGAAGCAGCAGAGCAGTTATCTTTAGGTGTTGGAGATTTCATGTTCGATGCCGTAGGACTTGTTCCTTGGGTAGGTAAACCTATAGAGAACTGGTGGGATTCAGCTGGTTATAGATCTAATCATCCAGTTCAAGAAACGATTAGAAACGCATCCTCTCTTATCATACCTAGCTTATACGGTGGTGGTCTTGTTACACAAAGTGTTAAAGGATCAGTACTTGCTACTAAAGCAGCAACTCTACCTAGTTATGTAAAAACACTTGGTACTGTATCAGCTTATGCAGGTGTAGATACTGGAGTAGCTATGATATCATCTCATTCAAAAACAGATGATAATATGGCAGCTGTTCTTAACGAATGGTTAGGATGGGAAATACCGTGGGCTACTAGAGCAGGAGATAGTCCTGATGTAAGATGGAAGAAGAATGTAATGGAAGCTGCTGGTTTTACTGCCGGCGTTGAAGTTCTTGGAGCAGCATTCTCTTTTGCTAGGAAAACTAGACTTATAGGAAGAGATGCTGCATCTAAAGAGATAATACAAAATAGAGAGGTTCAATTAAGTTTATTTGATAATCCTTTAACTGAAGCTGTAGAAAGTTCTATAGATGCTAGATCAGCTGCTCAACAATTTGAGATGAAGAAAGCTATTGAAGCTGATCCAAATAATATAAATTATAATGCATTTGTACATGATGTAGGTCCAGATGATGCAGGTAGAGCTGTTATTAATACACAACCTGATCCATTAATGGCAAAGGTAAATCATACTCAAATACAGAATAATATAGATACTCTACATGGCAGAGCAGCTGCTGTAGTTGATGAAGCTTTTAATGATAAATTTGTAAAAAGCATAAGTGGTAATGAAAGAGCTCGTTTATTAGATGATGTATTCACACGAATAAGTCCTACCTTTGACGCAGTTGTAGATGGTAAAACTATCACAGCAGAACAGATGAATAGGTCTGTAGATAATCTAACTAATGCAATTTTCGGAGCAGATCTACCATTAAAAGAATTTGAATTCATTGTAGATGATATGAAGGCTACAGTGTTCAATTCTAATCAATTCTTAGATGAAGAGCAGTGGACTGTAGCCTCACTTGCATTTAAAAATGCGTATGAAACACTCTTTGATCCAAATCAAATGAGAGCTTCTGCTATGATCACACAGCAAGCAGCAGACAACGTAGCTGATACTGCAGCTGCAGTTAAAATGCTAGGTGATAATGTAGATACAACTAGACAACATAAAATTATATTTGAGAAATTAAATCTATTAGGACAGGAAGTACAGACTAATAAGTTTATTGTAGAAAAAGCTAGAGAGTATAGAAAATTAAAATCTCTTGGTGATCAAGAGGCTCTATTAGATTGGATGGCTCAAGCTGGACCTCAGTTTGATGATTTCGTTAGACATACAAAACGTAATTATAGTAAACTTGGTAGAGAGTTATCAAGAATAGCTGAAGAAGCTCCAGAATTCTATAAACCATTTATTGAAGCTTATGATGCTACTAACGGTAAAGTAGATGATTTAGCTAAACTACATAGATTAGCTCAAAATAATATAGGGTTTATAAAAAAAGCATTTGTTGATTTAGAACCTGGGATGCCAAGTCAGTTAGTTCAACAAATAAGAGCTGCTAGAATCAATGGTTTATTATCAGGTTTGGCTCCAATGAGAGCCTTAGTTGGTAACACAACGATGACTTTATTTAAACCAGCTTCTATATTTGCTGGTGCTTATATGCAAGGTGATAAGAAACTTATCCAACGTTCTCAGTATGTCTTTGGTGCTATTGATGAGACATTTAGACGTGGTTTAAAAGTAATGCGTCAAGAATGGGATAGAGCTAGACTTAATCCTGAAGAAGCAATGATGCGTGGACGTGCTGACCTTAGACAGTCTAAATTAGACGAGCTTGAGTATATGGATAGTATGGCTGAAGCTTGGAGACAATCTGGTAAAGCTGGTGATCAAGCTAAAATTGCTCTATGGAATGTTACAAAAGGTTTATCTTGGTGGAATAATAATCAATTTGTAAGATGGGGTACTAATGCTCTATATGCTATTGATGGTATGACTAATTCTATCATGGCAACTGGAATGGCTAGAGCTAAAGCTTGGGATGAGATGGCTCAATTAAGAAATGGTTCTGTAGACGTTGCTGAATTAGCTTCTCGTGAGCGGGAATTATACGCGAATGCTTTCGATTCTACTGGTTTATTAACAGATACAGCTGCTAAACATGCATCTCAAGAAATAGCCTTGAACTTAGATAATGAGATGGTGCATGTATTTGATAAGTTTCTAGATTATGTACCAGCTGCTAGAGGTATATTCTTATTCCCTAGAACTGGTATTAATGCTACAGCATTAGCATGGTCATTTAATCCTCTAAGTTCATTACCTGGATTAGCCTTACCTAAAGTAAGAAGAGTATTTAATGCTGTATCAGATGCTGATATAAAAGCAGTACTTAAAGAGCATGGAATTTCAGATCCAGTGAATCAAGCCGTGGCATACCAAACTCTTAAATCTGAGTATATTGGACGTCAAATCATGGGTAATACTGTGGTTATGGGGGTTGGTCTATGGGCACTACAAGGTAATATGACAGGATCAGGTCCTCAAGATGGAGCTGAAAGAGCTCGTATGCAGAGAATGGGTTGGAGACCTTGGTCTATTAAGAACCCTATTACTGGTGAATGGAGGAGTTATGAAGGATTTGAACCGTTTGCTTCTGTTATGGGTATGACAGCTGATGCTGTTTATCATTCCACTCGTGTCGATCAATCAGTAACTGAAGATTGGTTTAGAAAGATCTCAGCCTCTATAAGTCTTAATGTAAGTAATAACACCTTTGTAAGTGGATTCGAACCTTTAGTAGGTTTACTTACTGGTGATCCTACTGCTTGGAGTAGATTCTTTGCCCAACAAGCTGATCAGGGTATACCATTAAAAGGTATAAGAAGTATACTTAATAATGCTATAAGCCCTCAATTAAGAGATGTTAATAATGATATATTAGGTTATTTGATGAACGGTAATAAGTTCTTATTTAATGAAGAGCAACTACCTAATATGTTAGATGTATATACTGGACAACCTGTTAGAGGATATGAGTCTATAACTCAAGCATTTAATGCTATATTACCTATGTTTAAACAGAATGGTGATATGGAACCTTGGAGACAGTGGTTATTAAGTACAGGTTGGGATGGTCTACAAAAGGATAGAATTAATCCTTATACAAAAGAACCTTTATCACCACGTGATAGACAGTATATTAATAACTGGATAGCTAAAAACGCTCATCTTAAAAGTCAAATCATAGCAATGATGTCTGAGGATGATGGTTACTGGAATAGAAAATTAAAAGAGTATGTTAAAGCAAGAGGTATAAAAAGTCAACGAGAGTTTCCAATTAAACAAACTATTATACATAGAGAGTTAGATAGAATACATGATCTTGCCTTTAAGAATGCTTGGATTGATTTAAAATCATATAATGAACAGTATGGGCCAACAGGTTCTATGATCAGAATGAGGCAACATCAACTTCGTTCTGGAGATACTGAAGGTGCTTTAGAAACTCAAAATCAAATTAGAGAATTACAACGGATGTATAAGTAAGCATTATGGCTACAACTTCAAATTCATACACTGGCAACAATTCCACCGTTGACTTTGCCTTCACATTTCCATATTTAAAATCTACCGACATTAAAGTTAGTGTCGATGAAGTGGTTAAAACACTTACAACTCATTACACTTTACATAATGCAACAACAATTAGATTTGGCACTGCTCCAGCTACAGGAGCTAAAGTCAAAATCTATAGAGATACTGCTTCTGCTAGTCTGGCTGCCACCTTCTATCCAGGCTCAGCTATTAGATCTAGTGATCTAAATGATAACTATACGCAAAATTTATATGTTACTCAGGAGGCAGAGAACGACGCTTCTACTGCCCTTGATAACTCTAGGGTGCTTGAAAGTGGCGCTTACGTTTCTGCTATTACAAAAGCTGCAGCTGCTGTAACGACTGCTAATACAGCAAGTACTAACGCAAGTGCTGCTGTCAGCACAGCTAATACAGCAAGTACAAATGCATCGAACGCGGTAAGCACTGCAAACACAGCATCTTCAAACGCATCGTCTGCAGTATCAACTGCTAACTCAGCTTCAACAGCTGCGACTAATGCAACCAATACAGCTAACACTGCGTCTAGCACAGCAACAACGGCTAATAATACTGCAAATACAGCGAACACAACGGCTAATACAGCAAGTACTAATGCTACTACAGCGTTGAATAACTCACGAGAATCTGACGGAGCTGGTGGTTATAACAGTGCTATATCGATAGCTAATGCTGCTAAGACTGCATCTGATACAGCAACAGCTTCTGTAGCTGCTGCTCAGATTTATACTGTTGTAGCTAACTACGCTGCTCTACCTGCTATATCTTCTGGTAACCACCAGGATTTCTACCAAATAAAGGATTCATCTGCTGTAAGTAGATCTAGTGGTACATTTACCCCTAATACAGTAGCAGATCCAGGAAGCAATGCACCTACAGATTTCCAAGGTGACGATGAACTTGTTATAAAATTTAGAGCTAACAATACTTCTGGTAAATGGGATTGGCAAGAGTACTACTCTGATGATCCGGAATCTAGATATCGTAAGAAGTTGATTGTTGAGAATAAGACTACTATTTCTGAAAATTACACTATCAGTGCTAACAACAATGCATTTTCTGTTGGCCCTGTAGCAATCTCTAGCGGTTATACCGTTACAATCCCTGCAAACCTTTTATACTTTGTTAACTAATGGCTTACGGAAAATTAAAAGCGGATACGCTTGTATATGATAACAGTGGATCTGATGTTGAAGTAACCATCAGTTCACTTGGTTCTAAAGCTCCAGCTGCATCACCTACATTTACTGGTAATGTTGATTTAACTGGAGCAGTATTGACAGGAGCAAGTCCTCTTGTCCTGGAAGGTGCTACAGCGAATGCCCATGAAACGACTATCGCTGTAACGGATCCTACCGCTGACAGAACTATTACACTACCTGATGCCTCAGGTACAGTAGCTTTCACTGCTTCACCTACTTTTACAGGTGATGTAAATATGACTGGTGCTGTATTAACAGGTGCTAGTCCTTTGGTCTTCGAAGGGGCGACTGCGGACGCCTATGAGACAACTTTTGCTATAACGGATCCTACAGCTGATAGAACTATCACGTTCCCTGATGCTTCAGGTACGGTTGCTTATCTAGCAGCTCCTGCATTCACAGGAACAGCTACAGGTGTAAACCTTACACTTAGTGGTAACCTAACTGTTAATGGTACCACAACAACAGTCAACACTTCTACGATGACTGTTACAGACAAGAATATCGAGATTGCTAAAGGTTCAGCTAATGATGCTGCAGCTAATGGTGCTGGTATTACTGTCGATTCTGGAGATGGAGATAAGACTTGGAACTGGGTTGATGCTACAGATTCTTGGACTAGTTCAGAACATATTGACCTAGCTAATGGTAAGAAGATTAAGCATAATACAGCTGACTTGCTGTCTTCTACAACGCTTGGTTCTACTGTTGTAAACAGTTCTCTAACCTCAGTAGGTACTCTAGCTGGACTAGATACAGCAGGTTTCTTAAGAGAAGCTGTAACTGTAACAGCTGGTAAACTGAGTGATAACTTAAACTTAGACCTTGCTAATGGTAATGTCTTCTTGTTTACAACAGCAGAGAGTACAACTGCTTTACCTAACATTCGTTATAATAGCGGTACTACTTTAAACGATAGCATGGGTGTTGGTGATGTTGCTTCGGTAACTATCGTTACAACTGCTAATGCTTCTGGTTTCTCAGCTCAACTTACTATTGATGGTAACGCTGTTACTGAGAACTGGATTGGAGGTTCTGCACCTGATGGAGGTGGTAGTTCAGGAGTTGATATCCACGCTTATACAATTATTAAAACAGCAGCAAACACTTATACAGTTATTGCCAATCATTCTAAAACGAGCTAAACTATGCTTAATATTTATCCCAAATTAGCCCCTATGGCCGGTTTAACCGGCTATGGCGGTGGGCCTACAGGTATAGTATTAGGAGGGGCTGCAAGTTTTGTTATTACTACAAACTCTTGGGGTGATAGAGCTGTATCTGGTGGAGCCTACATAGACAATGTAGGTAATAAAGGTATGGACTGGATGGATTACTGGACAATATCTAGTTGTGGTAGTTCTACAGACTTTGGTAATCTGGTTGAAGGTAGAGCTAACGCAGGTGGTGGATGTTCTAATACAGCTAGAATATGCTATGCTGGTGGTTATAATACATCAAGTCCTGATCGTAAAAACAATATAGATTATATAGCCCCTGCTACTACAGGTAATGCTTCAGACTTTGGTGACCTTACAGCTGGACGAAGTAGCTGTGGAAACTACGCCTGCGATGGTAGAGGTATAGTTGGTGGAGGTTATGTATCTGGTGCTACTAATATAATAGATTATTTTTCTATAGCTAGTACAGGTAACGCTTCTGATTTCGGAGATCATAGTGCTAATTTCAGTGTTGGAGGAGGCGGTGGTAATGGAGAAATCTGGTGTTATGCTGGAACTAGTGCAGTCATTAATCATGTAGTAGCTGCGACAACAGGTAATGCTACTGATTCAGGAGACTTAACTAATAGTAGAGCTCCAGAGTCTGCATGCGCTAGTGATCTAAATGGATCTGATAGATGCGTATGGACACAGGCTATTGCTAGTGGTAACTATGATGATACTTTAGATTATATAACTGTTTCAACACCTGGAAATGCTACTGATTTTGGAAACGGTACCGCATCTTATCGTGGTACTGGTGGTACATCTAATAATGTAAAAGGTCAAATAATTGGAGGAAACGCTGGTTGTGCAAACAGCAGCAATTGTCCAAACTATAACTATATCAGACAGATAACTATAGATACTACAGGTAATGCTAGTAACTGTTCTACTCTAAATAATTCTGGTATGGGTCAAGGTTGTTCTTCAGGTAATGCATCATGACTTTAAATATTTACCCTAAATTAGCTCCTATGCCTGGTATGACAGGTATGGGTGGAGGGCCTACTGGATTACCTTTAGGAGGAGCTGCTGCTCTTTTAGTACCATTTTATGGAGCAAGAGGAGTATACTTCGGAGCTTTCTACGAATCTGGTAACACACGTACATGGAATCATATAGATTATAGTGATATAACTGGTGGTGGTAACGCCTCTGACTTTGGAGATATGACAACTGATGGTGCTCATGCTGGTCAGGGTTGGTCAAATTCAAGTAGATTATGCTGCCCCGGAGGCTATCAATATGAGCATTCTAATCAACACCTTTACCTTCAAAATATAGATTATGTTGCCTCTGCTACTACAGGTAACTGCCAAGATTTTGGTGATTTAACATCTGGATCTAATGGAGGTTCTGATTCTGGTGATGATAGAGGACTGAGATTCGGTGGTAATAATGGATCTGGTAATACAAATATAATAGATTATGCTACAATATCTACTACTGGTAATGCCACAGATTTTGGAGATGCTACTCAAAGTTTCTCTAACGGTAGTACTCTAAGTAATGGGTATCGTATGATACGTGGTGGTGGTCATGACGGAGGTTATAACAATGTCACTATTGATTACGTAACTATCGCCACAACAGGTAATGCTTCAGACTTTGGAGATTTAACAGTTGGTAGAGCTTGTAATGCTGGAGCTTCTAGTGATCTAGATTCTGGATCTGATAGAGGAGTCTGCTATCATGCTATTGCAGCTGGTAGTCATAACAATACACTAGATTATGTAACGATTAGTACAACAGGTAATGCTACGGATTTTGGAGACGGTACTGCAGCTTATACAGATTTAGGTGGTACTCATGATAACTCCCGTGGTTTAATACTTGGAGGTGGTACAGGTGCTTATACAACAGCTTATGATTATATACGATACATTACTATAGATACTACAGGTAACGCTTCTGCACTTGCATCACTTACTGGTGGTCGTCGAAATCCTGGAGGAGCTTCAGGAGCAGCCTCTTAAACTTTAAATCTACCCAACTATTATGACAGAACTTACTAAACAAAATAACACTGGTATTACTAAGGAAGAAACTATTGGATTTATGATTCCAACAAGTCTTATTAATACCGCAGCAGTTGAAAAGGTACAAAGATATTTACCTGAATTAGACGAAAAAACTAGAGCGTTTGATCGTCAGAACAGTCAAGCTACTCTGTCCTTAATGACGCTCACCATGCTTGGAGGTCAATCTCCTTATCGTATGATGAGACAAGTTATGGCAGAAGCTGAGAAACGTAAGTTAGCTTTAGCTGAAGCTCAAGTTAGTTATGCTAAACTATTGAAACGATTAGAAGAGTTAGAGCCCAGTGAGGACCCTGTAGATCAGGCTGAATATCGTCAAAGTCGTGTATCTCTCAGTACATTAGAATGTAAAATTAATGGGTCTTTTAAAGACATTGCTACTTTAATTGATGCTTATAATAACATTAAAAAGGCCAACGGTATTGAAGATTGGGATGAAGCTGCTTTTGAAGATGAAGAAAAGAAACATCATGTCAGACGTTGCTTTGAATTGATGTATCGTAATATAGTTACAAGCGGTTCTGCCTCATCATCCTCTATGGAATACTGTCAACAATTTGGTGTTCATCCTCAGTTATGTATTATTGAAGTTTCTAAATACATTAATAGTGTAACAGAAAGGATGAATGAAGGTCAAGAGTTACATTCAAATGACTTAGAAGAGTTTCTAGATTCTATGGGTAAGAAATACGGTGATGGAGTTGATAAAACTGCTGAAAGATTGTTTGGTACATCTAACTTCGCTAATTATGACTACATGTACAAAACGGTGACTAAATGAAACAAGTTTATAGTTATACGCACAATTCAAACGGTACTATACCCTATTGGGTAGAGGATGGCGGCTATTACACAGATGCACGTGATAAGAGTCATGTTGGTGTTTCTGATGTACCTATATATACAGAAACTGATGGTAGAACAGTACTGACAAGAGATAAACTTGTAGCAAGAGTACAGTCTATCCATGCATGGCAGCCTTATCAATACGAGAAAGATGGTGGTATTCATACCAAGACTAACTCTGAAATAGAAACTGACGTTGATGATTGGTTGAAACTTAAAGGGTTTTAAATAAATGGAGCCACCTGTTTTACCTTCCTTCAATTTACCACCCCAAATATTACCTAATCCACCTGATTTACCTAGACCTACTTTAGACTTACCTGCAGCTCAATTACCATCCTATAAACCTATGTTAGTACCAGCTGGTGCCCTAAGGGGTCCAACGGGTAAAGAGACAGATGAGGAAGATAATGAGCCAGCTCCTGCTGAGGTACAAAGAGTTAATATACCTTTTACTGATATTACAGTACCTATACCTCAGGAAGAGATAATGGTTACTGCAGCGACTACAGCATTTATTTCTGTAGCTGCTACGTTAACTGCAACTAGTCTATTTAAACAATGTGTGAAGGTGTTTAAACCTATCTTTATGCAGCTTTTCAAACGAATACAAAAGAAACTGAATGGAAACCCCGAAGGAAAAGCCGAAGAATCTTCTGCATAAACTAAAAGATGCAGCTGAAGATAATGAAGCTCAGATACAGATCCTAGGAACCTTTGTAAGGTTAGGAGTTGTAGTTTGGGCTGGGTTTATAATAACTCTTAATTACGTGGAACTACCAATGATTAAGAAAGGATCAAGTGGCGATATAACCTTTGTCGCTTCGGTCTTTACCGGTGCATTGGCTACCTTCGGATTGAACACATCTAATTCTAAAGGTAAGAATCAAACACCCGTAAACTGTCCTATGGCTAAAAAGAAAGACGAATGAAACGATGGCTAATACTCTTAGCACTGTTATCCCCCTCGGTAGCAAGAGCAAATCAAGTTACTCCCGCATTCACCCAGGGGTCAATGAACGCAACAACCACTACAACTCAAACCGTCACAGAAGTCGTGAACCAAAAAGTCTATGGCGGAGAACTCAGGAGTTGGTCAGGAACAGGTATAACAGCCTCTGGCGATATACTGGACTCCAATACCACCTTCTCACAAACAAACGCTGGAGACGACTTTCAGCTGGATATCATAACCAGGTTAGCGGATTCAACAACTGGTTTAGTTCTATTGGAAGATATAGACATAACCAGAAACATCACAACAAACGCTACCACTACATCCTTATCGGTCTTCTCACAGTAGGCTGTATACCAGCTTATGCTGAAGATGATGTATATAATACTGCTGCACCAGAATCCACTGCTACAGGCAATGTAACAAATCAAGCTGTACAGTTTCAGAATAATGGTGCTCCCAGTAGACAACAAATGGGAGGGTATAACGGTAGAGCTATTGCTTGCAATGGTCCTACCATGACCTTCTCACCCTTCTGGTTAGCTACTGAAAATAAACCATATGATCCTGAAAGTTACTCTAGAGGCTGGAATTACGGTGCTCAGGTTAACTTTATGGTTCCTTTGGATATGTCTATTACAGAACAATGTAAATCACTAGCTAAACGTCAAGAAGAAAAGATGCGCGTGGACTATGAATTGGTTCGCGCATTGAAGTGCGCCGAACTTATGAAGATGGGATTTACCATCAGACCAGGTTCACGCGTCGAACATATGTGCAATGATATTGTACCTATAGTATCACTAATTAAAACTACACCACAAAACAATGATTCTACTAATTAAGCCCATCCTTCTCACCTTTCTAAGCTCTAAATCAGTTAAAAAACTAGTCGTAGATCTTTTGGAAGCTTATGCAAAGTCTACCGATAACACTATCGATGATGCTGCAGTAGGACTGGTAAGAAAGAACCTATTCCCTGGAGAGAATGTCTAAGAAAGCTACTGAAGAAAACTTCAATGAGCTTCATAACCTCGTCACTAAAGAATTCCTTAAACGGGTCAAGAGTGGCGAGGCTTCTGCCCATGAACTTAAAGCAGCTTGTGACTGGCTGAAGACAAATGATGTCACTGGAGTTGCTCATGAAGGCACTCCACTAGATAAACTAGCCTCAATAATGCCTAAAATTGACCCTGAACTAGTTCAAACGAGGTTATATGCCAAGCAAAAGTACTAATTACTATAATTCTCACTCCGATGCTCTTAAAATTAAGCAAGAATATCAACGTGAGTATAATAAAAAACCTGGTCAGAAAAAGAAACGAGCTTCACTTAACGCTGAAAACCGTAAACGAGGTACTTATGGGAATGGTGATAACTTGGACGTCTCCCATAAAAAAGGTGGCGGAACCAAGCTTGAAGGACAAAGCAAAAACCGAGCAAGAAACAGAGGTAAAGCGTAATGCCAAGATTTAGAACTAGTCTACCTTTAGAAGATGAACTTGAAAAAATTAGAAGACTTGCTGCCGCTGCTCCTGCTGCAGGGTCCGCTTCTGCAAATGAGAATAATACTGAGACTAGATGGGTAAGTGATCCTAAGCGAAGCACATGGTCTTTGGCTAGAGATGATGTTAAACCTTCTACTGAATCTAAAACTACTACTGAGAATAAGCCTGTAGAAATTCCTGTTGAACCGTATACAGCACCAACCAATGAAGAATTAGGTATACATACATTAGGACAAGGTCAACCAGGAGCATACAATCAAAATCAGATAGATAAAAGTCTTAGTGCACAGTTAAAGGCTTATGATCAGCGAACAACTGATATGGGGATAGGACCTCTTCCACCTCAAGAGACTGCGTGGTCACGTCTAGGTTCAGCTATGTCTCCAATTGGAGATACACTTACCGATTTTGTACAGATGCCAATTGATCTTGGTCTTAATGTAGCTGATAGGCTTGGTGCTGCATGGGAAGGTTTTACGCAAGGAGGAGGTAATAAAATAGAAGCAGTTGTCCCTAAAGTGGAAGATACTAAACCAACAGCAGCAGCCGCTCAAGGAATTGATCTTGCAGCAGCGGGGAAACTTCTGCAGAAGATTGGGGAAAAACAAACTACAGAATTACCTTCTCCACCTACGCAAGAAGGTGGATCCAATACATCACAGCAAACTATTGCTTTGGTAAACCCAGGTAAAGAGCTTGAGAAATTTATAAATCTATGGGGATCATAGGTTATGGCACAAGAAGAAAACTGGTTTGAAAACATTTGGGGTAATATTTTAGGTAGGCATAGTATTAAATTTAATACAGGTCAAATACCTAAAGGAGTAGTACCTATAACTTGGAAAGACGGTTCAACTACATATAGTTTTCAAGGAAAAGAATATTCAAATGTTAAAGATATACCAGTACCAAGAGCAGAATGGATCAATACAACTGCATCAGTACTTGGAGAAAGTATAAGTAAGATACCTAATATTGATAAAATAGGTTCAGCTTTAGCTCCAATAGGTAGTTTTGCTGATCAATTAGAGCACCCATATGAAAGTCAATGGGCTGAAATGGTTGGTGATAGTTTTCAACATTATGGTATTGATCGACGTATAGGTGTTGGTATAGGTTATGCTACATTCCCAGGTTTAGGAGAAGTAAAAGCAGGTAGAATGGCTATTAAAGGTTCTATGGAATTTGCACCAGCATTAGCTAGAGTTGATGGTTTTGCTCCTAATGTTAAACCTCTACAGATAACAAGTGGTACAGGTGTTGTTAGACGAACAAAGCAAACTAATAAGATAAAGGAACTAATAAAACATCTACCTCCTGGTCTTCGTAAACGTGATATCACTAAACGATATGCAGATGACCCAGAATTTCTGAAGAAGTTAGAATTAATGTACAATGATGTACGGAAATACGTTGATGATCCAGAGTTAGGATACGGTAGATTAGATGCTTACTCAGGACAACGTACTATAACAGCTCCGGATGGACGTGAATATAGATTTAGAGATTCTAATAAAGCTGGGAGAAGGGAAGGTTTGTTCTCTATAAACCAAGATATATCTGCAAGGAATACCCAACAAATTAGAAAGATTGCTCAACAACCAGATACAAAATCAATTGAAAGCGCTTTCAGACAAAAAGTAAACGGTAAACCTTTATTACCAGCAAATAAAGTGAAGTCGGCAGTAGAATCTTATAATAGAACAAATAAAACTATTTATAATCAATTAACAGCGGCTAGAGCAAGGTATAATAATAAGTTAAAAGCACTTGGTAGGCCTAAAAGTGAACATGCAACTATAGAACATATTTTTGATGTTGACTTTTATAAAAGATTAGGCGATGAAGTAAAGACGTTTTCTGGTCGTGGAGCTGATGAAGCTTGGAATTTAAAAATGATATCTTTCGCGTTGAATTCAAAAACTGGTGCTCTTAATAAAAAAGTTGGAGATATAGGTGATACTTTAATCAGTGCTGTAAAAATGAATGAATTTATTGATTATAATAAAGTTGTTAGAGATTATGTTGATCTAGGTTTAGGGTCTAAAATTAATAGACTTACACCAAAGGATTGGGATAAAATAACAGAGTTTTCAATGAAAAATACTAACTTAAACATGCAGCAAATCCTTGTAGAGTACACTAAAAACCTTTGACCAACCCTAACCCTATGAAACACATTACAACCCCCTTGGAGGCGATTTAAATGGCAGGAAATGGAATGAAAATTAAAGGCGAATGGCCTAAGACAGTTATGGGCGTCAAGATTAAAAATCAAGCAGAAATGGATAAACTTATTAAATCTATGTATGGTCCGTCAGGTAGATTAGGTACATGACTTCTGTCATAACCGCCCTTCAAGACGATTTTAAACTGTTCCTACAAGCTTTGTGGGAGCAGCTAGACCTACCATCCCCTACACGAGCACAATATGCAATCGCAGACTATCTTCAGCATGGGCCTAAGCGTCTTCAAATTCAAGCTTTCCGTGGCGTTGGAAAGAGTTGGATCACAGGAGCTTTCGTCCTCTGGACTCTCTTTAAAGATCCTGAAAGAAAAATTATGATCATATCGGCTTCTAAAGAAAGAGCCGACAACATGTCCATTTTCCTACAGAAACTTATTATTGAAACCCCATGGCTAAATCATCTCAAACCGAAAGCGGAAGATTCTCGTTGGAGTCGCATCAGTTTCGACGTAAACTGTTCTCCTCACCAAGCCCCAAGCGTAAAGTCGGTGGGCATAACTGGACAGCTAACCGGGAGCCGCGCAGATTTGATGATCTTGGACGATATAGAAGTCCCAGGCAATTCCATGACGGAGCTAATGCGTGAAAAATTACTTCAACTTTGCACGGAAGCAGAGTCAATTCTTACCCCCAAAAGTGATAGCCGTATTATGTATCTCGGGACTCCTCAGACTACTTTTACTGTTTATCGTAAGTTGGCAGAGCGTAGCTATCGTCCGTTCGTCTGGCCAAGTAGATACCCTAGAAAAGGAAAGCTCAGTCAATATGAAGGGTTACTGGCTCCCCAAATAGCAGAAGACCTTGAACAAGGTGCAGAAGAATGGGACGTAACAGATCCAGACCGATTTGATAATGAGGATCTACTCGATCGTGAAGCATCGATGGGTAGATCTAACTATATGCTTCAATTTCAACTAGACACAAGCTTATCCGATGCAGAGAAATTCCCACTTAAAATGGCTGACTTGGTTGTTACCAGTGTCAACCCTACTGATGCTCCCGATGCAGTCGTTTGGTGCAGTGACCCTAGAAACGTTATCAAAGAGTTACCAACCGTTGGACTCCCAGGAGACTACTTTTACTCTCCAATGCAGTTACAAGGCGACTGGTCAAGATATACTGAGACCATTTGCTCCGTGGATCCATCTGGACGAGGATCCGACGAAACCGCAGCATCTTTCATATCACAGAAGAATGGTTTCTTATACTTGCATGAGATGCGAGCCTATAGGGACGGATACAGTGACAACACTTTGTTAGATATATTGAGAGGGTGTAAGAAATATAATGTTACTAAATTAGTTGTTGAGACAAACTTTGGAGATGGTATCGTCTCTGAACTCTTCAAGAAACACTTACAACAGACCAAACAAGCAATAGATGTAGAAGAGGTAAGAGCTAATGTTAGGAAAGAAGATCGTATTATTGACTCCCTTGAGCCTATTCTTAATCAGCATCGTTTGGTTGTCAATAGAGACGTCATCGAGTGGGATTATGCGTCTAACAAAGACGAAGCCCCTGAACTCAGGCTCATGTATATGCTATTCTACCAAATGTCTAGAATGTGTCGTGAGAAAGGTGCGGTAAAACATGATGACCGCCTAGACTCTCTAGCACAAGGTGTTAAATACTTTACAGATGCTCTATCTATCTCTGCCTATGAACAAGTTAAGATGCAGAAGCGTGAAGACTTCTTAGACATACTTGAATCTTGGCAAGATGACCCTCAAGCTGCTGCTAACCACCTAGCTTTTGGTATGGATTTAGACCAAAGACGTCAGTCTAGAGGTCTTAAAGGTAAATCCTCAGTCCCCACCTGGGTTTAGACGGTAACATGTGTATACAGGGGGAAGGGAAGGGTGGACCCAACCCCCTATGAGGGAGTCGTATCTTTCAGACACTCCTCCCTCTCTCTACTTAATACTTGATGGTACTGTATAACACCTCCCCATCACACACGGAGCGAGGCGAAGCCGAGCGGAGTCTAATTATTATTACCATCCCTATTATACTGTATGGAATACTATTGAATAAAGTAGAGAAAAAGTTAGTAAAGCTGCAGATGAAAGCACAAGAATGTGTATCTCATGATAAAGCTGTTAAAATACTTAAAAAAGCAAGAAAAGCCTATGAAAAAGCCAGAGTTACTGAGGACGGATGACAAAGGCGGTACAATACACTCTTATCAACTTACAGGCGGTCTACATACGTATGATCGGTACCTAGCATGTAACAAAGGTGTCTGTGAGTTCCATAATACGTTAAGCATGGCGGAAACCTATCTAGAAAAAATGACATAATTTTGTGAGGGCATATCTTATTGAGAATGATTCTCATTACCCCCATGCCCCCTTCGAAATCCGAGCCCTAGGGTGCTGGCACAGTATTTATACCTACGTGCATATGCCTAGCATGAAAATGATAACCGTTGCCATACCCAACGTTAAGACTTGTTGCAATCCGCTCGCACTTCGTGCTCGCTCGCCGAATTCTCTGGTATAATGAATTATGTTCACGGTGATACACTGCATGACACGAGCGAGCGAAGCGAGCGGGTTCTCAACTGCTGACACTATTGAGAATCTCAGCGCATCTGTTGCGCGTGTTACAGAATGTTAAGACTACTTGCATCCAGGGTCACACCGTGCTATTCTATAAGTGTGGAGGAATTCTCTTCACAAACTGTACACTTCATTCATTGTTAATTACTATGCTAATTCCATCAGCAGTTGTTATTCATTTCCCACAAACAGATAGTGTTAAACAACACCTAAATCATCTGGGTCTTGAGTATAAAATAAATGATGATGAATACGATGTGCTTGTTGATAACATTCCATACGAATGTTTAGACGGTACTTATCAAGATCCTGATGAACAGTTATGTGATCATTACGGGTTCAATTATGATCTTGTTAATTGTATCGAAGCAGTCTATTAATCATCAGGGTTAATGTAAGCGTGACGCATGCAATCAGATTGCTCATTAACTCATTGCACGAGATGATTAACCATCATTAAGTGCAAACAATCCAAACCTAATTAACATGCCTTCAATGTACATCACCGTTCCTTATCGTTCATCCAGTGCTATCAAAGATCTAAAAGTTGACGCACTAAATAGTAAAGCATTATGCACATTTACTAACGGTAGGTGTTACGAGTATGATAATGTTAGCAAGCGTGCTATCATCAACGTTCTATTTAATCCTGATGTTTCGTTAGGTTTCTGGGTTAACAATAATCTTGTTAATTCACAACGAACTGAGCAAACTCCAGAGTTAAGTGAAGAATTGGTAGAACAGCAAGTTCGCACTGATGTTCAACTTAACAAAGGTGAGTATCAACTACTAGCTGACAGATTCGCTAAACTTGATAAGAAGCTCGAAGCAGAACTTTCAAGCATTGCTTAACATTTAGCAGCAACACAGTTGTTGTTATTCACTCTCATCAATCGTTCGCGGTTGATGTTTACTGATCCTGTAGATTAACGGTTAGATCATGTCACTGTCACTGACAAGATATGGGTTCAATTCCCATCAGGATCGTTGGAGGATTACACCTCCATTGTTCACACTATCTAAGGCGTAACTTATG
>VTLG01014806.1_pt1 | contig 25607 bp, 47 predicted proteins | sample 4694571 | NCBI WGS metagenome assembly VTLG01 (sample SAMN12604809, study PRJNA352737) | marine metagenome | biome: ENVO:00000447; feature: ENVO:00000209|ENVO:00000569|ENVO:01000036; material: ENVO:00002151; isolation source: viral sequences binned using virsorter ...
TATAGAATCTTCCAAAGCCATTGATGCGATAGAGGAAAAATTAAGAGATAGGTTAATGCCAAAATATGATGAGGGTTTCTTTCCACACTACGTTAGGGATTTAAGTGCTCCTTTTATGGATGGTCTGATGCCACACTTAGATAATATGCAGTCTGCTGTTAATCCATATCTTAAAAATAAAGGAAAAACTATTAGGGAAGTAATTAATGATGTTAATCTTTATATAAGTGATCACGCTAAGGGCAGAGCAAAAGATCAAAGAACTAAAGAAGAAGCTGTGTATGATTATAACAGAAACTTCTTAAATGTTGTGTCAAGTTATATATTTGATGTTAATAGATTTAATTTTGCATCTTTCTCTGATTCATATTTTATTGATTCCATGTCAGCTGTTGAAGGGATATACAAAACAGGGGGATCAGCCAAAGGGTACTCACAGAATATTGTAGACTATATAACGGATTTACATAAAGCATCCAATGGTGATACCAATATAAGCCCCAAAACTAGAGCCCTGATGAGGTCTGTTCTAGGTTTTGAGTTCATATCTAAGATTGGTATTAACCCAAGGTCAGCAGCAAGAAACTTTACTCAGAGACTACTTGATTATGTTGAGTGGGGGCCATCCATGATAAATAGGATGAATAATGAAATGAGGTCTATTACTTTTAAGGATAAATCTGGAACCGGGGAAACTACTGCTGAAATATTTATTGAGGGTGTACTAAAGGATGCCGGTTTATACTTTGAGGAAATATCTCCACAGTTATTAGAAAGCGGACTGCAGGCACCAGCTTCAATGTTTAATATGAGACAGTGGAATGAGACTAAAGGAAAATTTGAAATAATAGAGAAGTCCAGAACTGAAGAAGCGGCTGATATAATGTCAGCAGCAGCTGCAAAGTCTTCTTGGTTACATAGAAAAGCTGAAAACTCAAATAGGAAACATACATTTAAGATAGCTTTTGCACAACTTCATCATTGGCTGGCTGATAATCCTGCTTTTAGAGAACAAATGCTTAAAAAAGGTAAGACTGATAAAGAAGTACAGTCTATGATAAAGAGAATTAGTGGTAATTATGCTAAGAACATGGTGATATTGAATCATTTTGATTATGCTGACTACGCTAAGTCAAAAGCATTTAGGAGTGGTATTGGTAGATTTATGTTTCAGTTTCAGCATTATAGCATGGAGTTCTTTGAAAGAAATATTAAAATATTAAGAGAAGCTAAAGGTGATGTATTAGCAGGGGAACTTATGCCCGGTGGCGATGCAAGGGGTTTAGCTAAAGCATATAGGCTTGGTATGGCTTATTTTTTAGCTCCTGTAATAGCTTCTATGTTAACAGGTGTAAACTTTGAAAACCTTGTTGAACATGATACTGCTCAAAGGCTTAATCAGTTAACAACTCTATTAACTGGTGACGACGATGAAATTAAAGAAGCCTTTTATGGTAAGGGGCCAATCATATCTACATTCGGAGGCCCCGTTACATCAGACCTTATAGACATTGGCGTTATGTTAGACTTAGTTAATTTGGAGGACGATTCTATACTCTCTATTATATCTGGTATGGAGAAATATGATTCTAATAACCAGAGTACTGATTTATCTAAGAAACTAAGAATATTAAACAGTTTTGTTGGCAGAACAGTTGAAAGACATATTCCTCAGTTAATGGAAGGAAGAATAGGATGGGCTGTTCAACAAGAACTTGGTTTATATCCAACTGCTGAAGCTAGAAAAAGACAAAGAAAAGCTAAGAAATTAGCAAAACAGGCATTGCCTCCTGACTTAGAAAGAGCTTTAAGGCAGTTGCAAGGAACAGTGTAGGCGATAGCAGCAGTATATAAGGAGCAAGTTCCTACTACTAATCGCCAACACCATTAATTCATTTTTGATGGTTTAAAAGCTGGAATACAAACATCACATAAATCTCTTAATTGTATTATCATTGGGTATAATATATCGTTTTGTTCGTCACTACTTAGTGATTCTTTACACTGTTTAATTACTGTTAAATTTGCTTGTAGTGTTTCTATAATTATGTTTATTTCTTCTTTACTTGCTGGCATTTAGCTGCTCCTTCTGTTTACTTTGTTCAATAAATCCATAGACTGCTATTAATATAGCATCTGCATTATATAACGTAACTTTTTTATCCGTGTATTTTGTTGCTATTTTTTTTAGTGTATTCTTTCTATCTTTTTTATCTTTAGATAATTTTATCTTAAACTTTTGTTTATAATATTTCATCCACGTTTGTGGAGTAACAAGTATTGTATCTATATTTAATGCTGATAATATTCCTAACCATTCTCCATAGTTAACTCCAAATGTAAAAGCAGCTCTTGTTGCATTAGAAGGTCTTGCCCAAACTCTTTCTATATAAGCTACTAAATAATTGTTTCTGCTAGATATGTACCTATTCTTTACTAAACTAATTACTTCTGACATATCATCGGGGTTATTTGGACACTTAACAACTTTCTCTATTCCATCATCCCAAACTGCTATTGCTCCACTCTTGCCGGGGTCTATACCTATTATCATTTTATACCTTCATTTTTAAGACAATAAAAACATTGTTTAGTTTCTTTTCCATATTTTGGTATTTCATAATAGTAGTGAGTAAGTTTTTTAGTTCCTTCTTTTCCTATTGACCAAACAGTATTACAATCATTACATAGGTACATTGACTCAATGTATTCTTCTTTCTTGACCTTTTCATAATATTGGTTGCTAAGGCCTTCTTCAAATCTTCTTAGTATCCAGTCAATCATTACGAACCGTTCTTTATAGTGTCTCCCTGAGCCATATCTGAGTTCATATAAAACTTGCATCTACCACCATTAAATCCAATTTTATGTGTTCCTATTTTTCCATATCTACATTTTGATACAATCAATTCACTCTTATATGGTGAATATCTTTCACTATCAAAGTTATGTCCATAGAATACAAACATTGCAGATTCTGCAGTTTGTTCTATTACACCTGACTCTGCGTAATCACTCATTCTAGGTCTAGGGTCTAATCTCTTTTCAATTTCCCTATTTAATTGCGATACAAGTATTGCACTACAGTTCTCTGTTTTACAAATCCATTTATATTCCTGCATAATTTTTTCAATCTCAAATCTTCTTCCTTCTCTAACATGATTAACATCTATTAACTGAATATAGTCATCAATAATAACATCAGGCTTATGTTTAGCAATTTCTCTTAATGAATCTTCAAGAGACCTTACACCATCATACATAGTTAAATTCTTATATTTGTCCTTAATTATTTCCGATACTGAATTGAACTCTTTCTCGTCATTCTCTGATAGGGCATTTCGTCTAATTTTACCGTATTCTAGAGCTTTACTTTCCATAACCGTGATCTTCTTTAACATTTCAGTATTGCTCATTTCTCGATTGAATAACATGACGTTAAAACCTCCATCAATAAGTCCCTTTACCATGTTAATAACAAGGGTTGTTTTACCATGGCCAGGTCTTCCACCTAACACAGTTATTTCTTTCCTTGTCATTCCACCTGCAAATAAATCTAAATGACCTAAGTTGAATGGTATTAAATTTGAATCTTCTTTAACAACCCTTATCATCTCATCTACAAGGTCTTCAATATTTCTTTTCTTTGATGGTTGTATTTCTCTCAACTCCAGAATTAGTTTGCTGTGTTTTTCTAATATGTTGTCAACTTCTGTATAATCATCATAACTAGCATTAACAAGTGTATGTGCTGACTTAGCTGTTTCTCTTTGTATGTATTTCTCCCATACTATTCTAGCATACTCTTCAACATTTGTAGTTGTTGGTATAGATTCTGCTAAGCCTGTTATATAATAAGCCATACTTTCACCGGATATATCTTTAACTTTGTCAGATAATGTGATGAAATCTATTTCAATATTGTTTTTATATAGATTTTTTAATGCCTTCCAAACTAATTTATTCTCTTTGAAATAAAATGCTTCCTTATCTCTTATCCAAGCCATTCCAATTTCATTTTCTTTATCTCCTCCTATAATCATACATCCAAGCAAAGCTTTTTCAGCTTCTTCTGAATGTGGTAAAACATAACCATTTTTCTCATTTTCATTTTTCATTTATTTTCTCCTTAAACATTTCTACTTGAGACACTGGTTCATAATTAGTTATTATATATTCTTTACGTTCAGTTTTTCTAGCATCTTTTGTTGCTCCAGTGTATCTCATATTTAGTGTTTGCACATTATATTCTTTATATAACTCTTTAACCTCTGGTCTATAATCATAGCTAACCATAAATTTCCCGTTGGCTTCATCTATTTTATTAACACAATCTCTTAACCTTGTGTGGTCTTCAATAGTAAAGTTGTTCATATAATAACTGCCTTTTTCTGTTGCTATTATATATGGTGGGTCTAAATACCAAAAATCATCTTCCTTTGGATAATATTTATCAAACAGTGTTCCGAAATCAAGATTTTCTATTGTTGCTCCGCCCAAAAACATTCTTGAATATTCAAACTCCTCATCCCAGTTTTTATTCATGTCCTTGTTCATTGAAAATGGAGTATGTATCAATTTATTAAAGCTATTTCTAATACAATAGAAATATTTAGCTGCCTGTTTTGGATCGGGGATTTCAATCTCCTTATTCTCCTTAATTTCCTCCCTAAAATCTAAGAATAATTTACGAGATTTAGGAATCCAAAATAGATTTTTTACTAATTTATCACGTTCATACATCACACAGATATATAAATTAACTATGTTATTATCTATGTCATTAAGAACATTCCATTTTGCTTTTGACTTTCTAAAGAACATTGATAAACCACCAGCAAATACTTCAATATATCTTTCATGGGTGGGTATGAGCGGAACAAGAGTTTTGCTCAGCTCATACTTACCACCATAGTAGGGTATCACTATTGGACAATCATACCAGTCAAGGCTAGGCATGCCCTACCTCAGATAAAGCCCATTTCTTTACTGTACTATATAAGCTATTCTCTAATGTATGAGTTGATTCAGAATCTCTACGCATGCTATGTGTTAATACGTTAGTGCCTACATTAAATAAATCCCAAAATGTTTCTGGTTTGTCAGCGATTAACCTTTGTGTTACAGTTTGGTTAGCTTGTATTGGAAACAACTCAATAAACTTGACAATATGTCTCTCTTTTATCTTGTTGTCTGTCAGTATTGGAAACTCATCCTTGAAGATAATTTTAGTCTTCTTAATAGTTTCATCAATAACAGGTTCTATATCGTTCAAAGCTACATTATAAACACTATGCTTATTTTTGTAGTTTTGTGCTATAACACCTATTATCATACCATTACTACATACTAACCTGAAGGCTCCTGCTAATATGTTTAAACCTATAGTTCCATCATAGCTATTTCTAATAACAATTTCGGGTGTCATATAGTCACCTTTTCTAACTCTTACTTTTTCATTTGGAAAATGCCATTTAACTGTTGTTCTTGCTCCTTCGCTAAACACAGCAACTTCTTTAACCTTTCCACCACTTTTTTCAATCATTGGACTTGCATAACTAAATATTTTTTCATTAGTTATAAGCTTATACTCATCTGTCATACAGCTTAATACATGTCCATTGTCTTCTCTTACAATAAATTTATGACCTGTACTATCTATTTCTTTTCCTTCTAGAAAATTATTGTCATCACTTGGAACTCCTATTGCAGGTACTTCGCAAACAGGAAATAATGTATCGTTTAATGCACTATTCATTTTACTCTCCTTTATTCTTCTATTTCTATTACAGGGGGAGGGCTTCCTAACATTTCCCTCTCATTTTTCTTTAAAACCCCTATATTTTGATTTCTATTTTGTATTATTTTTCTTAAATAAGCAAAACCTTTTCCAGATGTATAGTATCTATTTTGATAATATTGTTCTATTCCCCACTCAACCACATGATCTTCAATGCTTTGTATTCCAAATAAGAATCGAAAATAATTTATTCTAGTTTCAAACGGTATACTGGAAGTAACTTTTGATGCTATTTTATTAAGATATTTTATAGTTTTTTTGCTTCTAGCTCTTAGCAGTCGACTTATTTCAGAAGATATATTATAATTTTTATCAAAACTATACCCACATGAAGGACAAGTCAGGTCACTGCTCATTCTTTTTCTCCTTTAGTTCAGCTCCGGCTTTTAAAAATTCCTTTGCTGCGAATTGAGGGTTTTTAAATCCTTTTTCTTTTAAGAACTCTATAAGTTCTTTCTCATTTTCAGTATCAACTAGGTGTGATAACCATGCCATTTGTGCCATATTACACTTTCCTTTCTAACATTTTTATTACATCAAAAGCTTCATCAATTCTGTCATTAACTAATTTATAGTTGTCTCTTTGCTTTGCTCCTTGATTAAAAACAATCTGCTCTAAGTCATCTACCTTATCCATTAACTTTAACATGTCTTTCATTATCATTTCTATTTTTAGTTTGCTTATTACTCTTGGTGGTTGCATATCTTTCTCCTTTTCTCCATAATTACCTGTAATATAATTATCAAGACTTATTTTGTTGATTTCCATTTTCTTCCTTATTAAATAATTGTTCTATGGCTTTTTCTTTATGATTATTAAATATATGATCAAATATCTTTATATCTTTAGTCATAATTTCTTCACAGAATGGGCACTTTTCTTCATATCCCACTGCTATCATTTTATGTACTCCTCGTTATTGTCATCATAATAATCAGTTTTACTTGTATACGCATCTACAGGAACTTGATTTATATATTCTTCATTATACTCATCAGCAGTAGTTGGTTCTCCGTCAGATTTTCTTTCATTAACAATACCCCATTCATGTAATGCTTCTCTTGATCTAGGCACAACATCATATATTGGATATAATTGTCTTTTTAAGTATTCCATGTCTGCCCTATTTGAGGGTTGGGCGTGCTCTCCATATTTAGGGTACATATCTTTTCTTTTTTCTAATTTCTTTAAATGTTTAATACCAATTGTTAAAGCCTGCGATATAATAAACTTTCCTCTTATTGAATTTCTAAATGCTCGCGCATTTTTCATTTCTTTATCACGTTCAATTTGAGCAACATTTATTTGTTTACCTTTATTCGACATCTTTTATCTCCTTTTTTTCACATCTTTTATTTGGTAAGAGCCACCAACCATTACCATTCTCTCGAAATAATTTAGCTCTATCCTTTTTCCATTCTCTGTTTTGAGGTGCATCAGTTTTATACTTCCATCCATTTTTCCACTGTTTCCAATCATCTTTTTTTCGTGATTCTTTTATATTATTCATATTAGACCTCTTTAAAATATTCAGGGGCATGGCTGCATCCACCAAGCCAACCAAGCGCCTCACTTACGTTACTACGCCGAGTTTCTTTCCATACAACATAAAATCCCTTTCGCATTGTATTGAAAGTGCATTTTAGCCCCTTATATAGAATAAAGCCATAGCAAGAAAACCACACACCATGCTTATTTCTCTGGCAATGCTTACTCTATACTTCTGTTATTTCTTTTACCTCTGTATGAGATGCTATGAGTTTTTTACCTAACTCAGCTTTATCATGAGCTTTGGTGATAATTACTGTTGCATTTACACCGCATGAAATAAGGACACCTCTTGTTTGTCCGCTTGATGTTTGAAATAACGAACCAATATTTAAATCTTTTAGAAATTTATACCCCTTGGCAGGAGTATTTTTTATACCATTGTTTATAGCTTTTTTGGCTAATCGCTCAATCTGAGCAGTCGTAACACTCCGCCGGGTTATTAGCCCCTGTTTTTTCTTTCGTCCCATTAATTGTTATCTCTCTTTCCTTTTCTATGAATTGACCTATAATTTTTTGTAAGTCGCCTTGGATTTTTTCATATGGCTTTTTCCATTCACCATTTTCTACACATGGAACCACAGTAGATATGGACATATGTAAACTATTTATTAACAACTGAACCTCACTCTTAGTGAATTTTATTAATGCTGTTCCTTGCATCATATTATTACCTCCTTCTTTATGTAAGGGGCTTTTCTGTAACCGTCTATCTTTTTCATGATCGACTTTGGAATGTACCATTGTAAACCTTCACCATAGTTGTTTTCTTCCCCATTGAATATAGCTGCTCTAATTCCAATTTTCAAACTTATTCTCTTAACAGGGTCTGAAAATATAAACTGTTTTACTTTTTTATCTTTAGCATAGCTTAACAATCTCTTATCAAATCCTAAATTCTTGTTTTGCCACAAAACTGCTTTACTAAAAGGAAACTCACGAAGTATTGTGTTGTCAACATGTTTCCCCAAGAAAGTCTTCTTATTATTTATCATTGCATATATTGCATACATAATAAATCCTTTCTAAAGAGGGAGGGCGGCGTCTCCGAGGTATCAAGGAGAGAGAGACGAGGAAGAAAAATCCAATAAATATTGCCGCCCTCATCTCAAAGTTATAATCATTTAGTTATCTAATCAACTCGTTTTATTAAATGTTGGGGAGGTCTTACAATGTGACCTCGGAATTGTCTTTACATTTGCCTCCCCTATCAACTAGCACAGCGTGCGCACCGGTTGATATTTAGAACGGCACGTCGTCTTCTAGTTCAACGGGATCAATTTCTGAACCATCTTCCCAGAGACTAACATTAGATACCTTAAATGTTGATCTGCGTTCCTGTTGATCTGGAGGTAAGTGCTTTGTGTCAGAAGTAACATACTCATGTCTCTTAATTGTAATGAGTACCGGTTTTCCAACTACATCATCTTCCTCGATTAGCACTAGCTTCTTTACCTTTTTACCTTCTACATTAGTTTCATCACATTTTACGTTCAGTTTATCAAGTAACTCAAAGTACCTTCTATTCTTACTTGCAGATGAAGTATCGGTAAATATAAAGTATCCATTATCATAAAATACTTTATCTTTTAGATGAGCACAGCTAGTGACCTTTTGCTCACCATTACCATTTGTAACAGGTATTCTATTACCGCTAGTATCCTTTTGGTACTTGTATCCATCCATTTTCCATACATCTTGAGTAAAAAGTGATACTGCATCTGCTACTTTGTATTCCATATTAACAATGATAGCTTCACCGGCTCTTGTATTCATCTCTTTAGTTGATAGAGATTTTATATGAGCAGGATATGTGCCTTCTTCAATAGGCAACCATTTGTTAGATGGATCAAACGTAGCATCTAGTGTCTTTGCCATTTATGACTCCTTACTTAGTGTTCCTAGTTGTTGTGTATTTTTCTAGTAGGTTATTGTATTCAGTAATGAAAGACTCCATTTTCTTACTTTTAGTAGTATCCTTACTACCTCTGAAGTATAGCATTGGTTCTACCCATTTGCCATCAGATGTCTTCATAAATCTACGCACTGTTGTACGTTCTTTACTTACAAGACCTTTGTCCTGCATTTCTGTTACAGCAGCTTCAGACAAAATACCACTTGTCTTTAAAGCTTCTGCATCTTTTACTGTTATTTTACCCATTATTGTTATTCTCCTTTGCTTTCTGTTATTGTGAATGTATGAAATGATGGATTGATTGTCAGTTGTTGACCATCAAGAGTTTGAAATACCATCATTGGCTTACCATTTAAAAGTTTTGTGCCTTTAAACAATACTGTTCTAAACTCTTTACCATCATTTGTACCTACACTGTAAGTTTTATATTCTTCTAATAATCCGTCGTCATAAGACTGGTTTAATTCTTTCATGTTATATACCTATAATTTCTTTTATTGCTTCTCCAAATTTTTCAGCTCTGTCTATTTCATCTTTACTAATTGATTCATACTCATATTCTTCAACAGACTTTTCAAATTTAGTTATTATTTTCTTTTTAGAATCAATTCTTTCAATAATTAAATCATAAATACTATCTATCTCTCCATAAATTTCTTTTATTTTAAATCTTATTTCTTCTAAGAACCTTTTTTCATTTAATATATCATTCATTATTTTGCCTCTCTTTGTAATTTTGCTAGTGATGATTTATAGTTACCGTTATGTATTACTTGATCTTTTATTAATTCAGTAATTTCCTGTAATCTTGATTCATTTACTAAAGCAGCTGCTTCAACAATTTCATCTTTTTGTTCATCGCTTAATTCAAAGTCTTCCACCTGATTTCGATATACGTCATCACATATATTAAGATACATATTAAATGCTTTCTTAATACAATCTGTGTTTGCCGCTTTTACATCGTTACCAATATCAACAAATTCATCAATGCCACGTTTCTTCTGTATTCTATGAGCTGCACACATATCGCCTTGTCTCCATATACCTTCATCAAACCATTTTAATCTACCATGTACAACATATGCTTCACTGCCCAACACCTCTGTCTTTTCTATTGTCCAAGACCAACCGGGAAATTCTTTATCAGCAATCTCTCTCATATATGAGTACTCCACATAATCCATACCTTGTTTCTTTTTAACATATGGACTAGGTGTTGTAAGACCTGAAACATGCTTATGTTTATCTGTTATTGCTTTTCTAACAGCTGCCAGTTCTTTCTTATTATAAGTAACTAACTCACCATTTTTATTGTCTGCCATTATCTTGCTCCTATGTTCATTATATGAATTACATTTTTAAATATTCTTCTTATTACTGCTTTTTCAAATTCTTTCATTTGCCTGTTATTCATTTGATATGTTGAAGGATTTCCATTACTATCTTTATTAGGAAATTTAAAATAATCCCTTCTTTCTCCATCATCTCTGAAATTTCTTGAGAGCTTTAATTCAAAATTTCTCACTGTCATCTCCTTATATTCTTAAATATTTTACTACTTATTAATTTTTCTAGTAAATGCATTGCTAATATTAATACTCCAAATGCTATTCCCATGTCTATTAAAAGATACATTAGTGGTAATAATACGTTACTGCTTATCCATTCTCCCATAATATCTCCTTGAAAATTTAAGAGGGTAGGTTGGTGCCCCTGCTATATTTGTACCAACATTTGTAGTCGACTTAAGGTGCATACTACCCTCTTAATATCTCTTTTTATCAGCAATTGTACTTGGACAAATACTATAATATGGACAATATCTGCACTCCCAATCTTGATATGGAACTCCTTCCCAGTACCCCGGCTTTAATTCATCCTCAAAATGATTACCTACATCTTCTAATGTTTCGTTAACAGTTACCCAATATTCCAATGCTTTCTCTATCCACTCAGGACTAACTATTTGTTCCCTTATTGCGCTAGTATTTTTATTATACCACAACAAGTACATTTCTATTTTGCTTACATTATATTTTTGATTGATTCCTAAAGCATACGTTCCTAACTGTAACTTATAATTAGTATCGCTACTAGGCTTTCTATTTTGCTTTCTGCCAAACTTAGTTGTCCATTTGTATGCAGCTGCCGTTTTTATATCCCACAGTTTAAATCTTCCTTCTTCTCCATTCATATATCCGACATCGTATGTTCCTACAACATTTAATTCTTCTAGTTTTACCTTGTCTTCTATGTACACCTTTTCTTTACCTTTGTTGTTCATAAACTCAACACAATAATGTTCAATAGCTTTTTCTATATCTTCATGAACTATTGTGCCAAGTCTAAGTATTCTATATGATTTCTTATCTTTATCGTCTTGTGGAAAATCATAATAGTTGTACATTTGTTTCCTTAAACAACTACCGGCAGATGAGGCATGAAACACCTCTTTATCACGTTCTCTTAAATTTTCTGCTTGTACAAGGTAGGAATGGTATAACGATTCAATATCCATTTGTCTCTCCTATAACCTCTCTAAATTTAACAATATCTAAAGTTAGAGTCAATTTATTTTCTCATTATCAGCCTACAAGTATCCATAACAATCACTACATCTCTTTCTCTGTCAATAATATCAACAACCTTGTCAGGATATTTATCTATTATATCTTTGATGTCAACTCTGCTTAAACTCCATTCAGCATCTGGTACGTCGTCATGATTAATCATTATAATCCCTCATCGTGTTTAGTTTAACTTTATCTTTTGAGTTATAATTATATATATACTCAATTTGCTCAAGATGATCTCTCATATCAGAGCATCTCAACATTTTACTAGATAAATACTCTAGTTTAGCTATCATTCTTTCATGTTTATATTCTGAATTAGTAAACACTACAAAGAAAGCTTCGATGAATCTAGCCTGTTTGTTAAAGTTAATATATCTTCCTAAAGAATCTGTGGCATCTCCAAAGTTATTTGCTAATGCCCAAGACCTTGTTATCTTCAGCTCTCCTCGTTTAAGTTCATGTAGTTTAGCGCTTCCTCTATCACCACATAGTATAATAAGAGCTGCTGATGGTGGAAACTCATATCTATTCATGTATCCTACAAATTGTTTATATTCTTTAACACCTATTGAAGTATAATGGTGCAAATAATCTGTAATCTTCCATGAATTTTGTAAACTTGCAGCTGTTGGAATATCATCAAGCTCAATTTCATCATTTATTTGATAATAGAACTTTTGACCTTCTAGCTTACACGATAAGAATCTATGTTGTCCATCAACAATAGGATATTTAGTGCCATCAGTTCCATATCTTTCCTTACCGGCTTCCTTACTATTAACAATAATATGATAACCACTGGTAAGGTTTTTAGTTTTAATTCTTTCTCTCATTCTGTCAATCTTTGTTGGATTGATTGGTCTGTTTGAATCAATTAACTCAAACATATCATAATTTGATGTTTGTATTATTCTCATTATTATTACTCTCCTTTTTATTATTAATATCTATCGCCACTTTCTAATTTTTCTATTATTCTACTTTTTTCAATACTTTCTGTTAAAAGCTTAGTTATTTCATCATTATATGCTATAACTAGAACCTTCACAAGAGACCTAACTGTTTCTATTGCAGCATCTACTCCTTGATTTACTTCATCAATATGATCATTCATTTAACTAACTCCTTTAACTGTTGAACCTCATTTATACATTCTTCCATTCCCTTGCTTCTATCTTCAACTATTGCAAGATGTAAGTCATTTGTTAATGTATTGTCGAGTTTCATAGTTATTTCATTAAGATTGGTATAAGACATATTATCTAACACTTTCTCTATACGCTTTATATGATATTTAATTTTTTTATTGTTATTCATTGTCTCTCCTTAATTTATACGGTGATAGCACTTTCGTTAGTTCATTATCTAGGTTACTAGAATACTAAACACAGCCTCATCCCTTTATTTTTAGCTCAGGGATTGCTATTTAAATCGACTTATACTCGTCATGATAAGAAATACGCAATGTATTTTTTTACTTATACAGGATGCGATTATCACTTTAGCTCTACTAAACTATCACCGATTTAATAATTATAAGGCTGCCATGACGGATGTGGAAGGGTTGGAGGTAGTACGCCACAGCAGCCCTTGATGATTGGGACATCATCAACTATTTGTTAATTTGGGTTATTTATTGTTTCTAGTAAGATTTTTAGGTCATCAATTGTGTCATCTTTTAATTTTTCCATCATTGATCTTACCTCATTAGCATCTTCTCCATCAAATACTACAGTCATTACGTCTGCTGTTACATTAGAAAGAGCTCCCTGTCTCAATCTGATTTCCCCATCACTTAATTTTCGTGAAATTATTACTTCTTGTAATAACACGGCTGTACATTTATTTAGATTAATAAATGCTTGACACAACAATTTAGCTTTATTTTTTGATATGTTTTTGAATTTGCACTCTCCTTGTTTGATTAAACTATTAAAAATACCACTGACAAGCCTAATATAAAACCACATATTCCACTAATAAATATGAAAAATCTAGCTGTACTCAAGGCTGATTGTAAGTCAGTCATTTGTTCTCTGGTTTTAACCATGTATTCATACTGATTTATCATTGTTCCTCCTTTTCTCTAAATGGATGTACATCAATGTATGCATGATATAATTCATCTAAATCATTCTCCAAACTCTTTATATGATCAATAGTTTTCTTTAATGTTTCATCCATCATCAACTTAGCATCTTTGTATCCTCTAACATAGTCATCAGTAGGTTTCATCTTCTTTAAATACCTTCGCATACGTTCTAATGATTCAATTATATTTTCTTTAATACACCTCCTATTTAATTGTCGTTGATAATGTGTTAGCAATAATCTTCTCAACCTCAATATTTGTTAATCCTTTGTCTTCCATAGCTTGAATGTATCCAGCAACATATGATGAAGCATACTCTGACGTACCACTTACTTTAACATACTTTGACTGTTTATCACCTAATCGTCTATTACAGGTTATCTTGAAATTAAACTCATAATAAGTTTCCATTTGATGTTCCATACTACCTCCTATTTAGATTATTTGTTATAAATTCAGGCATATCTGCATGATCTTTGATCCATTCACGCATTTGATCTTTTGTCCATATATCTAGGTCTTGCAACCCGGGATGTTTTGGTTGATTATCAGCAAGATCAGAATCATTAATTTCTTTGATACGTCTGCTACAATATATACACATAAGATACCTCCTAGTTAATTGATTAATAGTTTATTAAGCCCCTGTATATCGTAGCAGGACATATTAAATGCCCTGCTTCGAGGCTAGTCCTTCGTTGCCGTAAAAGACTGAACTATAAGTCTACATAAAATATCAGCTCGCTCTGCGAGAAGACAAATTATATAGTACTTAAGCCCTCTAGGCTCAGGACACTCCTCGATAGACCATCTTACTTTCATAAGACCTCCTTTCGAGAGTTTATAATTTCAAAATATGTGGGAGACCATATTATAGGAGTGGATTAACCAACACCTTGCCAATATGGTAGGCGTGTAAATTGCTTATTGTATGATAGTATCATACTCACCGTACCCACGACAATGATACGTTTATACTCGCAAACACCTACGAGTCTATGCTATCGTATCCCCCTTTAGATAACTCTTTAGATTCATACTTTTGATAATAATCCACACTACAAGCACTTGCTGGTATAGGACAGTCCTCATAATGATCTTCTTTAATATAATTATCTACTGGTACACGGTCTTGCATACTACCTCCTGAGTTATAGCCCAAGTTATGGACAGATTACGATATATAATATAGATGTGCATGCTGATTTATACTATATATTGGGCACAAACCAGCACAACACACACAAAAAGGGAGCATAAGCCCCCTGCCGGCTACTTCAAGCTGCCGGGATTAGCTTGCTTTTCCTCTGGATCATCCCATACTAGAGGCCATCCATTGGCTTCACATACCATATTCAAGAATCTAAGATGTGACGAGAACTTGCGTATGATATCATTCTGACTGGGTATTGAGCCGATGAATCTGTTATAGCCACGCTTAGGATCAGCCTTTCCATGCGCCTTCATCATAGCACGCCATGTTACAGCTGCCTCTTCACGCACCTCTTTCTCGGTGAACTCACCAGTATTTAGTGTAGTGTCGCTCATTTCTTGCTCCTTTGTTAGTTATTATTAATTACTATTAAATTATTTAAAATAGAAAATAACTGAAATTCGTATTACGAAATCCCCCGAATAGGGGGTATATAGCGTAAAAAGGACGCATATCAAAATCCTGCAATTTTTCTCTAAAAGCACTTGGGCAATTAATAGTTTGATACAATTTTGTTTTATTATTACCTTATAGGGTGGCAGGGAGAGGAAATATAAATGAGAGGATAAAAAAATGAACCCAGATTACATATATGAAACAAGAAAAAGTTATACCAAGGCTAATACTCGCATGGTTAATTGCGACATTCCTTATAATGCCGATACAACATGTGTCACCGGTAGCTTTCTATACGATATGTGCAATACTTCTATGGATAGCGATATACAAATTGTCTATGTCTGATGAATCGAAGCGATAATGGACATGAAACTGCTAGGTCAATGAAGACTGCAATCATTGATGATAATGCTGTTATATCGTTAAATATTAAGTGGCTTGCTCAGGTATGTGTATTGATTGCGGCAACAGTATATGGATATTTGCAGGTTGAGTGGCGAATCCAAGAACTTGAGCGTAGCATGTCAGAAGCAAGTGTAGAGATTCAAGAATTGGTGTCAAAGCATATTGAAGCTGAAGATGAAAGAATGGTATTGATGGAAGAACAATTAAAATGGTATCAGAAGGAGTTCAATCTGAATCCTCTGAGCTGGCGTAAGAAGAAGAAGTGAAATTATTATTATTACTGTTAATACTAACTGGGTGTAGTGATGATTATATGACAATTGAACGTCGTATAATTGATTCAGATAGTAAGGTTCCTTTGTATTTTTATGCCGAGCCAGAACAATCAAGTATCACAAATACTTGGAGGCCTGTATTTACTTATTTTATATATTCAGTGGACGAAGGAGAATACGACGCTTATTTCCATGCTTATTGTATGATGGGTGATAGTATAATATGGTCTGGCATCCATCCAATAAGAATAGAAGGTGGTAAAAAAATATGGGGTGAATATATTGGAGATGCGAATTTTAATCCAGAATGGGTAGTTAATGTAACTCCAATGGCTTATGTAAGTGTTGAGTATGAATAAAATATGGTTTATGTTCCATGATGGCTGATGAAATAAAAGAATTATCAATGTTACCTAGAGAGCAACAAGAATTTGTACTAGAAAATTTATCACATGATTATAGCCCAATTGAGATAGATGGGCATATGTATATGATTCCACAAGAGGTTAATGATTTAATTGATAGTTTGGCTAATCAAGTCAATGAATTAAGATTTGGAAAAGAAATCCATTAAAAACAAAACCCATTATGTTTACGATGGGTTAACAGAGTTTAAGAAGTATCATCCCGATACAAATGTTTACTTTGATTGGAGAAAAGCCAATGAGGGAGACTGGGTATATAGTGATGATAACAGGATTATTCAATTATTAAAGGTAAGTAAGAGTGTCCGGCACCCCGGAGATAGAAAGAATTATAAATATGCCAACGGCTGGGTAAGGACTGTCGTGGGTAGTTTTTTGAATAGACCAAATGTTAAGATGGATACTGATTTCAATGCTCATCCAAATAGATATACATTCAGTAAAAAGATAAAAAATACTAATAAAAGAGTAGTAGAAAGAAAAAGAGTAACTAAAAAGGAAAGAGAATTTGCCACCAATATAGTAGTTGGGATGGGGGCAGTGGAAGCATATAAAAACGCATATACAGAATTATCTGATAATAAAGCAAGAAAAAAGGCAACAATACTATTGAAACAGGAGAGAGTAATGAAAGAAATAGAAAAATCAGTATTAGATGTAGCTAAAGGTCTTGGTATTGACCATGAGTACATACTAGGAAAATTGAAAGGATTGGCTGATTATAGTGAGGATGATAATATAATATTACAGTCAACAAAAGAATTGGGTAAGATAGTAGGTACATCGGGGTCTACTGTAAAACAAAGAGAGGTTGGATTGCTTGGTGTTTTCCAAGGTTTCTCACCAGATGAATTAGAGGGAGCTACAAGAGAACAAAAACAAATATCTGAAGGAGATTCTGAATAATGGTTTGTCCATATTGTACAAGTATGTATGTTAAAAAGGATGGTAAAAAGTTCAATAAGAAAAAAACAAACCAGAAGTTTAAATGTAATTCCTGCGCAAAAAACTTTTCAGTTCCATTTGAGACCTCAATACCTGATGAGTTTCCATCAATAAAGCCAGGTGAAATATTTACCATAAAATCAAAAGAAAAACTTCGTATCCATTGTTTAACAGATGTTCATGTTGGAGCTGTTGAGTTTGACTTAAAGAAGTTTAAGGAAGCTGTGGGAATTATAAAAAAGGATAGAAACGCAAGATGGTTTGGTAATGGTGATTTACTTGAACTAATACCACCGGGATACAAGGCAATAAATCAAAGAGGACAGAACATTCCACCAGATGAACAATATCTTGCATTTTTAAAACTTGTTGAACCAATAAAGGATAAATGTTTATTCATACGAGGTGGTAACCATGATTTTCTTAGAAGCTATACTATATTGGATTTTGACGTATGTAAAACTCTGGCAGCTGAAATGAATGTTCCTTATTTTCAGTACCCCGGTTATACATCAGTAGATATAGCAGGTTCTGTGTGGAATATTGTATCAGGACATGGGAAGAGTGGAGCCAAAAATGGTGATCTTGAGTTAGATAAATTGTCATCGGTATATTCAGATGGTGATGTTTTTATATTGGGTCACAATCATCAGTTATATGCAAAGCCAGTTGATTCAATAAGAATAGTGGACGGAGAAGAATCTCTTAGGAGAAGATGGTATGTTAGGGGAGGATCATTTCTTAGATATGCTAATTATGCTCGTTATTCCATGTATCCTATAATAAGGACAGGGTGGGTAACAACTGAATTATCTAAGGACGGGATTAGGTGTTGGGAGAATTGATATGAATGAAAAAGAATGGAGAGACCCTATGATACCAAATAAAATAGAATTGCCGCTAGATGTTGCAATATCTGATTTGAAGAAATATAAGAAGTCCTTACCATATAATTTGTATTCATTATCATCTAGGCAAGTTAATTATTTAAAAAGAATGATGGCTATTATAGAGGGAATGGAAGTGCCCGATAGGATGACAGAAGATTGAACATCAATAGTCAAAATGTAGATAAAGCTGAAGAAGCTTTAAGACTTGCCAATAAAGACCTGATTGCATTTGGTAAGTTGTTCTTAGCTGATGATTTCATGCGCAGTGAAACGCCTTTCTTTCATTACGAGATTGCTGATGTAATTGATGACAAGGAAACAAAACAGGTTGCAATCATTATTCCACGTGGTCATGGAAAAACTGTATTAACAAAGGCTTCTATACTAAAAGATTTCCTTTTTTGTTCCAAAGAAGACTTTTTGTTCTATGCATGGGTATCAGCTACTCAGAAACTTTCTGTTGGTAATATGGATTATATAAAGCATCACTTGGATTATAATGATAAAATAAGGTATTATTTTGGGAGCATGAGAGGGAAAAAATGGACAGAGGAAGATGTTGAATTAGCAAACGGATGTAAGTTAATTAGTAAATCCAATGTTTCAGGTATAAGAGGTGGAGCAAAATTACATAAGAGATATGATTTAATAGTACTGGATGACTTTGAACATGAAGCAAACACAATCACAAGAGAAGCAAGGGATAAGAACGCGAATCTTGTCACTGCTGTTGTCTACCCAGCGCTTGAGCCTCACACTGGCAGGTTGCGTGTTAATGGCACTCCCGTACATTATGATTCTTTTATTAACAATCTTCTCACAAATCATAGTAAAGCTAAAAAAAGTAATGAAGATTTTGCTTGGAATGTAATTACATATAAAGCCATCACTGATGATGGAAATCCATTATGGACTTCCTTTTTTAACGAAAAGAAGTTGAAGGAAAAAAAGAAGTTCTATGCGGATTCTGGTCAACCTCAAAAATATTATCAAGAATATATGATGGAAGTAATGAGTGATGAGGATGCAGTGTGGACAAGAAGACACGTTAGTTATTGGGATGGTTATTATAAAAATGAGAATGATGTAAATTATATTGTAAATGATGATAATGAGATACCAGTAAATACATTCATTGGATGTGATCCGGCAACAGATATTGATACAAAGCATGCTGACTTTTCAGTTATAATGGTAATAGCAGTAGATGCAAACAATGAGTTATATGTTTTGGAATATGAAAGACACAGGAGCATCCCCACTATTGGTAGTAAGGCTCCAGACAATGGAGAGATAATTGGCAAGAAAGGTGTTGTGGATTATATACTTGAATTACATGAAAAATATAATTGTACATCATCGACTGTGGAAGATGTAGCTATGAATAGAAGTATATTTCAAGCCTTAAACGATGAAAGAAGGCGATTAAATAGGTTTGATATAGCGGTTATACCTGAGAAACCGGGCGGAACCAACAAAAGAAATCGCATATATAGTGGCCTTTCAGCTAGATTTAGTACTGGAACGATCCATTTGAGGAAGAATATGTTTGATTTAATCAACGAAATAGTTACTTTTGGCCCCAAAATGGCACATGACGATACAATTGAGAGCCTTTATTATGCTCAAGTGCACTCGTTTCCAACCAACATGAAGCGTGATAAGGAAAAAAAGCGTTGGTTTAAACCAAAAAAGAAGGCTAAGAGTTGGATAGTAGCTTAATATGATTAGTGTTAGTCAAATCAGGTCTTTAGTAGAAGACACATGTCAAAGGATGGGTGATAAGTTTGCTTCTGAGGATGCAATCAGTTTAGTAGTCGCAACTGGAATAGTTGAAAGTAGATATGAATATATTCGACAAATGGGAGACGGCCCCGCAAGATCATTCTGGCAGGTTGAACCGGCATCCGCTGTTGACAACCTTGCTCACTATTTGAAACATCGTAAGGGATTGATGCAGAAATGTGCGAAGGCAAGTCTTGTAGATTTAAAGTATTGGCAAATGTTTGATGAGGAAATATGGTCAGAAATATTAGAGAAGAATATAGCAGCAGGTATCATTCATTGTCGTTTAAAGTATTGGAGAGTTCCAAAAAGGATGCCAAATACAATTGAAGGTCAAGCGGAATATTGGAAGAAGTATTACAATACGGAAGGTGGGAAGGGTGACCCAGAACACTTTATTGAATCAGTTAAGAAGTGGATGATATAGATGCCGCAAATTAACAGACCTGATACAAGTACATGGAGTTACCTATCTAGAAAGTTAGAAGCCATTAAAGAAAGACGTTCTTTAATGGATATAGTAAGTGGTGGCGAATATAAAACTTCAAAAGACTTGCCATCTTTTAAAGAGTTATATGATGTAGCAGCGGAGCGTCAAGCAGCGCACATGGCTGAGGAGATTTTACCCGGAAGTGGTGTAACGCAAGGTACTTTATATGATATAGTTACCGGGACAGCTGGAATAGCTAAATTTGGAGGAGGAGCTGTTAAAGCAGGTGTTAAAGCAGTTAAAAAAATAAGAAGTATTCAAAAGTTAAAAAATCAAAAAGAAATTATTAAAAATATATCAAAGCATCCTATGACTGAATCAAGCACTGCTGAATTAAAACAAATTAGTAAAGAAATTGAGACTTATTTGGGGCCACAAAGATCGGCTAAGATAATGAAACAAGGAGGTAGAGCGGAAGCTAAACCTGTTAGAACAGCTGATAGAGTAAAGTGGGAACAAGTTAATGAAAAATTAGAAAATCTAACAAAAAGAGAAGGTGGAATAGTAAGGGTAGAATATGAGAAGAGTTTGGATTTAACTACACCTCAAGCTGTTGCTAGGCTAACAAAACAACAACAAATTGAAAGAGAAAAATTGAGAGAAGACGAAAGGTTGTTTCGGGAATTAGGTGGATCACAAAGAGGCAGAAGGAAGAAAGGTATTTTATAATGGCAAGAACAACAAATAAACAAAGAGCTCAGATAAATAAACAACTTTGGGAGAGAGCCAATAGTAGTCATAGGCAGAGGTGGCAGACCTTAAGTCAAAAAGGTTTTGATTTCTATCTTAATGAACAGTTGTCAAGAAAAGAAATGGATGACTTAGAAGAATCTGGTATGCCTACTTTTATTATCAACAGGGTAACTCCAATTGTTGAGATAATGAAATATTTTGTAACTGCTAATAATCCAAGATGGAAAGCAGTTGGAGCTACCGGTGATGATGTAGATGCGGCTCAGGTTCATTCTGATATTGCAGATTATTGTTGGTATCTATCTAATGGTAAATCTTTATATAGTCAAGTAGTCCTAGATAGTTTAACCAAAGGTATTGGATATTTTCTTGTAGATGTTGATAAAGATGCAGACAGAGGAATGGGTGAGGTTAATTTTAGTAGAATTGATCCTTATGATGTATATGTTGATCCAGCCAGTAGAGATTTCTTATTAAGGGATGCTACATTTGTTATTATAAGAAAGAACCTTTCAAGGTCTAAACTAATAAATATGCTACCCGACCATGCTGCTAAAATCAAAAAAGTATCTAGAAGTAGTGAGATTGTTTCATATTCTGGTAGAGATACTGAGGAATCTTTTAGCATACAACCAGAAGATATTACAATGGGTGTGAACTTGGATGCTGAAGATGATGATATAATTGCATACTATGAAACATACTCAAAGAAAAAGTTTGCTTACAGAAATGTATTTATAAGAGTAAAGCCTTCACCCGCTGCTCTTGATAATATTCAAGAAGAAGTTGGAAGACAAATAGAAGATTTTCAAAAGGAAATAGAAGTAAGCCTTATTGAAAAGGAACAACAATTAATGCAGGCAGTCGAAGCTGGTGAAATGGTTCCTGAGAGGATGCAACTTGAGATGGAAAGAGCCAAAGAAATGTCTGCTCAAGCCATTGAAGAACAAAGAATGACGTTAATGGCTGAAGCTCAGGAAAAAGCTACGGTAATTAAACAAGAGATAATGAGAGATGAAGACTTTCAGATTCTTATGAAGAACCCTGAGACTAAAAGAAATATTGTTGATGCAGTAAAGTTTTATGAAAATAGAATCATTTTAACATGCTCCGCTGGGGATGATGTATTCTTATATGAGTACCAGTTGCCGATTAGTGAGTATCCAATAGTACCAATTCCATACACATATACTGGAACACCATATGCAATGAGTGCAGTCGTACCTCTGATTGGGAAACAGCAAGAGATAAATAAAGCTCATCAAATAATGCTGCATAATGCAAATTTAGCTTCCAATCTTAGGTGGATGTATGAAGAAGGATCGGTTCCCGAAGAAGAATGGGAACAGTATTCATCATCTCCCGGAGCTTTGTTAAAGTATAGACAAGGATTTACTCCTCCAACACCTGTTTTACCTGCTCCAATTAATAACGCTTTTTATACCATTACTCAGGAAGGAAAAGCTGATGCAGAATATATCAGTGGAGTACCTTCAAGTATGATGGGTTTTACGCAGGAGCAACCAGAAACTTATCGAGGGTTACTTGCTAATGATGAATTTGGAACAAGGAGATTAAAGGCTTGGATGGGTTCAATAGTAGAACCTTGCTTGGAACATCTTGGTAGAGTATTTCAAACCGTGTCTCAGAATCATTATTCGATAGAGAAAGTATTTAGAATTGTACAACCAGAGGCAGGGCAAACACCTCAAGAACAAGAAAAAGAAGTGAAGATAAATATACCAGTATATAATGATTTTGGAGAATCAATTGGTAAATTTAGGGATTATGCCACTGCGAGGTTTGATGTAAGGATAGTAGCCGGAGCAACAATGCCTGTAAATAGATGGGCATTACTGGAAGAATATTTCAGGTGGTTCCAATCTGGTTTAATTGATGATATAGCAATGTTGGCTGAAACAGATATAAGAGGTAAGAAACGAATAGTGGAAAGAAAATCATTATATGCTCAATTACAGGGTCAACTGTCTCAAATGGAGGAAGCGGTAAAGGACAAAGATGGAACAATCGAGACTTTGGAACGTCAACTTGTACAGGCTGGTATCAAAATGAAGGTCGGACAGGCCTCTAATGAAATTAGAAAAGATGTAATAGAAACTGAATCTCAACAAAAATTATTGAGAGGAATGTTGAAAGTAGAATTTCAAAAACTTAAAGAACAAATGAATGATGACTTATCAGAAAAAGAACAACAAAGTAAAAAAGAATAGTTGTATATTTGCTGTTAAGTTTAATAACTTAAGTAAATAAAAGGAGAATAGTGATGGCTTCAGATCAAGTAGGCAACGTCGATAAGACCCCCGAAAGTAAGAACGCACATTCCAATACCGTAGATGCTGTAGTGGATGGAGTGGGAGATGATTTCTTCCAAGCCCTCGATGAAAGTGTAAATAGCGGTATATTGAGCGATACTTCGCAACCAACCTCGGAAAATAACAGTGGTAACAAGCTGACGAGCCAGAGTGAAGTACAAGAAGATTCTACTGAGAATAAAGTAGATTCTTTGAAAAAAAGGTATAGTGATTCAAGTAGAGAAGCAAAAAGGCTAAATGGAAAGCTCCAAGAGCTTGAGCCTTACATGCCAATCCTTGATGCTATGCGAGATGACCCTAACTTAATTTCTCATGTGAGGAATTATTTTGAGGGTGGTGGTCAGACACCGCAAAATATGGCTGAGAAACTCAACCTTCCAGAAGATTTCGTGTTCGACGCTGAAGAAGCTTTTGCAACTCCCCAATCGGATTCTGCGAAAGTTCTTGGGGCAACGATTGACGGAATTGTTCATCGTAGGCTAAATACTGCTTTAAGTGGACAAAGGGTTGAAAACCAAAGGTTGGCAAGTGAAAACTCCTTTCGTTCAAAATATGATATGACGGACGATCAATGGGGTCAATTTGTTAACTACGCAAAATCGAAGTCGCTCGAACTTGATGATATTTATTATCTAATGAATCGTTCAAATAGGGACGAACAAATTGCTGATAACACAAGAGAAGAATTGCATCAAAAGATGCGAGAGGTTCAACAAAGACCCGGTTCTCTTGCTACTACCGGCGGAGCGCAGGTCGAGGAATCTCCTGATGACCGAGTATTCGATGCTATATTAGGTTCTGACACTATGTTAGACGAGGTCTTTGGTATATAATAATATCCAAGGCCTTAAACCTTAAAATAAAGGTGATAATATGGCTGATGTGTTTAGTTTAGGTACTTATTCAGATGCTGCTAGTTATAGCTCTGATGGTACTTCAAAAGACACCGGTGATCTTAGGCGAAGATACAATTTTGGTGATAGAGTCTCTGAGTTAGCAATAGCTCAAGATCCTTTCTTCAGATTCGTATCTAAAGTTGCTAAAAAACCTACTGACGATCCCGAGTTTAAATTCACAGAACGTCGCCCTTCATATCATAAGCGATATGCTTATGTGATGGGCGCTGTTAACTCATCTGGAGCAGATTATTTTGGTGATTCTGAAATAATTGCTACTAATGACGGTGGAGCTGGAACATCCGTCGCTCAAGGAGACACAGTTAAGTTGTATATGGCTGGCGATTATAAATCTGCTGGTAATCTACAAAATGTGTTTGGAAATACTGATAATGATTGGTCGGTTGGTGCTTCAGGCACTAGACCTGCTTTCTTTTTACAAGATCAAGTAGTTAAAATTCCTATGACAAGTGCTACCGATGGTACACTTTGGGGTAAAGACTATATCTTAGTAAAAATAAGCGCTGTAACTGATTCTTTATCAAAAGACAGTAAAGAATGTGTACTTATTACTGGTACTGTTATAAAAGCTTCTTCATCTTGCGGTGAATTTGCTGGATGGCATACTAATAACTTTAGTCCTTCAGGTGATTCTGCGGGTGATGAAGTTGTTGCAGATAAAAGTATAGCTGACGATCTAGAAAGCGCTCGTTCTTATGTTGTTGGTTCCGCTCATGGGCAAGGATCAGGTTATCCAGAAACTTGGAAAGATCAACCTTTCTCAACTGGTTTTGGGTTAACTCAAATTTGGAAAACTTCAATGGCAATGGATAACACTACTCGTGCTACCGTTCTGAAGTATGAACCAAATGAGTTTGCTAGAATCTGGCGTGAAAAACTGATCGAACACAAGTGGGATATTG
>VTLG01002560.1_pt1 | contig 25603 bp, 26 predicted proteins | sample 4694571 | NCBI WGS metagenome assembly VTLG01 (sample SAMN12604809, study PRJNA352737) | marine metagenome | biome: ENVO:00000447; feature: ENVO:00000209|ENVO:00000569|ENVO:01000036; material: ENVO:00002151; isolation source: viral sequences binned using virsorter ...
GACCTCAAAATCGATACCAAACGGCTCCCACCAATCCTCATCGACATCAAACCCACGCGGCAAGGCATCAGGCAGGTTCAGAAACTTGCCGAGGAAGCCGAGTACCGCATCAAAACGGGACAAACATTTGAAGCCGTAAGACGCTGGCTACGCGGCGAGGAAGAATTCGTTGCCGATCCCCTACCGGAAGTAACGCTTGGTGAATACGCGCAGGAGTTTTTAGATACGCACGATGTGAGGAAGCGAAGCATCGACGGGTACACACAACTCTACAATCGCTGGTGGCTTGAAACCTTCGACCATCGAGACCCTCGCGGATTAACGAAATTAGAACTTAAACGGCACCTGTCCAATAACGCTACAAATGTCGGCTGGAAGGTCAAACAGAATGCCGTATCCGTTCTCAACATGATTCTCGATATAGCTGCCGAGGATATGGATTTCACCAACCCCATTAGCAATTGGGCGATAAAGAGAGGGCAGAAACTTCCCCCGGACCCTTACAGCAAAGAGGAACGCGACCAGCTGTTAGCCGCGCTGGATGACATAGCTCAAGCATGGACACCACCGAAACACCAACCGGGGTTCGATCCATCGATAGCTAAACGCTTTATAGAATTAGGCTTTGATACCGGCATGAGAACCGGCGAGATGCTCGGACTACGCTGGCATAACGTACAGATAGAGGATCGCAAACTGATGGTGACCGAATCGGTTACGGCGGGTAACCACGCCAAGGTCACTAAAACGGGTGATTGGAGAGAGGTTCTAATCTCTCAACGGACAGCCAACAATCTCAGCACCAACCCCACCCGATTCAGAGACTCATTCGTTTTTCTCAATACTGAACACCGGCATCTGATAAACGCCGACGACATCATGGCGAACTTTAAGAAGGCTCATGATTTATCGGGCGTTAGACGGCGTGTACGCAGCGACAACAAACCAAAGCCCTACCCATGGCGCAGTACATACATATCTATATCCTTATCAGAGGGAATGATCCCAAGCCGGCTGTGCGAGATGACCGGCCACGATCTTCGCACCATGTATGACGAGTACGCGGGGTTCATTCCAGACGATGGCCACAAGCGCGCAATGGTTGACTCAATTTTTCGATAGGAGATAGACATGGCAAGAGACAACTTTGATGAAAGACTAACAGACGATCACGAGTTCACTGGTGACCTGATCGATCTGTGCGAAAAGTTCGAGGCCGATGGAGCGGAGATCGATTCTTTAGCGGTAACTGGTTTAGATTTTTTTATCGAATTGGTACGGCATACGCATAAAACGGATGAAGAAGCCAAGTACCTGATCGATGAAGGTGTAATCAGTATTTTTGAAAAGCCGTCGCATCGACAGGAGTTGAACGATGAATGATGACGTCCGCACCCAACCCCCGGCGTACAAGCCGGGACTCTAACCGCGACCCCCGGCGTACAGGCCGGTATTCTACTGAGACCCCCGGATAAAAGATCCCATGCGTTTGCAAAAAAGGCGCACAAAAGGCGCACAATTTACCCCTCAGAAAGGTTAAGTGATTGATAAATAAAAGAAAAAATGGCGGGGTGGACGGGACTCGAATCCGTTGTGGCGTTCTGCGTGGTTCTGCCTGATTCCATTTGTACCCGTTTATCAATGACTTAGCGGGTCCAGACAGATTCACGCGGGATAAAAGGCGCACCATTCGGGCGCACAATTTAGTCCGATTTTTTACGCCATCCTTGCACCGTTTTAGTTTCCCAAATACGAATACATACCCACACCAACGTGGCCGCACTCGTTACGGGAGGGAGCCACCCGAACAACGTACTGGCGGTGGTCGTCACGGCTAACGCGTCTACCACCATTTTCGTTTGTTCGGTGGACACTTCCATTTACCCTGCCGCGTTCTCGATTTCAGCGGCTTCACTTTCGCCGTTTTCCACGCCTTTCTCCAGCGACTTAATCAACACGCCGTTATAGTGATTGATCAGCAAATCTAGTTCGTTGATCTGGCGTACAAGATCATCCTGCTGCGCTTGCAAATTGACCATCCGTTGAGCCAACCCGCGCTGCTGGTCATCCATGTCAGACACGTGGTATTCCACGTCGTTCAGTTTGATTTTGTTTATTTCCATAGTTCCCCCTAACTATCCTTATTGATGTTTTTTCCCACGTTTAAGCTGGCTACGTTCAGGATCTTGAGCAAAAAGCTCACAATCTTATCGTCGGCTTTGCTGGGCGTTAAACAGGTCACCGCGTTGCAGGCCGTGACCAGCGAAGTGATGGCTATTAACCATCCCGGTAATTGACTGAAAATATCCAACATATCTCCTCCTAATTTCCTAATGGATTGCTAGAAACATCATCGATGGCTCTCCAGAGGTCGTCGGCTTCACGATCTTGTTTATCAAATCGCGCCTCGTAACTGGACAACCGTCCTTCAAATGTCTCCACTGTGTTTACTACTAATTCTGCTGATGTCACCGTGGCCTTCATTTCAGCCACCGTTTGTTCTACGTCGATGACTTGTGTTCGGAGTTCCAGAAGTTCACCCTGACTTTCCAAAATCTGTTCCAGGTTCGTTCCGAGGGTGGCAAGTTTTGCACCAAGACCGCTGACGTCGTTCTCTTTCATTTGTGTCTCAATTGATACGATCCGATCTTCTGGAATTTGATCGTCCTCCAGACTTTCGAGGCGGCCATACAAACTGCTGGCTGTCCAAATAACGCCACCAATTGAACTAACCAACGTCGCCACCAGTGCGATATAGACCCCGGTCAGCTTGACCCCGCCTACATTGAGTTCCGTATCTTCTAACGCCATCACTCACAGTCGTTGTAGACGAAACATCGGTAGGACGTTTGGGTAGGTCCATCCAAGTACAAGCTGGTAGTTGCCCCAAGATCCATCACATCCGATAAATCCACGTAGGCGTTTATTCCGCTGGCCGTTACACCTAAGAAGAAATCGTCCCAACTCACGATGGCAGCGCCAATCTCCCGATCAAAATACGCCGTACTGGTGTCCGTGAAGGTTCGCCCATTGGTTTCTGCTACCGAGTCGGCCCACGCCACGGCTCCGTCATGCTGACTCGCCGCTGTCCAGATTGCAGCGGTGGCTGAGTATTCTTCTACGTCCTCTAGGCTCTCGTTCCACGTTTCCACTTGCGTTTCTGTCACGGTGAAACTCTCCACGTTATCCTCGACAAACCGCGCTAATTCTTCCTTCTGCTGCATGTCGTTATTTTCCTGCGCTTGCACAGAAAGATCCGCGACTTCCACCACCGTCGCCAATTCCACAGTGACGTCCACGAAGGTGTCGATGGCCTCACTCATATTGTCCAACGCCTCTGCTGCACGATCCTCGGCGAATTGCTCGAAACCGTAGAAACTGGCTTGGGACATAGCGACCAACGCGCTGTTATATGCCTCGCGCTGCGTGGTTGAAATCAACGCATTATTTACGGCACCGACTTGGACGACTTGTCCGGTTGCCGAAACCGTAGCGAGTCCACCCACCACCTGGAGGCCGGTATTCATACTGGTCGCGATGGACGCCGATGCGTTCACCAAATTATCAAGGATCTGATCGTTGGATACTGCTGCGGAAGCGCTCAGACAGAGAACGCCCATCATCCACTTCTTTATCGATTTCCTCCCCATTGCCGTATTCTCCTATCTGTAAGATCTCATCATAAAACTTTGTGTCCGTTTGATAGTCCGGTATCCACAGGTTTGGCCTTCTTTTGATTTCCAAAAAGGCGCGGCGTCCAACGATCAACGAGCCATCGGATCGAATAATGGGACACGGCGTACCGGACAACAGCATGGCTTTCCATATTTCGGTATCGCCGCATACCATCGCTATCGCGCCAATTTTTAACCCTAGATCGTTCAATAATTTCGCGTTTTTGCGTCGCTCGCATTCCCGATCTTGGACGTATTTCCCACGGGAAAAGCCTAAAACATCCGTTTGCAAACCCATCGAAGCCGACATGAGGCAGGAATCCTGACCGGTAGACAGTAGGCCACTCGGCGCGATGGCTGAACTGGCTGGCATTCCAGAACTCCCGGCTCCGTTGTAGGTGCGATTGCTTGTGGAATTCGTATTGTTGTTCCCGCTGTTTGAAGAATACGAGTTGAGATCGCCGCTTTGTTCGTTCGGCGCTGCCGACGGGTCGACCGTAGGTGTGGCGCCATCCGGTGGAACAACGGGACCATCGGGACCGGGAGCTTCCTCCGCCATCGTTCCTATTGTTAGCAATACACATACCCAAAACCGAATCATTCATTCACGAAATCCAGGGCAGACCGTTCCCATGTGTTGGATTTTTACGTGCTGCGATATAGTCGGTTAGCTTTTTCTCTATTGCGGTGACCTGATCCGCGCCCAACGCCTCCTTGAGCCATGTCACACAATCGGCCTCAGTCACGTCGGAATACGCTTTAAAACTCGACAAATCGTCGGTTTGCAATCGTGCCGCCGCCATGTCGCCAGCGGTGAACTCGCCGTCCTTGTCACTGACATGCCCCTCTAGGTGTTCGATGACCTTGGCTTTCCCGTCTTTTGATAACACGTAGCTAGTGTTTCGAATTGTCCAAACTGCTGCCATTGTTTTCTCCTTTTGATGTTGTTAGTTGTTTTCCAATGCTTCTACTTTTGCTGAGAGTTCTTTGATCGCTTCTACAAGTATTGGGATAATTCCCGTAGCTTGAACAGACTTTGCATACTCGCCTTCGTCTTCTGGCATGGGGGCTTGATTGATCGAATTATCAGGCTTGATCTTTATGATTCCTGATTTGTCCCAGACTAAATCTGAAATAACCGATTCTACTTCCTGGGCTATAAAACCGTATTTAACGCCGGGAGCCTGTCCTGATTCTTCTTTCCAATTGAACGTTCGGCCTGTTAACGCTTTCACTTTGGTGAGCGGATCAGTAATTGTTTGTATATTTTCTTTTAGTCTTTGATCTGAAATATCATTACTCGCCGAACCCGTAAACGTTCCAGCGGCAGAAATAGCTAATCTAGTGCCTACGGTATTTGCACTTCTTAATTGAAAATACATGGCTGAAGACGCATTAGCATCAGAGGCCCAGTTATTTTCTCCCGACACATAGATTCGAGCGGCTGTCTGAGTACTTGCTACGTCACTTCGTCGTGACTCCCACGTAATTGCCGTTCCATAACCACCGGCTTGTAGATTGTCTAACACCACCCCTTCTAACTGGTCCGTACTGGTTCGCGATACCGTTAACGCGTCGTAGGGTTCAGTAGTTCCTATGCCAACGTTGCCGCCTTTCAGTACAAAAAACCCCGTATTGACTGGCGTGTAGCAAGCCAAAGCAAAAATGTCGGCCTGTCCTCCTGCTCCTGAACTGCTCGCCAGATCAATCGACAATCCATAGGCATTGGAGTTTGTATTTTTAAAAATGCCCGTCCAGTTCGCTGCATCTTGTAGTACGTTGAAACGTGTTAGACCAGGATCAGTACCTATACCTACGTTCTCATCTTTAGTGATAGTTACGGCTGTTGTTCCTTGAACCTGGATCAATCCAGACCCAGTACCGGGGGTATTGAAATTCAAGGTAGCATTTGCGTTCGTTCCCGTCGGAGTCAGTTGTAAAGTCGTGTAGGAGTCTGGAACCGTCAATTCTAACGTTCCACCCGGATGAATCCGGGCGCGTTCCTGACCATCGACACCAAACCTTATATATGTATCAGATGACACATCGCCATTGTCAGCCCATAACTCCAGTCCCGTATCCCCGCCACCAACGATCTCGTGATAGAGACCAGTTACGCCAGTATCCCGAAAAACAATTCCTGGCGACGCATCTGATACTTCCAATTTACGTCGAGTTGGAGCGACGCCTATTCCTAATTTCCCGTCATTCGTGAGGGTCATTTTTGCTGACCCCCAGGTGATCGTGGCATCAGCGGCATCGTGGGCGACGGTATACCATTCATATTGTCCAATTTGATTTAGGAACGTCGATTGTCCTTCATTTTTTCTTTTGTAATTTCCAGGTGCGTCGAGGTACACGTTAGAAAAAGATCCACCATGCTGCGCGCTGGTCGACCCATAGATAGCGAAGTCCCTACCAATTTCGAACGTTTTGTAGGCAACAAAAGCATTCTCCGGCGTGGTCCCTAAACCCATCATTCCATTCTCGTCAATGGTTACTCTGGTATTATCCCCGCCAGTTTTTAACCTAATGCCGTGGCTAGTGTTGGCATATAAATCGACATAATTATCAGTTCCATCTAGCCATAATCCGCCCTGTGTCGAGCCGTTTTCTTTTAGAGTGAGTTGGGTAAATCGTTCTCCGCCATTGTTAAGCGTTAACTGATTTCCATTACCAGCGTTAACGATTACCCCACCCGCAAACGTGGCCGTCGAGCTAGCTACCGTAGCGTGAGGAGTTAGCGTTATGTAATCTACTTCAGATCCCGATATGTTATTTTTGATGCTGAGTGTTTGATCTGTGTTAGATGTGAATCGCCACTCGTCACCAGCATCATCAGAATCATCCGACTGTAATGCTATGGATGGTCCCTCGCCCTCAGACCCTTGTATAGCCATAACATCCGTAAAGACATTGACATTGCCCGTCCCATTCGGAGAGATAATTATGTTTCCGTTGGAATTTGTAGAGGAAATTGTATTGGTATCGACCGTGATGTTGCCAACACTGACACTCCCCGCAAACGTTGAGTTGCCGCTGCTATCAATTTCCAAACGATTGGTGTTGTTTGTTAGTAGCTTCAACTCATGCGCGGTTGTCGTACCAAAAGACATCGCAGTATTGGTGTCTTCATAGGCTAGCTTACCTGCCACTGCTCCGCCTGTTCTTTGGAACACCATAAGGGGCGTGTCAGCTAATGCATTTGATGTAAGAGTTAATACTGTTGAACCAGATGAGCTACCCGTTAACGAGGTATCTTTCGCAGTCACGCTGCCGCTGAACGTAGCCGCCCCTGTGTCTCGAGCTATTTCAAATCGAGTATTTACGGTCCCAGAAGCACCTGACTGTATTAAGAAGTCATTCGCAGATCCGTCGAGTTTTAATCTGAAGCCGTTGGTGGCTGCATCTCCGAAATTTGCACCCTCGGACCCTGCGTTTGTTTCTAACAAATCAACGGCCGCAGAATCAGAATTGTTTTCTGAATTCCCACGCTCAAGTGTTAATTTAGCAATGGCTCCTATTTCTTCAATACGAGCATTGCCGTCCACCGTTAATCCATCAGATGTAATTACACCATTTACATTCAACGTCGTCGCCGTAATAGCCGCCGGGGTCGATCCCCCGATCACTGTATTATTGATGGTTCCGCCGCTAATCGTTAGCGCATCGGTTACATAGGTATCGGCGATGGCTGTGCCTTGCCATATCCCGCTTCCAATCGTCCCAAGTGTGGTGATGCTGGCCTGTCCGACATACGCCGCATCAATATCGATATTTCCGTTAACGCTGATCCGGTTGCTTGTCCCTATCGCGTCTATCGTAGAACCGGTTTTAGTCAATCCATCGCCGGCTAAAATATCAGCCGCTTTACTAAACTGGGTCCAGTTAATGGCGGTAGTACCGATGGTGATCGTACCGTCGGTGGTCATTACATAACCGGAATCGGCGTTCGTGGTTCCCGTTTCTACGAATACGAATGATCCGCTGTCCAGCTCCGCGCCGGTGTCGAAATCGGTGGATCGAGTGAGTACCCAATTCGCCGAACCTGACCCGACAGTGGTAACTGTGTAGATACCGTTCTGGAGTGCCGCCGCCTGATCCTTGATCAACACGCGCTCGCTTGCCACAAGGGTTTGGCCGTCTATCGAGAGAGCCGCCTGCGTTCCCGCGTTCGTGAGCGTGGCTCCGACGCCACTACTACCGTTTGCATAGGTGACGGTGAGGGCCGCCGTCGATGCGACATGCACAGAATCAAGTAGATCGAGTCCCGACGCGACGCTATCGACGTAGGTTTTGATACTTGCCTGACTCGCTACCGCTACTTGTGAATTAGACACGAGGTCGTTTTCATCGAGAAAAGCCGTTCCACTCAGAGACCCATTCAATACCGGAGAGGTGAGTGTTTTGTTAGTGAGCGTATCCGTGGTCGCTCTACCGACTAACGTATCCGTACTCGTTGGGAGCGTGAGCGTTCCCGTGTTCGAAATCGTTCCGATCACCGGGGTGGTTAATGTTTTATTCGTGAGCGTTTGACTGTCCGATGTGCCTACATAATCGCCCGCCGGACTCCCCGCGACATACGTTTTAGCTACCGCGGTCCCTTGCCACACTCCCGTGGCTATGGTGCCAGCGGTAACGAGACTCGAATCGCCCGGATACGCCGTGGCATCGCTAAGATTAAAAGCGGGCGTAGTATCGGAAGCACCCAGCGCCACGGTAACACCACCAAAGTTCACAGTGGAATTCGCGAGGTAGGCATTCGCTATGGCCGTCCCTTGCCATACACCGGTGGCGATAGTGCCGGTAGTGACTAAGCTCGAATCACCGGGGTACGCGGTGGCATCGGAAAGATCAAACGCCGGGGTGGTATCGGACGCGCCCAGCGCTACGGTAACACCACCAAAATTCACAGTGGAATTCGCAAGGTTCGCGTTGGCTATGGCGGTTCCTTGCCACACACCCGTCGCTATAGTTCCGAGCGTGGTGATGCTGGTTTGACCCGCATACGTGGAAGCGATGTCAATGGCATCTGCCGACACGCTGACCCGATCCGCCGTGCCTATCGCGTTGAGGGTGACCGCACCCGACGTTCCTCCGCCGGTCAGTCCAGCACCGGCGACGACGCTGGTTATATCTCCGACGTCGGCCGGCGTGTACCACTCCAATCCACCGGAACCATCCGCTGCGCGCAATGCTTGCCCCGACGCGCCAACCGCTGCTGGCATGGTCAAGGTATACGACGAGGAGATAGTGGACGGTGCCTGAAGTGCGGCGTATTGCCCACCCGCGCTATCCTGTAGTCTCAAATCTCCGGTAGCGGTCACGTCCAGCTGAGTCGCTGTCACGGTTCCGAGAGTCAAACTCGCGTTTGTAGGGATGTTGGAAAAATCCGCTCTGGCGATTTCATAGCCGCCTTCCAACGAACCATCCGAAAGTACTAAGCTGTTTTTGTCGGTATCAACGACCAGCTCCGCAAGCAAACCGGTGAAGGCCGCTACCTGAGTGGTGGAACCGCGTCTGAGTTGCACAGCTGTGGTCATGGTGTTCTCCTTTACGCGCTATACGCGTAGTCGAGGTCTTTAAATTCTTGGCCAGACGCATCATCAAGACGTGCCTGCCATTGTGTTTTGGTCATTGAATAATTGTCTCGTGCGCCGGTTTCGCCAGTGGTTTGTCCTGCCGCTGTCGTAAATCCGTCCCACTTACTCGTGGCGTGTTTTCCAGCCGCCACGTTGGTGGGGATCTGCCACGTAATGTCATCCGCGCCTAATGTCACAAAGGCGTATTTGGATAACGTCGGGTAGAACTCGGAGTACAATTTTTTCCCACGATACGTTGGATGGATAGCGGTCAGTTCCACGTGGATGGTCTTGCCGCGCGCAACAAATACCGCCAACCCCACGGGTGTTTCCTTGTCCGGTGGGCTGTCAATGACACTTGTTGCATCCATATACATCAAAAGAGCTTGTCTAAATAAACTACTGGTTTTTAAGGGTATTTCTGGTGGTTCCACCGACGCATCCAACAACCAACGATTAACCGTATTGGTCAGCCGTACGGAATCGAAGCGGTTACCTCGATGCGCGTTGATATTGTCGTGGTTCCAATCGGCGAGGATTTCACCGATAGCGGCCTCGTCTGTTTCCACGATGGGACGATAGCGACACTTGGGAGCAGTAATCTTCATTTCCCCGGACCTCCCGAATACGTAGACACCGCTGAAAAGTTGATCGTGACTTGCATTCCGCTTGCCGTATGCGTCACCAAAGCATCCACGTCGTTGGTGTTGTTGTTACTAATGGAAATGGTCGTTGCTTCGCCGGTACTACCACCATCACTTACGGCAATATCGCCCTCGTCGGTTCCTGACGTGGTGAGGGTCGAATCCGCATCGCGTGATGCGATTTCTGTACCGCCTGAATAGAAACGCGCGGTTCGTGTTTTGGTATGGTCAGATGGGTCCCAATTGCCGGCACTGCCTGACCACCACACCATCTCTTGATCGCCGTTACTCGAATAACTCGCAGTATCGAGCGCTTCCCAAGATAGCCGCTGCGTCATGCCGCTGGCGGTGTGTTCGATCAATAACGTGGGCGATGCGCTGGCGGCTGGCAACGTATAGGTAGTGGCTTCGCCGGTATTGGTGACATTGGTTAGCGTCACAACACCTGTGGTCGTATTTAACGTTCCGAGGATCTCGCGGGTGGCCATCGCTGCCGTAGCTTGTCGGTAAAACTTCGCCGTGAGAGATAGCGTGTTGTCCGATGGCGCCCATACAGTGGCGGCGCGCTTGAACCATTGCTGGAGCGCATCCCCATCGCTGGTCACCGCCGCTGGCGCAGGTGATTCTCCAGCGGTAGCCGTGACCGTACTTTGTGTGGTGTCCGGTTCTCGAACGCTGATAGAAACTCCCTCATCGTCGCCGGTTCCGTACCGTCGAGCGACCACCCAATACCAGCGCTGATTGCCGGGGCTGAGAGCGTCGGCGGCGTTACTCGCATCGTGTAGGAATTGCGTCCCGTTGGTGCGTCCGATCTCCACCGCGTCGGCCCAATTGTTCGCGTCACCATTCGCCGCTGCATACACCGCTATGGTTTGAAACGATTGAAGCGATACTGGGTTAACCCAATTAAGCTCAATCCCTTCGATCACATTGGTGGCCGTTAAACTGGTCGGTGGACTAATGCCGCCGACTACGCCACTGGTGATCGTGCCTCCAGCCGTTGTGGTGCTGTACTCCCCAGCCACAGGATCGTCCCATGCTGCGGAATTATCCTCGCGCAGCGTTAAATCCACACCCACGCTGGCCCCCGCGTCTGAAAATTTCCAATTGATGACTCGGAAGATTTTTGCATTCCAGTTGAGATCAGCATTGGTGACGGTAAGGCGATCTCCGGGCTTGTAGTTTAAGCCGGTCAAATTACATGGATAAGTACACGTTAACTGATAGTCGGTTTGCTTCAGCAATTTCATAGCGATCCGCTGCGCGCCGTAACTGCTGTTGGTCATCGGTAGCTTGATCTCACGCAATAACGTTTCGTCGTTGTCACGGCTAACCGCTCCGGTATCGACCACCTTGGGCATGTCGGTCATTTTGTAATTGGCGGCTGGATTGATGTACACCGCCGATACGGTGTTATACCGCGCGTCCCGTTCAAATCCGGTCTTCAGACCAATCGCGCCACGAAGCGAATCTTCGGTGAGCGTTCCTGATTGCGATTCGAACACGCCGGCCAGGATGTAATACTTACCAGCGCTATAGACGAGTGATCCATTCATGCTGGAGAGTAGTTTTTCAATATTGGTCTGGTGTGAATCGGTGGTGTACAACGCACCGTTACAGGTGAATCGATCTTCCACCGTATCACCGGGAATCACTACGTTATTGTCACAGCCGTTGGCCATCGTTACCACGGTGTCCCAATCGATCTTGTCTGGTGGGATACCCATACCAAACACCGTGTTAGTCAGGTAATCGGCCACACACAGCGCAGGGTTGGCGCTGTACGGCGCGTAAGCGATATTGGTCGGGTTTGCCCCCGGACTCGTATCGTTTCGCGGGTCGTAGATCAAACGCCCTTGTACCTTGGCGCGGATATTGCGTGGGCTTCCTTCCTTGTCCCCCGTCGCCTGGCTTTCTTCGATCAACGTGCAACGGGTCGCCAGATATGCGATGCCGCGCCCGTCCCATGCATCGGTCACTTGAGTGAACGCAGCGGCTAAATCCGTATCGTGCGTCTGCGTACTTGAACCAAGGTGCTTGTTAATTTTCACAATGGGGGTCAGCGTCGAATCCACCCAAACCTTGCGAAATGTTCCTGTACCTCCGACCTCGCCTCCTGCGGCGGCTCCACTCCCTATGTCGGCCTGGACGATCCGAATGTCATCGAAATACACGTCCGTAATGGCATTGCATTGATGGCCAGCGAGACAAACCACCGTCCATAAATCCTTATTTTTATCTCCTGCCGCACCGACGAATGAGACCGGACCCGACACTACGGCTTCGCCATAGACAATTTTCATTGGCTCGACGGTTGAACGGGACGTAATATCCCTCGCGGAATCTCCTTTCGTAAACGCGACGTCCATCGCCGGAATTTGCCGTAACGCGTAGTTCATGGCTTGCACCCCAGCCAGAATCACCGCCGTTCCGGTCAGGTACACACCGGCCATGGCTAACGCGGTAGCTTCTGCGGCTACCACGGTGACGCCCACTACTTTGAGCGCAGCGATACCAATACTGGCTACGACTGACGGCATAGCGACCACCCATGGGTCCAGTAACGTGAGGCTATCTGAATCATTCGCGCGTCATACAACGCCACGGCATTCTTGCCGAGCTTCACGCCCATTGCTTGTCCCATGATTGGCATATCCACTAACACGGGGTCTCCGTCTTGAAGGTCGGCGCTGGGTTCACCCAAAACGGTACGAACCAACCCATCCAGTGATCCATGCGGCGTAATCAATTGATCGGCTTCTGCTTTACTGGCGTAGGCGAACTGCGCCACATAGTTGTGTCCCGTAATCACCTCGGCGACGTGCGCGGCGAATTGGCAACAATCCTTAGAGCCGTACGTGAACTGTCCGGTGTTCCAACTCGAAAAAGCTCGAAGGGTTAACGCGCGGCGATTCATCATCAAATCCCTGGGCCGGGTGGTGCTGAAGGATTGCCCTCGTTCGGTGGTGACTCTGACCCGGCTACATCGTTAGCCGTGGTCCCGCGCCATCGTATTTTGGCTCCACCCACTTCCGAGATCGCCGATAAAAACAAATCCCCCGAATAGTCGCTCTGTAATTGCTCATTGGTATATTTTCGGTGAGACGCTCTTTCAAAGTTCGCCAACTCACTCTCACAGGTCATGCTGATGAGATCCGATTCCTCACTGCCTACGGTCATGTCCATCCCGTCGATATGGCCGGCCCAGATCTGTGTTGGGTCATCTAGTAACACATCGCTCTCCGAGAGGCAGCCGAGGAAGAGAGTGACAGGACGCAGATACCAATCCAGCGCTCTCGCTGTCGAGGACATCGTGGTGTCTAATCCAGAGAGTGTGAGCGTCAGCGAATACGGACGCACGGCGGTCGCTTCTTCGACGCTGGACACGCTGCCAAACGTACCCACACCGGTCCAATCTTGAGAATCCCAACTGTACGTGCCTAGCCCGTTGTGACAATAGATAGTGCCGGCGCTAAATTCTATTTTGGCAAACGTCACCGGACGCACCGTTTCACTGGCTATCGCGTTGGCGGTATTGGTTGGAAATCCCCGGCTCACGACAGCACATCCTGTACAAACGTGACTTTGAACGATGAATAAATAGACGCGCCGGGGCGATTGTCCCAGGTCAAATCGGACGCCAACATGAAAACGCCCTCTGGTGCAGTGATTTCCACAGGCGCGTTATTGGGTGGGCTGTTGCGTAACGGTGGAGCAATGTTGACGGTGACGTTGCCGCCGCTGCTGGTGGCGTCCACGGTCACCATATGCAATTGCGGATTATCCGTGCCGCTGGTTGATTCTTTATCGAATGAAATGAGATCTCCGGCACGAAGCCAATTGGTGACACTTCCAGCACCATCGATGATTAAACTGCTTCCAGTTTGGTCGGCTCCATTCACTAATGGCGTACCGCCTCCCGTGCCTTGCCTGGTGAACGCGTGATCTTTCAGCTTGACGCGATGCACCTGACCATCCAATCGAGCGAGAAACCCCTGCAACGTGCCACGATCCGTGGTGGTCAAATTGTTAAAACTTAGATCCACTTTCCACAGGGTTCCCTTACGACTAACGGTTTGAGTTGCCTTCGTGATGGGCGAGGTAAAACGCCGCGTATTACTCACTAACTGCCACGTGGATACGGACGGAGTAAGCGATGCGGGAAACGTATATGTAGCCATCAGGTGAACCGCCGACGGCGCATAAGATTCTGGATTGATGCAATGGTGGCTTGTGACGTTTCGGCCATCGCCTGTCGAATGCGTAGCTCGGCTCCGGGGTCAGCGTTCGTGGCATCGATGTTGTTGACCACGGTAACGCCACCCGAACCGCCGCGCGTGTGATCAATCACCGATTCATTCGGGTGAAGCATTCCGAGGAAGCCTCCTCTGCCATCGAGACCACCAGACCGTGATCCGCGTCCAGTGAAACCACCACCCTCGAATGACTGCGCTTTGATTTGTTGTACTTGTGCGAGACCGGCGGCTACCACCGCAGCGGCCATGGCAAAACCGACTGGCCCACCACCGTATTGGCTAAACGCTTTGGTAGCACCGGAATAAGTCTGCATTAAAGCATTGGCGATTTGCATTTTTTTGTTTTTCGCGAACAACGTACTCATGTGCTGAGAGATCTGCATGGCTTGCTCACCGCGTGAGCTTTCCTCAAAAGCCGTGCGCTTCTTTTCCATGTCTTGCCAGATGGTTGCGTGGTACTTACGCCGTTGCGCTACTTGTGTTTCCGTCTCGCCTACTTCCGCTTCCGCTTTCTCTTCTTCTTCTAACGCTTCGACACGTTTCCTCACGCCAACTAATATACTGTCCCACGCTGACGTCATTTTCGTAGAGGGCAACCCCGCTTCCTCCAGTGCTACCAGCTCGGCTCGAGCAGCAGCGATTTCAGCTTTCATTTCCTCTATTTTAGTTTTGATTGGATTATCTGGTGCGCTACCACCCCAATATTCAACAAAGGCTTTGTACGCGTCCCATAGATCCGAGAACTTCTTAAGCAGGAACGTGTCCATCAATTTGGCTTGATACTGCGTCGCTTCAGCCCACGAAAGCCTGAGCTTGGCAATCCAGATTTCCCATTCTCGAAACGCGTCTAAAACATTGCCTATACCAGTGATGACGTTACCAACCAGTTTCTTGGCGACGTCATCGAACCCACCGGCATCCAGAGCCGCTTGGCGTAACTGATCCGCAATCTCAGCGATAAACGGAGCCAGCTCCACCGTGGCTTGTTTAAACGCACCCTCCATGAGCTTGGAGACTTTCAGCAGCTCATCGTTCGCCTGTTCAACCTTAGCGACACTCACACCATCCAAAATGATGCCAAGGTCCTCGGCTTCTTTTCTCATATCGTCGAGAGCCGCTGATCCTTGCTTTAATGTTCCGACGAGCGCTACCCCTTCACTGTCAAACAATTTTTGAGCGAGGCGAACTTTATCTGCCTCGGTTTTCACATTGCTAAACGCTTCAGCCACTAATCCCATCTGTGCAGACAGATCCATCGTTACGAGCTTCGTAGCGTCTAGTCGTAATTCTCTTAAAGCGTTGAGTGCTTCACCCGTACCACGCGATGCCTCTGCGGTACGTCGGACAAATCGTTGCAGCCCCATGTCCATGGTCTGAATGGCCACGCCAGTGAGTTCACCCGCGTAGCGCATAGCACCTAACGCTTCCGTAGTGACTCCTATTTTCTCAGCCGTCTTGCCTAACGAATCGATGGCTTTAAGGTTGGACCGAACGATAGTCACCCCTGCCGCCACGCCTAACGCACTAAACGCGGCAGAGACTTTGGCTACTTTCAGACCCACGCGCCCCAGCCCACGAGTGACACTCGCAAGTTGGCGTCCCGTTTTATTCACGGCGGTTAGAATAATCTTGACGTTTTCGTTAGCCATTTCGGATCTTTAACTCCGCAGCCCACAGCCGTAGCTCAAACACGGTTATTTCGGACAGTAATTGTTTTAACGTTTTGCCCAGCATCTCGGCCAGCTGTAACGCAAATCTCAAATCACCGTCCTCTCTCAGTTTTTTTCGAGCGCCTCATCAGTGAGGCTCGATACCAACGTCAGTGCATTTTCATCATCCACGTCCTCCAGCTCGACACCCGCACCCGTGACTTCTATCGCCTGAGACAATTTCAGCAAATCCAACCCGGAGATCATCTTGGTCAGCTCGGTGAGATTTGCTCTCCGAAACAACCGCTCCCCGTCCGCATTGCGCGCCATATAAATCAGAGTGAGTGCCGCTGTTCCAGCGATGTCACCCTTTGTAATGGCTGCGTTCACTTTGGAGAATTGCTCCCCGGTCATGGATTCCGGTACGTACCAGATTTCCAACGATTCGCCGTTACGCCAAAAGTCCTCGATGACCGCCTTTTTCAAGTCGCCATTGAGTCGCTCTTGGAACTCCCGCTGCATTCGTTCGAGTATGTTTTCCATAATTAACAATTAGCCTTATACAGTGGCCGTTGAAAGATCCCCCGTTCCTTGGAACGAAAACGACGCCTCAACGATTCCATCGGTAGCTCCCGATGTGGAAAGGCTCTCAACAATCGCCGTGCCGGTTTTATACGTGTCGCCCGATGTATTGCCCTCAAACATGAATTTGAGCGTGACTTCGCTGCCGTTCGTTAACGCGCCTTGTCCGCTGGTATCCGTCTCATCCCAGAAACACTCTGCATTTCCATTCCAGCTTTTTACACCGGCCTTATTTACTTTACTGGCCGACGTCATAATAGACGCGTCCACCATTTCTGAACTCTCGTCCAACGAATACGACTTGAGTTCGGCTACCGTGGAACTGCCCACTTGGACTAGTCCCTCACTCGCTAAATGATTAGCCACTTGATTTTCCTCCTAATCAATATGGGGTTTCTGGAAGGGTCGTTTTGGTTCTGTAACTCACCGTCCAGGTCATACGGATCACACCCATGGGCAGGTCACCCTCACCCGTGAGCGATATTTCCGTGTTAGATAAAAATGTATCTTTTGCTTTCCCGTTCAGCGTGGGGTCTGCGGCCACTGCCGTTTCCACCTCCGCGCTGATCGTGTCCAGCGTGTCTTCCAACTCCTCGGTCTGTTGCGTGTACCCTTCCACCATTACGTCAACCGTGCGCGCTAATCCATCCGTACTTTGGAACGAATCTCGCTCACTGTTTTCCGATAACGCGTAGACGGCTAACGCCGGTAGCGTCGTTTGTGAAAAGTTATACACGCGCGAATCAAACACTCGATTACCCGTCGTGGTCAGGCCTTGGCATAGCACCACGATCCGCTCTCGGATTTGCTGACGTACCGCACTCACGCGGCAACGCTCCCATAATCCTCAGACGTACTCGCCGTGGCCGTCACTAATCCGTAATCAAAACTCTGTGTCGTTTCCGCAGCGACGGAACCGTAGTTCTTATCCGCTGAAGTCACTGAGAGTATTAATAACGTGGTGCCGGTATTGGACGGCTCGATACCATCCACGCGATAGCGTTGCGTTCCCACCTGCATGATGTCGCCAGCTGTCGCCGATTCCACATCACTGCTAATGCAATGCGCTATCGGCTTGCTGGATTCCACACCCACTTGACCGTCTGCCGTTTGTTCAAAGTATTCACGGTCAATAATGACGTTAATACTCACACCGTTGAACGTCGCGGTATCCGCGAAGTCCGTGGTGAGGAACATATTGCTCAGATCATCGGTTAGGAACGCTCCCGCCATTAGTCCTCCGCTTTAGCCGCTTTCGCTGACTTACGCTTTGGCTTGTTGGCATCTTCGGCGTACCCGCGCTGGATGAGGCGGTGCGCGATGTCATCCCGACATTCCACATCCTCACCAGCGGAATATTCCGCGCCGTCCACTATTCCAACTTTGACCATTCGGATTTTCATCGTTTGTTAGTCGCCTTCTTGCTTCTATTAGTGGCTTTCTTCGGCTTGTCGGCTTTCGCCGCTGCAACCACACCATTAGAAATCCACGCCTTGGCTTCGCCCTCGGACATCTCCAAGACGTCGCCCACACTTCGAGCAACGCCTTGAATGGATGCCGCTTTTTTAATAACGACCTGCATTAGGCTGTCGTTATGTCTTTCAACACAGCGAACGCACCAGGTTGTCGGACCGCAATATCAAGGTCTTGGAAGTACGCGAGACGCGTTCCACCAGCCGTAGACAATGAGGACGTGTCCACCACCACATCGATACCGGACCAGAAACCCATGAACACTTGCGAGAAATCCCCGAAGATCATGGCTGAACAGTTACTTGAACTGCTGCCTTTGGTCAGATTGGATGGAACGTTGGTGGTCATGGCTACCGGATACCCCAAGATGGAACCATCAGGGTCCATGATGAAGTTACCTTCCACACCGCTGGATTGTTTCGGTAGTGTGCGAAGTTTCGCGCCCACCGAAGGATTGGTTAGGAAGGTTGGCGATGCGCCCATGCCGTTGGCGTCTGATACCGTTTTCCACAAATCCACACACAACGCGTAGGTGATTGGTCCACCGTTCGTCCCGATGGCTACCACTGGAGTGTCACTGTTGGCAATGATGCCGGTTGGCTCGTTGCTCGCTCCACCATTGATGGCTGTTGCATCGATCTGGCTGGCGAACGTCTGTACGATGTCGTCTCGAATGACCCGCTCAATTGATGGATCACTCTGAAGCATAAGCTTTCGAGACACATCCAAATAACCCGCTAACGTTTTTGGCGCTAGAGTTATTTGACTGAATACCTCGGCCCCTTCACTCGGTGCTGATCCTTCCGCAACGAACGCCGTATTACTCACCGAAGTCGACAGTCTTGGTATGGATATGTCACCAAACAGACCTTCTAATCGACGCGCTCCTAATTGAGGGATTAACGCAGTGGCGTACAGCGCTTCTACGAATTGGTCACCGAGGTGATCCGTACCGACTAGGAAACCACCCGCCGAAGTGGGCGACTTGGTTTGGTCCCGCATCCACCCAATGTTGGTAGGCATGTAGAATCCGCGCGCTTCCTTTTTCGTTTTAGACGCGATCTCATCCGAACACTCACGCTCGAATTGTGCTTGTCTCCAATCACCCGTTTGTGCTGCTCGAACCGCTGCCATCAACGAATAGCTGCGTTCTTCCTTGGGCGTGAGATCAACCGAACCCAACGGCTGCTGGGCAGGATCGAAACTCTCAAGGATCACAGAACGAAACTGCTCTGGGCTACCGCCTTTGGCGATGTGTTCCCGTGCAAGGTCGTCCTTGTGGAACTTTCGTCCCATGTCGAGTATTTCAGCGGTCTGTGCTTGGATTTGCTCCCGTACGATTTCCACCGTTCGGTTGCGTTCTTCAGTTTTGATAGCCTCGACATCAACGGCGGGTGCCGGTGTTTCTACGGGCTTGTTTTCTTCTTCGGCCATGTTTCTCTCCTCTTTCGAATCTATGGCTATAATTTTAGGTTCGGAACGTGCCACGCCTACTAACTGGTTGCTGTCAGCGGGAATCGCCACAACGGATGCTTCCAGTGGAGTAAACGCGCAACGCATTACGGGAGTGGTCCCGCTATCGTCTCGCTCCATGCGATCAATCTGGTAACCGCAGCTGATCGACCCGCGTATGCCGGTGATACAGTCGCGCCAGATTTCCTGCGCTAAGTCAGACTCACCAAAACGCACAGTGGCTACCGTTCGCTTGTTGGCTTCGTCTAACTGAAAGTTTTCAATCACTCCTATTTGCCGGTCTGGATCGTGACCCAGTAGCAACGGAGCGCGACCACTGCCCATCCACTCGGTGTCAATCGAGCCGGGACTGTGGTCTAACACTTCGATTCCGAAGGATCTCTCCACGGGCGTTTCGGATGTCACCCCGATACGCATTCGTCTGGATTCTTCGTCTATCAATTCACTACGCTCCAACGCCAGTGTGCGGTACGTCATTGGCACTTTGGCTTCGGGCGTTTTCGGTTGGTCGGTCATGTTTCCTCCTCCATAACCGGTGGTGATTCGTTGTCTCTACTGCCAAATGGCTGGAAGGTGTAATCCAATCCAAAGCTCTGGCTTAACGCGTCTTCGCGAGACACTTGCTCAAATAATTCTTCTACGTCCCTACCGTAATGGGCTTGTATGTCCTGTAGCGATAACACGCCGTTGGCGAGTCCTAATACATTCGCGGTCATTTCTTTTTGTGGATCGACCCAACCCCAGCTGCGTCCTAAAAAGTGTCCGGCATCGGCGAACTTGTCGTAGCGCGACATCGGCACACTGAACGCATTACGCTCCATGCCAGACCGTAGCCATGCGCGATAGATGGGAATGCAGAAGTGATCTCGTGCGAATTGCTGCAACGTTTTCCAATGGTCACGGTCATGCATCTCGCCGGCCCGAATACTGGAATAATTCACGCTAGATAAATCGTTGGCTAAGGTCACGTAGGACACGCCTAAACCGCTAGCGATGCCACGCAAAATGGAACGAGAGAACTGATCGAACGAGGCGCTCGGTGCTTTGGGATCGAACGATTCGAAACGCATGCCCGGAGGGAGTTGTTCAAATTGACCGGGAGCGCTTTCTGAAATCGGCGTGTAGCCGTCCGACGCATCGCCCACATACCCATCCGCATGTAGGTCGGACGTGAAGAAACCCATCTTGGATGCTGACACCCGCGCGTTGACCACTTCCGCTTCTTCGTAACTGTCCAACATCTTTAACCGCGACATGGCCGTAGCCATCCACGGAACGCCTCGCGTTTGGGACGCGCGCTCCTTTCGAAACGCGTGGATCATTTCGGAACTTGGAATAGTGATGTGTGCGGTATCGGGTGTCATCATCGAATCCGCGCCGGGGTGATCCTTGTAGAGCTTGTAGGCGAGTGGCTTGCCCCACTCATCCATCTCCACACCCATCCGAATCACGGTGCCATTTGGACCACGCCCGTTTAGTTCTTCGTCCAGCCGATCAGCCTCGAGGATCTGAATTGCAAAGCCCCACGCATTGACCGGACGTTTAACCAATCGAATTAAGCACTCGCCATCACGCGCTACGGTTTCAATGAATAACCGCTGGGCGTCGATCATGTTCATCGTGCCATCAATCGTCGGTTCACGACTCCACGAGGACCACGCCTTTTCTATTTCGGTGTTTGCTTGTGCATCTAACTCACCGCTGTCACCACGCGCGCGCACTTGTAAGCGAATCCCATCGCTGCCTATTGTGTTGGTTTGGATCAACTGAATGAATCGTGCGGCGTAGTCGTTGTTGCGCTGCAAATCGCGAGAACGTTCCCGCAACGTACGCAATGCAGGACGTATTTCTGAATCTGCATCTCGTGTAGCACTGGATAACCAATCGGCAAACAACCGGCCCTGATTCGCACCAAAATATTGGCGGAGTGACCGTCCCGGCTTGAGGGTTTTCTTGCGTTTGAAACGATCCCAGATACTCATGCTCGGATAAACCGAACGTTGATTGAGTTGCCGGTTGCTTGCCCATTAGCTATCCGTTGCTTCTGCACTTCCGCTAACACGCGTCCTTCGTATTCTGCTTGAAGGGTTAACAGGTCCTCCATCGGTGTTAACGAAAGCGATCTACCAGAGACCGAGTACGATGACTGATCTCTTGTTGCACGGTTTTGAATAACGGCTCGGATCGCGTCCAGTACTTTCTGATTGTGGGTTCGAGGGTCCGCTGTAGATATCGCCAGATCTTCTTCCACAGTCCACAAGCCTTCGCCCACTTGTACACGCTTCGTAGAATCAGACGAGTCAGTGATGTACGCCTGCCAGTTATATTCGCCAGCCGAGTACGCCGCTGAAACATTGCCGCCCACCTCCACGAGATATTCTTCTGGTGACGAGGACTCGCTCGCCGTGATGTTGAATTTGGTGGAACCTTGTTTGCTAGCCGTGTACGTCAGCGCGTAGGACGCCACCGGATAATCGGTCGCTAGATCAGTCCGCTTCCACGCGATGTAGTCACCGGCTCGGATAATCTCAGGCTCGACGTTTGGGTAGTTGGTTGAATCGAATGCAGAACCCATTGAACCTCACAGGAAATGGTATCTGCCTCCCTATTGCGTGAGGAATAACTTAATTTGTCAATAGTCGCCCACAGTTTCTAACGTCTCCAATTGTTCCAATTGCTGCCCCGCCGTCGTCGCGCGCCACGTATAAGTGGGTTAGGTCGTTCGGGTTTGGGTGGCGCTTCCGGGGTCTCCAGCGGCTCGGTTGTCGTATTTAAACGCGACCACTGCGGGTTCAATATGTACGCCGCTGCGAGTGCATAACAAAAACAATCCAACGCCTCATTACGTTCACGCACCTGCACCCACCGGATCTTCTTTACGCCGCGCTCGAACTTCTCCTGCTTGCGTTCACTTCCAGCCAGCTGCTCGAAGTACACCTCATCCAACGTGCGAGAGAAGTGAATCACTGCGGGTGCTTTGCCGTTCTCCAATCGACCCATCACCCATTCCTTGCAGCTGTCCACGCCCACGGGATACAACGCAACGCGCTGCCTGCCTACGATGGTGGGCCGATTCGCTATCGGCTTACCCGATACGCTCTGCCCTTTAATGGCCCAGATTCTTCGCGCGCCTCGCTCCCGCGTATAGCCATAAATGCTCTGCGTCCAATGGCCTCCGCTATCCACGCATGTCGCCGTGACCGGAAGCTGCCGCCCGTCCTGCGTTAGGTATGTCTCCAAAAGAAACTCGTCTAACTCCTCCCATACCACCGACTGCCCCGGATCGCCCCAGATGATACGGTGGTCTAAAGCCCAGGCTTCGTAGCCATCGGCCCACCCCACGGTGGTAATTTCGAGCCGGTCTTTCTGACAATCCACCCCACAGGTGAGTAGCTTGACCTCTGCCGGTATCGAGTCGAGATCAAAGGACTCGACCTTTTGTATCAGTTCTTCCCAGTTAAAATCGCTTGCTAACATCGGGTCGTATGACTCTCCCAGTGAGGTGTTGATAAACGTTTGTAGTAGGAACGGGTCGTTTTTAGATTCCAAAAACGTCTTAGCCATTTCCGCAAAGGTGACCCATGGGCTGTAGATTTCTGAGAGGAAATAACTAGCGGTTCCTTTGAACGGTTGGGACGCGCGCCACTCGCCTCGCGCCAGCATCCACGGCTTTCGCGTGTTTGGTATCAAGACGCCGCAATGCTCACAGGCGTATTGTGCGGTCTCTGGTTGGTCTTTTTGCCACTGAACACCCGACCATTTGAGGTCTTGAAACTCCTCACACTCCGGGCATGGCACATAGAACTTCCGCTGGTCTCCAGCCAAATACCGCACCTCGATCTCGCAGCCTTTGAATGTCGGCGTTGAACAGATATAGATCTTACGGTTGTGCCACGTCTGCGTACGTTTGATCGCCAGCGATAACGGCGAACCTTCGTCACCGGCACTGGCTGGATAGCGTGAAATCTCATCTGCGAGAATGACCCGGACAGACCGAGCCGCCAATCCTGCTGGCGAATTCGCCCCGTTGATCGCAATGAAGAAACCCGCGCCGCGTTTCATCAGCGCGGTGTTATCGGCATCACGGGTAGACGTGGACACCAACCCTTTCAAAATAGGCGTGTCCCTCACCATATTGCCGAACCGGTTACGGCTCCAATCCCTCGCCATGTCCAACGTCGGTTGTAACACCAACACCGGGCTGGGCTGTTGCGACATCAGATAGCCGCATATGTTGTTGAGAATTTCCGTCGCCCCGACCTGACTACCCTTGAGAAATACCACCTGTTCGGTGTTCGGGTCGGCGATACTATCCATGATGTCACGCTGGTACGGCACGGTACGCCAGCGTCCGGGTAGGCTCGAGGACTCCGACGATAGGACGCGGTACTTTTCAGCCCATTCGCTAACCTTGAGAGTCGGCGGTGGCTTTAATAGCTGTTTGGTCTGGTTGAGTATTTTGGTGATCGACTCCTGGGAGTCCTGTGCCTGCAAGCTCATCTAATGCTGCCTCCACTAGTTCACGCGCCAATGCCTCTCGTGCTACAAGATCCTCGGCGGTATCTATAACCGTTACTATTGCGCTGGGCAGAGCCAGCAGCCGCGCTCGAAACGCCATGGTCATCTTGGCCCATCCATCAAGCACATCCTCATTGCGCGTTAGTTCACCTTTCAATTCTTCGACTTCCAGCTGCGCCTTTTCCCTTTGCGCTTTGAGAAGACCGGCTTTCTCTTGTTGGTAATCAATACGAATAACACCGTCACCTAACGAGCGTTCTTGTAGATAGGTCACGTACCCACGGATGGTTCCGATCAACGGGTATTTGCCTCGCGCTGCTTTTGGGATGACACCCGTAGACGCCAGCTGCTGGATACGCCGCTCCGTAATGTTGAACAATCGCGAGTAGAAACTCGCGTTGTAGTTGGGTTCGACTTCAGCCACGAGTCGCTTCTCGTCCTGTGAAACCTTCCCAACGCTCTACAATCACGTCGCAGTATTTGGGATCTAACTCCATGAGATTGGCTACGCGTCTGGTCTTCTCGCAAGCGATCAAGGTGGAGCCGCTACCACCGAACAAATCCAACACGCGGCCTCCAACATTCGACGCATGACTCAACGCCGTCTCGATCAGTTCGACGGGCTTCATGGTTGGGTGTAACGCGCTGGCTGTCGGTCGAGGGATGTCCCACACGTTGTCGAGGTTTCGGTCATCGAGAAACGTCGCTCCGCTTTCATTCCAACCAAACCAACACGGCTCGTATTTGTTCTGATACTTACCACGCCCTAAAGTGAAGCGGTCTTTATTCCAGATAATTACGGTGGAGTAATGAAGCATGTCATCGAGCAGTGTAAACATGCGCCGGCCATCCATCCCTGACGCGCCGAAGACATAGACACAGCCATTACAAAAGGTCCTGATGTTTTGTATGAATTGCGTACAAAACTCGGCGTGACTATCCGCTGAAAGGTTGTCGTTTTTCATGGGTCGTACCTTCCATTTGCCGATGTTTTGTCGCTCTCCGTACTCCACGTTATACGGCGGGTCGGTGAAGACCATGTCGGCATGGTGGCCATCCATCAGGCGCTCCATATTGTCGCGGCTGGTACTGTCACCACACATCAACCGGTGGTCACCGAGCGTATAGATATCTCCGGGTTGAGTCTTCGCGACCTCTGGCACTTCGGGTACAGCGTCCTCTTCAGTTAAGCCATCGGTAGTTTCTAATCCCACAAGCGAACGGATTTCCTTTTCACTAAAACCGGTCACCGCTACATCAAAGTTCTTTTGCAGCAGCTCAGAAAGCTCCTTTGATAAAAGCTCCTCATCCCAGCCTGCGTTCAACGCCAGCTTGTTATCTGCCAGAACGTAAGCGCGCTTCTGATCGTCGGTTAAGTGCGCTATCTCGATGGTCGGGACCTCGGACAAGCCCAGCTTTTTAGCGGCTAAAACGCGCCCATGACCCGCGATAATCTCACGGTTTGGGTCGACTAATACGGGATTTGTAAACCCGAACTGGCGAATAGACGCAGCGATCTGTGCGATGTGTTCTTCGTCGTGCGTCCTTGCGTTCTGTGCGTAAGGCGTCAGAGCTTCGACCTTTTGCGTAGTGATGACTGCGTTCATGTTTTTTCTCTCGCGTTTGAGTTTGGGTTCAAACTGGAACCTTTCTTTTTTTCGCGTTTGAGTTTCGGTTCAAACTCGAACCAATACCGAAACGAACTGACGGTTTGCTAGCATGTGTAAATAATTCCCGCGCTCGCGAATCACC
>VTLG01010534.1_pt1 | contig 25585 bp, 31 predicted proteins | sample 4694571 | NCBI WGS metagenome assembly VTLG01 (sample SAMN12604809, study PRJNA352737) | marine metagenome | biome: ENVO:00000447; feature: ENVO:00000209|ENVO:00000569|ENVO:01000036; material: ENVO:00002151; isolation source: viral sequences binned using virsorter ...
TAGTAACCGTGAATTAAATGAAGTCTTAGGCGTTACCCCTCATATCCATTGCACGAATAAAAAACTAATTAGCTTGATTCTTGAAAAAGAGTTTGGCTAGCTATCAATATTTAGGCGAAAAACGACCATGCCATTTCTCGTAAATTTCCAACTCTTCTTTTAAACGTTCATAGGTCAAGACCTCTTGATGTAAAGCTGTAAAAAGTCCGTGTTTGGGATGTGACGGGTCATCTCGCTCATCAAGCTTATAAAGCTCATCCATTCGATCAGCTCTCGCCTGTTGTTCTTTGACCCATGCAGGCCCCATTTCATTTGACACTTGTATCACTCTCCTGAGGTTTCATTTTTTTGATAGTGTCAAAGATGATCGCGACGACTCCGTTTTGTCTGAGCTTGGATGCCCCGACTAACTCAGAGGCCAACGCAATAGCCGCCCAAAAGATCGGACTGGAAAGAATTTGATCCATTAGTTCCTCTGTAGACGTATCGCCTCTTCTAATCGCGCTTGGGTAGTTTCCAGCTTGTTCAATCGCGTGAAAATTTCCCTATTCAATTCTGAGGATTTACGAGCGTTCATTGCCCCGAAGACAAAAAGCCCTGAGACAATGGCAGCCAAAACCTCCGTCAAAATTGCAAATTAGAAGATACTGACTCAGAATAGGCGCAATTGCTACGTGTGCATATGCCTGAGAAACCGCCTGAAAAAACAAAAGACGTAATAAAGCCAAAGGCTGAGGATCAACCCGAATACCAAGAGAAAATAATGTTCTTGGTTAGTACATCAGCGCAGGGTTTTATCTTGTTTTGGTGCTTATGCGTCTTGTCTCTTGGATATATCAAATTACCTACAAGCATGTTTGGCGTAGAGATACCAGATCAACCAAGGATCGATTCGACTTTCGCAGCGGGTTTATTAGGAAACATCCTCGCAGGTTGGGGCATTAGTGTTGGGGGAAATGGCGGCAAGAAGAAAAAGAAAGAAGAGGAAAGAATGGCTTTAGGTAATACAGCAGGTCAACAAACAATCGTTATTAAGCAGCCAATAGAATTGATTACAAGACAACCTACAGCCACAAGAATTAGCGATCTGGACAAACTATGAAACGCCTACTCCCTTTTCTCTTTCTATTCGCTATAGCTCCACAGGCTAGGGCAGATATACACCATTCCATTACTTCTAGCGCTCAGATCACAGTGGGAGCTGCGTCTACCACCGCTAGCCGAATACCAAGCACGTATAGCGTTTCTGGTACGGGGGTTGATACTGCAATAGGTGATAACGCTGGTCAACTATCAGCCGGAACTATTAGTTCAGGAATCTATAGCCCTGGCACAGTAGTAGGAACGCAGAATGCTACAGGTGGTGAGTCGTTCAGTTTCAGCAGTTCATATATTCAGGGTGATGCTGTACCAACTAGCGCCCCAACAGTAGGCACAGTGGGCAATTTCAGTAACCAAACTTCTACTCTGGCAGGGGTTGCAGGTTCGTTAGCTGGATCTGTGACAAGCGCGGGCGTGATTTCTTTAACTGCCGGAGGGGCAAACAGTACGGCGGTAGGTTCTATACAAAGTGAAATACGAATTGACTAATGCTATTAACAATATTAGGAATCATCCTGCTGATACTTCTATCAGTGTTGTTCTATCTTTATTATCACTATGCAATTTAATAGTACCTAAAACAATTGCAGCCCCTTTAGTCCCTCAATTTAGATCTGGAGAGATGCGAATAAATTCAACCTCTACATCTATATTAAATGAGACAGTGACCAGTCATTCTTATAACACGGGATATACTTACTCAGCATCAGGTATGAACGTAAAGCCTGTAACAGGAAACTTAATCAATCCATCCGCAACTTCTACCACTACCCAAACAATTGGCGGCACTAATTTCTCCTGGACTTCGCCACAACTTGAATCTATTCCATCATGGCAAATAGTAAACGAGGCAGCCCCATTTTCTCTAATCGAACATGTAACGGCACCAGGATTAGAGAACACAACAACAATACAAAGGACTGTAGAAACAACTCAAGTCTCAGAATCAGTAAGTATATTCGGGCAATAGCCTATATATTATTAATAAGTGGTCAATCCCCAGTACTAGCAAACACAACGGTGGCATCGCCTTCAAGTAATTCCAGTGGGGTCGTAAATAACAATGCTACGCAAATAATTCCATCACCTGGATCAACAATGAGATATTCACAGGGTATCCAATGCGTGACCCCTAGCCTTACCTTGAGTCCCTATGTTGTTAACAGCCATAGCTATCAATTACCAAAAAAAGATATTACCCGCACGCCAATCTATGACGATGATACAGGCGCGATCAAATACTATTCAGAAATTCCACGATTCGAAAAGGACAATTTCAGTTTGAATTGGGGTGCATCCCTTCAGTTCAATGTTCCATTAGGACGGGGTGTTGATCTTTGCCATAAAGCCGCAGAGACGAATATAAAAAACCAAGAGTTGCTATATACCAAAACGTCATTAGAGGTAAGTTTGCATCGTCTCAAAATATGTGCCGAACAGCTCAAGCTTGGTGTTCGCTTCCGTCCTGGAAGCCCTAGCGCCGTAACTTGTGAGGATATTGAAGTGACAGTTAAACCTAGTCAAGTCTTACCGCATAAGCACGAAATAAAATCTACCAACCTTTTTTTAACTTCCGATAAGCCCGGTTTCTCTCTCTTTGCTCCATCAACTTCTCATGAGTTGAAAGTACCCTGGGGGGTTTTTGAAAAATCTTTGTTTGAACAGTAGTAATTATTTTTTTAATGCTTGGCTTAATCACCTTCAGTAACAGGTCGGCAATTGGTTTAGCTAAGACGGAACTAACCACGGCACTAGCCGCAATAACTGAAGTAGTAGTTACGGTTGACGGCGCCGGTAAATACTTCTCAACAGCACCGATAGGCTCATAGACGACAATGCAAGTTTGACCATCAGAACTCAGCTCAAACCCTGAAACCTTTTCTTTCCCGTTAGCCGCTATATCTCCTATGCGGGGATTGTTCTTATTTGGATCGGGGCATTCAACATCTTCTTTCTCGATCTCTGGTATTGCTGGTTTCTCCGTCTTTGTTTCAGGTGGAGGTGGTGGCTCGTTATTGGTAACGGGTTTTTCTTCTATAACCTTTATATCCTTAGAGTTCCAATCCATCGGGTAGAAACTGGGTATCCCCGCACCGCCGGGGCAATTTGTATAAACTCCGCCGGGATCTGTTATTAAGAGCTTTGGTTGTAAGTTCTGGTCACGATGCTGATAAGTGCAACCAGGCACCTCTATATCTAAATAAGACGGCCTAACTGGTACTTCCTGAATTTTTATATTACGAATACCAATCTTAGGTATTTCGGGTATCTCCACTTAGAACGGCAACGCTCCGCCTGTCATTTTCGGGACACTCGGTATTGGTAAATTTTCAGTGATCTTTCCAACTGCCATATCAATCAGCTCTTTTTGATTATCTTCGTTTGTAATCCATAGATAGGCATAGACCCCACTGCCAGCCACAGCAGCGCTCATTAGAAACGATGCCACGACTAAACCATCTAAAACTCTACGCATTGAATTAACACGTCTACGTTGCCATAGTAGGAGCAACCGCTAATTAAGTCTTGTTTAGGGATGCGTTGTTAAAAGCGTTGAAGCCAACTATTGCAATGATGGGAATCCTATTTGTGGCGTTGCTTCCTTTATATGTCGTTATGGCTAGCTATTCTCGACAGTATCGGCAACCGCCTCCGCTTCCTGCTCGGCTCCTGCAATAAATTCCTCAAGAATTTTTATAGCACCAATAATTTCTGCATGTTGTTGCCTACGTGCATTCTGTTCATTTTCTGCTGTTTGAAAAGCGTTTTCAATTTGCAGTCTTTCGGCTACTAATTCGCCAAGTCTTTCTTGTGTGGTCTTCATGCTAAACACTAGAGGTAATTAATATTAATGTTAAAACGACCTTTTGCATTCGTGGTTGTAGAAGAGTTATGAGTAGTCGAACCATCAAAAATAAGTAGTTGATTCCTTATGCTTTCAACTTTTTTCCCGTCTTCCAATCTGGTGAAACCATCACAAGTATTCAAGGACAGAATCGCACCATTATGGGAAAAGTCATAATCGACATGGCGAGCATGTTCAACTATCTCAGGTGTTTGTGGGTAGAAATTAGCTTTTAATCTAATTAAGGTTCTAAAGTCTGGGAGCATATTTATAGCCCGTATCATCCCTGTATATAGGTCAGTCCTAGCAGTATCTTCTATATATCCTGTATGACTCATCATCCAATGGCTATCATCTGTTTGAGATGAATTGCATTTATCTAATAAATAGTAGGGAAATTGGTGATTCCATACAAGATCCTTTTCTAGGCTTGCAAAATAGTCCTCAGGTAAAAAGTCGGGGATTATTTTCATGAGAGCCATTTAGTATCCAACTTAGAATCACCTATGCCATAAATTCCTGTAGGAACGATATTAAAAGCTAAGGATTTCCTTGGCTTATCACTACCATGAGGCAGCACTTGATGATTCAGATAGCTAGGAAATAAAATCAGCTCTTTCGCTTTTGGGATATGGACCCATGCCGGAGAATTATGAAGGTGATACTTACTCGGCTCGATTAAAAAATCAGGAAAGTTTGCTAAAGGGCTCCCGAATACAAGTCTTCCTACATTTTCATCGTAATCATCAAAATAGAATATTCCAGAGTAAAAACTATTTTTATGGTGATGTTCTTGGGAATTCATGCCTTTATAGTTTTTAGTTATCCAAGATGTGGTAAGTACAAAATTGCAATCATAATTTAAGACGTCTTTTGCTATGATCATCCACTTATTTAATAATATCTGTGCTATTTCAGGATGTCTATCTAAAACTCTTATATTATGATTTGCTTTATCTAAGCAACCTACGCTATAAACGCTTTCTTGCCTATCTTGTTCAACAGAATTGCTAAATGATTGTTCACCAAGAAGTGAATCTGTATCTTCTTCTATAGTTAATTTGAATACATTAGATGCAAATAAAGGTAAGAGTTCCATCAACTTAGAGTAATGCGATCACCCATAGATCCCCAAGAGCCGATTAAAGTATAGTTGAAACTAACGCATATACGATCAATGTCGCTATTGTTTATATAACTATGATGCTCTAAATGTGAAGGAAACAAAAACACATCTCCTCTTGCTGGCTCAAACGTAACACTGCGACTATTTAACCCGTTATAAGTATCTATAGCGTCAAAAGGAGCGATTGAGTTACAAGTCCATCCATAAGGAGGTGTTGCCGTTACTTCAAATGCACCACTATTAGAATCGACTTGAAAGTAATAAATACCAGACAGCCACGAATTACGATGATAATGCTTAGGAGAATAATGACCTTTTTTGTGTACTAGACCCCAACTGCATTGATGTTTTATTCCTACTTTTTTGTTTAATTTTAAATGCTCGTGTAGATACTGATTTATGACTTCCTCTAGTTTTTCTCTTAAAAGGAGGTTCTCTTCTCTTAATAAGTAATTCTGTTCTCTAGTAATTAAACCATTACATTTGTCATGAGACTCTGGCCCGATAGTTGAATCATAGCAGGGGCATAAATCAGGGACTTCAATTTTATAATCATATCCAATATTATTATGGTGAACAGGGGTGGGAAACAGGGCATAAGTAGACCCTACCATTCAAGGTATCTCTACCCAAGACTTACTCTCTTCAACCCATCTATAAGCTTTGCCATCTGTAGGTAAAGCTGTAGGTGGTTCCCATTCAAATGTTGATTTATTTAAAGTCCAGGAAGCGAAAGGTTGTTCCGCATAAAAAGCATCAGCATCTTTATCGTAGTGACCGCCTAGGCTTGCAAAGTTATATCTAAGGGGTGTCTTATCATCCTCTTTTCCTGTTTCTGGGTCGTAGTGTTTACCATGTCTTGTGTTGTATGAAGTTTGTATCCATTTACCAGGAATACCGTCTACATACGCATCAACAAAAGCTTGATCAGCAACGATAACCCGTAGCACTCTTCCGTTCTTTACTTTTGCAAAGTGGGCCATAGTTAACCTGTAATTGTTCCAGATTGATTAAACACAATCACTTTATCGCTCCCATCCGTTGTAACAGTTCCATTTTGATTTGTACCTGAATAATTAGAAGTAGCCATTCTGATGATTACGACACCAGATCCACCCGCACCTCCTGCATAATATTGACCACTCAAAGCACCGCCACCACCGCCGCCTCCAGTATTTGCGGTCCCTGCTGTTCCATTTCCACTATTTGCTCCAGCCCCTCCTCCTCCTGATCCTCCTGAACCAGCTCCCTGTCCACGAGTTCCACCGCCCCCGCCTCCTCCACGAGTAACAGCAGAGCCAGTTATAGAAGATGTCAGTCCTGCACCTCCATCTCCTGCGTTATCTATAGCGGTGGCATTGTGGCCGTCTTGAGAAGAACCGCCCCCTCCTCCTCCTGTTTTATCCTGAGCCGTTCCACCGTCATGATCTCCTCCATCCATCCCTTGGCTAGCAGTTCCAGATCCACCAGATCCTGAATATCTACTTTTTCCACCTCCACATCCTCCGTCACCGTCAGAGTGTGCTCCACCCACTGAAGTAATTGTTGTTAAGCCTGTACCAGATATAGAGCTATCTGATCCAGCCGTTGCTCCATAAAGTTGATTAGGATTCCCTATGCCTCCTGCACCTACTGTAACTGTGTAAACGGTCCCTGGAGTGATACTAAGATCTGATTCTGCACTGCTGTTTGCTCCTGAACTTTCCGAGGCATAAGAATTTCTATATCCACCTGCTCCTCCACCCCCATGAGCAAAACCGTTAGCTCCTCCACCTCCTGCAATAACTAGAAAGTCGGCAGAATAATTATTAACAATAGTGATGCTATCTGTGGATGAGTAAGGCGAATCTGCATATACCGAAGTAGTATCTACTGCTTTCGCTTTTACTGAATAGGTTCCTTCTGCTGTAAACTGGATCGTGACGACAGGATTGTTAGTTGTAAACCCTGTACATTCGACTGTATTCCCTACCTTAGAAGCAGAACCTACAGAAACACTTTGATAGGTAAAGTTGCTAGATCCTACATCTAAAATTAATTTATTATCATTGGAATCCGTCGATGTAATTGTATAAGCAACATTTGTTGCTGTAGGGCCATCAGCAGGACTATTTAAAGTAGGTGCAGATAATTTTAACTTTATAGTTTTAGTAACTACTGCTGAATCTGATAATCCGAGAGAATCAGTAGTTGATTTAATTGTGTAAGAAGGAGAGCCGCTTGTATGAGTTATTGCAAAAACACCAGATGAATTTACTGATCCTGCGGTGCAATTAGTTGGAGTAATTGTATAAGAACAGTCGTCTGAATAGTTGCTTATTGTTTGATTAACAGATCCACTAGCTGCAACTGAATCATCACCGCTAATTGTAGGGCTAGCTAATTGGACAGTCGCTGCACCCGCAGCTAGTTTCGCCGCAGTAACAGCATCGTCTTTAATGCCATCAGTACCAAGTTGAGTTAGTCCCATTAGTCAGCAGGGTCAGGGGTGTTCATGATTCTCCTAATGCTAACTTCCAAGATTTATTGGTCTCATCCCAGTCATATACTTTTCCATCACTTGGATAAGTTACTGGAGGTTCCCATTTACCAGTAGTTTCATTTAAAGACCAAGACGGGTAACTTTGAGGCCAAGAAAAAACTCCTGTGGATTTTATATAGCCAAAACCAATACTCGGTTTGTTCTTTGTACTGGCTGTATATTCCACCCATTTACCAGCAGTAGACTGGCTGTACTCTTTAAAAACGATATTTAAAGTAGCTTCATCAATAGCGTTGACTACTTTAACTACTTTACCGTTTTTTACTCGTGCAAATCTTTTCATGCTGTGTACTGTCCGCTACCAAGCCACTTGATAATTGTATCTGATCCAGATGTTGTAATACTAGCTGCTCCAAGTACTCCACTAGAGTTATAGCTAGCTGTAGGTATTCTGATGATAACTACACCATCTCCGCCTGATCCGCCAGTGTCGTCATAACTTCCACCTCCTCCTCCGCCTAATCCATCAGTACCATTTTGACCATCGCCAGTACCTTGATCGACATTATTATTTCCGTCTCCGCCGCCTCCTGTACCTCCGTTGCCGTGAACCATACTAGAGCCAGCGTGTCCTGAACCACCGCCACCTCCTGCATACATCACTGAAGATCCAGTAATTGTTGAAGCTAAACCAGCACCGCCATGTCCACATTGAGTACTCGAACCACTTCCATCTCCACCTGCGCCACCTGCGCCACCTCCTCCTCCTGAGGGATAGGGGCTTGTTGAAGAACCGTCTCCACCGTCATATCCTTGATTAGCTGTTCCAGTACCACCTGTAATAGCAAAACCAGTGTAACCAGCTCCCCCTCCACATCCACCGTCGCCTGGGTTTCCTTGGCTAGCGTTGCTGCCACCTCCACCACCACCAACACTCGTTATATCTGTTATATCGGATCCGCTAATAGAAGAGTCACCTCCATCCGCACCTGTAATGTCGTAATTACCTTGTCCTGCCCCACCTGGACCTACGGTAATTGTATAAGTAGTACCAGGGGTAAGGGTAAGCGCACTTTCAGACGATCCACCGCCTCCAGAGGTTTCGTTATTGTAGGAAGCCCTCATACCTCCAGCACCAGCACCTCCACCACGAGCTGATCCGCCACCGCCTCCACCGACGACTAAGAAATCGGCGGTATAGGTAGCACCAACGCCACCGGTTCCATTACCTAAGTTTTTCCATACATTTGCATTAGTAGTTGCATTCGTACACACCCATGCTTCACCTGTACTTTTGTTTACGTAGATATGTCCTGTAGCAGATGGGTTAGTGTTTGTTGCTGGATCTGAGGTTGCAACTGTTGTATCAGTAAGACTTGAGAAATCTGATGAAACGGAAGCCCATTTGAATCCGCCCGTGGCACTACTGTCAGCCGTTAATACATAGTCATTTGTTGGAGCGTTTGCGTTTAACTTTGCCTCTGTGACTGTCTGATCCCCAGGAACTCCAATTGCAATAGTCGTCCCCATATTGATAATGAAATAGTCGGCCCCACTGGGAGGCGCAGAATCAAAAATAATGTCAGTTCCATCTACGACATAGCCCTCTGTCATATCCCCTTGGCCCGAGCCGTCATTTGGCCGCTGCATTACTCCGTTAATCGAAACTCTCAGAATTTCTGCATTCGTTGGAGTAACCGCATTGCTAGTTCCTTTAGTAACAAGCTTGAAGCGATAACGACTACCATCGAAAGTTGCTCCGCCTCCACCCGTTCCACTAGATGACGCAATATCTAATAAGTCTGCTGTTCCTGTAGCAGCTCCGCCAATCTCTCCCCAAGAACCAGCGTTATATCCTTCAAACTTCGATGTTGTGCTGTTATATCGGAAGTCTCCATTGCTGGGCGATCCGTCTCGCTCACCAGTCGTACCAACTGGGATTCTTAGGCTTGATGTGTAGTTATGAGTGACCTTGCCTGTAAATGTTCCGCCTGATGCTGCGACGCCTCCGCTATCTGTAGCCCATTCGAGATTCGTCGGAGTTGAACTATTCGCCTTTAAAATCTGGTTGGCGGTAGGTGCGGCACTTGGAAGACTAATTGTGTAACTCGCGTCACTCCCTTTGTCAGTTGCACCTTTAATGCCTACATAGGCGGAGCCATTCGAGTCAGCCTCATATAGCCTCACCTCTTTCGCGTTATCGACAGAGAGATTATCTGTAGTTGTTATTGCTCCTGAAGTTAAAGAAGTAAGCGTTCCAACTGAGGTCAGGCTGGAAGTAACAACAGTTGATTTCAGTTCTGTTCCTGTAAGAGTTCCCGCCGCTGCGGTAACTGTTATCGCTGCTGTCCCATCAAAGGCAACGCCGTTAATATTCCGAGATGTAGCAAGTGCCGTCGCAGTAGCAGCGTTACCAGTACAAGATCCAGATGATCCAGAGGTGTTTCCAGTAACATTACCCGTTAAATTTCCAACAAACGAAGTTGCCGTTAAGGCTCCTGTGTTCGAGTTGAAAGTTAAGGATGTTGCTGTCTTAGGTGGGAGATCTCCTGTTGCTGCTGTCGCAAAAAGGATCGAACAAGAAGTATCAGTAGATTCCGCTGCAAGAGTTATGTTTGTAGCTGTCGTGGCTGTTGTTGCTGTCGTTGCGGTAGCTGCATTACCTGTAGTGTTCTGATTGCCAGCCGCATTTACCCCTGGCAGGTCGATAGCTGCACTTCCATCGAAGGAGACACCACCGATATTCCTCGCTGTTGCTAGTGCAGTCGCAGTTGCAGCATTCCCCGTGCAAGACCCAGACGACCCAGAAGTATTTCCAGTGACGTTACCCGTCAAGTTCCCCACAAAGGAGGTTGCTGTTAGTGCTCCTGTATTGGAATTAAAAGTTAGAGATGTTGCTGTCTTAGGTGGAAGGTTTCCTGTTGCCGCTGTAGCGAAAAGAATTGAACAGGATGTGTCAGTAGATTCTGCTGCGAGAGTTACATTTGTTGCAGTAGTTGCTGTAGTTGCTGTTGTAGCTGTTGCCGCGTTACCAGTGAAGGCCGTCGCAGAAAGTACCTGAGTACCTGCAACTTTTAAAACCTTTCCTGATGCAAGATCAATATGTTCGCTACTAGTCCATGCGCCACTCGAATCGACCCAATTCCATGTCTTATCCCCATCTGTGGAGTCAATAGTTATACCCGCACCATCAACCGCTGCGTCATTACCATTCCCTTTTGCGATCTCAATATTTTTGTCTTTTACGGTGAGCGTGGTGCTGTCTATTGTTGTCGTGGTTCCATTAACTTGCAGGTCATTTGCAATCGTTACTTTTCCATCTGAAGCAATACTTAAGCGAGCTGTTCCACCCGTTACTAACATCAAGCCATTAGCCCCACTGGCTGAGAAGCCAGTATCTGGATCACCAACAAAACTGAGCGTTGGGGCACTAGCCGATCCCGCAGGCAGGTTAGTCAAAAGGGTGTTATAGGTAACGCGCTTATTCTTATCAACAGCGGCTGACTCACTAATATCTACAATTGGTAGATAATCAGTTGCCGCTGGAGCCGTTAGCTCAGTTAATTGACTGATTTTCTTGTTACTCATAATTCAGATCAAGTTTTGATTACGGGCATAAGTGCCAAGTTACGAGGTCGAGTCTCAGACCCGCCGTTATTTGTCGTGTCCTGTTTCGTCCGATAGTCCCCACAGTTTCCACCTCCAGAACTATCCTCATCCACTGAGTGAGTTCCAATTTTCGTATATCCGCCACTGTCCCCGATCCAGTCATCACCTGCAAACACATGATTATGTTGTTTGAATTCATCGCTCTGAGTTGTTCCAATACTGCGACCACTATCAACACCGCGACCATGATCCCAACCTCGAACAAATTCACCTCGGAGATCGGGCACGTTGAAAGTTGATGAGCCGTCACCGTTGCCATACGTCTGCCCGCAAACCGCATAGAGGTCGGCGTATGTAGAACGACTAACAGCAGCTCCGTTGCATTCCAAATAACCAGTTGGAACAGTTGCCGAAGCGAACCAATAAATAGACCCCGCTGGAATACCTCCACCTAAAAGAGTCCACGCCGACCCTGTATAAACTTCTGCTCTTCCTTCCGTACTATTAAATCTGAAGTCACCTGTAACTGGAGTAGGTCTTTGGCCAGTGGTCCCAACGGGCAATTTGAGCTTTCCGGTCCCCGATAGCGTTACATCACCTGCACTTGTGACCGTCCCCGTAAAGCTGGGAGCCGCAAGGGGAGCCAGTCCTAAATTTGCGGCGGTTAAATCACCGATTTCCAACCACGAGTTATTGGCACTATTTCTAACCTTTAATTTATTCGCACTTGTATCGGCCCATAGTTGATGTGCATAAGTAGTTGATGGAGCCGATGACCCTGATGACAACGTGCCAAGAGCCATTAACTGATCATTTAAATCAGAACGGAATGCCGCGCCCGCAGCATTAGCACAAACAAAATCCGCTTGAGGACTCATTTAGGTAATCTCTTTCCCATGACCGCTAGCTGAATAATAGAAGGAACGAGCCACGGCGGATGATCCATTTTTGAAAGTTATCGTGAATCCTGTCCTACTTTCACTTGTAATTTCGTAGAAGTCTCCTGATTGTTGAGCTAAAGCTGTAATAGCTAGGGATGGTGTTTCTTTAAATGCTTTTGCAAACGTCACAGCTTTTGCACCTGATCCGCTACTGATTGGCGACCCCGCAGGAGTCGTTTCAGTTCTACCTTGTAATTCAAGAACAGCGCCTAATGCTGTGACCGCTATGTTTTGATCTGTGTCTCCACTTGTTAGCTTCGCTTTGAATTGAAAAGCTCTCCCTCTAATTAATACGTTACTGACTTCGTTCCAAGCCCCGTAAGTTGGTGAACCTGATGGATTATCATTTGTAGCTCTTACCCATACAGACGCATTACATTTATCAGCGGAAACGGTTGAGCCTACATCGTCAATATTTCCCCAGGTATCAATTAAAGAAGTACGACTATCCCACAAGCTCCCGATTTGATAGCTATTGCCAGTAATCCGCCTTTGAATATTTACATCGTAGACATGAGTTAAATCAACAGAAGTATTGAAAGCATATTCACCGCTAGAAGCTGATGCACCACTTGTTTCTGTCAGCTTTAAAGCATCAAGACCAGAATCATAAACTGTATTTGTTTTGGAACCTGCGAAATTAGGAGTGTGCTCATCAATCGTTTGTATTACTAATCGATCTGTTGGCTCTGGAAGTGTGTTAACTGCTCTCGTGGGATCCCAGTCTGTTTCTTGACTTCCTGGGGTCGGGGAAGTTCGTCCACCATCATCCTCAAACTTCAATAGATAAGTCCCCGTAAGATTCGGGACTTGCTTCTGTGTCTGTGAGCCTGTTGCCGCTACAACTATTTCTTGTGCATCTTTCCACTTGGCATTAGTCGTAACTGTGGAGTGTCTGATGAGCACTTTGCCGCCTAGCAAAACATCCAGCTCAGTTGCACGATCCCAGGACAGAATTGCGCTGGCCTGGTCGATAGGTAAAAGACTTACACCTGAAACCTGTTGGGGTGGTGCTGTCTTACCAGCCGCTGCAAATGGATCTAATTTTGCAGGTGAAGCCGACCTAAGACCTGTCGCGCTAACTGAATAAGCTTCTATGTAGTAATTGCCAACAACAGTATCCAGAATTTCATAATCGTGGCTACCTTCAACCGTTCGACTACTCCAGTTGCCGTCTCCAAATCTCCATCTAACAAAAGTCGTATCCGTTGAACTAGTCCAACTCAATTGAATCTTAACTCTGGCAATACCTGTGCTTTCATAAATAACCTCTAAACCTCCTAAGTTGGTTGGCGGATCAGGTTGTTGATCTAAATTCGTTACGTCTCTAGGAGTTAATGAAATTCCAGATTCGATATGAGCAAACTTGCCAGAGTTATATTGAATCGCGCTAATTGAATAATTTGACTGGTCTTGTTCCTCTACTGCTAAGACTCTCCATGTAGACGTTTGAATGGCATCGGCGGTTGTAGTGGTCTCATAAATCCATAAAGCATTGGACGCAGGTGCAACACTGAAATTAGAAGATACGCTAATAACATTTGACGAAATTCCACTGACTGCTTTTTTCTCAATCGTTCCATCTGGTAACTCAACATGCAGAAAAGGAGTTTGTACAGAATTAAAAACAACGTCTTGAATGTTATCGACTGTGACCGCTGATGTTGTTGCGCTATTTATACGCCCTCCGTAATGACTACCAGCCCTAAGTGGATCAGCTATTTCAATTATCTGACCTGGCCTTACGATAATCCCAGCGGAAAGGCTCGCCGTAAAACTAACAGTCTCTCTTTCCACATTATCCATATAGGCAATCCATCTAGCCAGCCTTTGAGCCTGCCCCCTTGATGTGCAAGCAAAGGCATCCATCTGCTTAATAATGCTTCCATACCTTGCAACGTTTGCACTATCAATGTATTCCTCGTAATTTACATCTCTTAACTCAAGATCCATATATTTAACAACAACAACTGTCGATCTTGTTTTATTACTTGAATTCGCATAAGAAAATCCTGGTGGCAAGACGTTGGAGAGATTAAACAAAAATGTAGAATCTTTAGGGGCATCTTGTGCAATAGTCATACTCCCCGCACTCCAGAACGGGATAGCTCTGAAAACGCTGCACATTTGATTAATTAATCTATATGCTTCCGTTGCCTTTTGGATGCTTACATTGCAACTGAAACGTGGCTCAGTCGTTCCCTGCCCTGTGCCATCATCAATTAATTCACTGCAATATTTTGACGCAGTATAGAAAGCAAACTTATCTAATTTAGCCGCATTAATATGATCCCCAAGTCCAAATCTTTGAGAGCTTAAGAGTGAATATAAGCACCAACTAGGATCGCTAGTCCATTGCGCAGCCCCCAACGTTCCATTAAACACACCTGAATAACTTATGCTTCCATCTGCGCGGACAGTCCCATTATGGGGTATTTCACATTTGAGCCCTTTTACATCATAGATACGATTGGGAATGGAACTAAATTGCTCAGCATCTATCCTCATGCCAACCAAGGCAGAGTTAGGATATGTACGCTGATCGTAAGTTACTTCTGTATATTCTGACCATTGAATTACATCTGATATTTTGCTACTTGTAGCGTCAGGGGTTACCCTCGTGACTTTGATATTGACAGGAAAAGCACCATTTAAATTGATTAAATATTCTCTTTTGTATAAGTCACCTGTTCTACCTGAAATCGTTCCTGTTGAATATTGGCCAACCACATCGCTATAACTTCCGCCACTGTATTGAACAGATATTTTTAATTGAACCTTACGTCCTACAATGTCACCATCGTCATTGATTTCTTGTAGAGCAGGAACACTAATAACAACTTTTACAGCGTCAACCGTATCGTCTGTAATCTGTACGACGCGAGGTGTTGCCTGGACAATAGTACTAAAACCTGTTGATTTTACTGTTGCAGTGTTCTCAGTTATCGGGATAACAGTTTGATTAGCTGTGCCTTGTCTTTGTTCCCATGTGACGTCTTTAAAGTTATATGTGCCATCGGCTGCCTGTAATGGTGTGTTGTTTAAAAAGATCGACTTAGCACCATCAACGAGACCATGAATTTCACCTTCACCTAAGAGATCCAATACCTTTCCAAATTGTTTGGAATCAAGGTTGTCTCTTGCCTCAGATCCGCCGCCGCCGCCGCCGCCGCCTTTGCCCCCTGAGCCGCCTCCACCTGAGCCAATAACTAAAGTCATGCTTCCACCTGCACGGTATCGACATTCATAGAGATCGTTATTGAACCCGTCAAAACACGGCCAAAGATCACGGGGACGGGCAAGCCTGCTCTAGTGCTGTTACCTGTGCCGCTAAAGCTGAAAGAATTTTCCGGATCTTGTACCGATTCAGGTGTTTTAGGAACTGGACTCAACATCTCACTAATGCCACCTAAAACCAATGCGGCCCCAATACCTGAAAGCATCGTCCCCGCAACGGTTCCAATTCCCGCCGCCGTCCATCCTGTAGCTGCTGTGGCTCCAAAAAGACTTTGTGCCCCAAACATACCTGCGCCTGGCAATAAGAACGAAGCTCCTATTAATGCAACGCCCAAAAGAATTCGGGTTGTAGTACCTCCTGAGCCACCAACGACAGGAATGATTTTTATGTCACTTTTACCTGTAGGAAAGTGCAATTCATCTTCTGATATTTCCCACGTATCCGCCTTAACTGAATAATACTGATCAGCCATATGCTTCTCTAGCTCAGGCCAATTACAAATCAAAAACCGAACAGCTTCGGCCGCATTTTGAACGTCAGCTTCTAAGACGCGATGCCCTACGAATTTTGCTAGCGGCCCATAAAGCCTAACCTTGCGCATAACGAATTCTTCGGCCAATACATTTTAGATGCCACTCAGTAATTGGATCGCGGGAACTTAAGCGATTTTCGAGATGATGCAAAATTAAATCTTCTCCTAAATAGACGCCGATATGGTTCAAGCCTCCACTATTGACAGACATTAATAAAAGATCGCCTCTTACCCATTCCTCTTTTTCCTCTAATTCTCTAAATCCCGTATCCCTCCAACACCTATCAAACATTGGATTTAAAACAAAAGCATCAGAGCTAACAGGTCTTTCCCAGTCTCTCAAAGTAATTCCTAATTCTTGCTGATACCAATCCCGACAAAGGGACCAGCAATCCGTGGCGTTCCATACCCATTTTCGACCTATAAGAGGCGCAACGTATCCGCAAGGTTCACAGCTACCCCACGTTTCAAGATTTGGCTGAACAATCCACCATTTCAATCCAGACTTTTCACAAGCAACCCGATCAGCTTCTGAAGGCTCTGGACTTGTCACTGGATGACTATGAACCACGGCTAACACCTCTCCTTTTTCTTCTGCCTTAGCCCAATCTTCAGGGTCAATTACAAATATATCTTTAGGCTTTGCTGCGATGTTTTTGCAGGGGTAATAGACCTCTTTACCTTTCACGCATAACAATACGCCACATGCCTCGTTTGGGTCTTCCGCTTTTGCGTGTTCTAACGCCTTATCTCTCCATTTCATTAATAGAAGGTGCCAACGCCTGGGAAGTCAGACGGCAAGACCTGACGTTTGGGCAATCGAACATTCTGCACATCGAAATCGGCTGCTAATTCAAATTCAACGACTTCTCTGTTTTCTGAGGCCTTGCGATCAATCGTGAAAATCTCATAAGGAAAAGTAACTGTATCGGGGTCACCATGCGGATTCTCTATCCCCTCTTGATCTATATAATTTCCATCCTCTAGCAACAAATAGTTTCCATCCTCTAAAAGAAGCTGATCAGGGGCAAAGTTAATATCATCTATATATCTTTCTAGCGTTCTAATCCTTGTCACCTTTGCACCCTCTAATCCTTGCGGCAAGGTCAAAAGAAGGCTTGTGATTGTGCCTAATACATTAGAGATCCGAAGTGTTGGCCTTGGCAAGGTCTTACCTGAATAGTCAAACCCTTCTGCCTCAATTGGCATCCTGGTATAGCTCGATCCGTTAAAAACAATATTTGAGCCTTGATATTCACTGACCCCATTATGAAATCTATAGGTTGAATTATTTCCATGAATAGCAGTTACTAATTCAAGCTCAAATAGTTCAATAATATTGCTTGGATTTATCTTTGAGACTTCTGCAAAAGCTGAGCTAACCGCTTTCCATACAACATTATTATCAGTTGTTTGAGATGCAAATTCACTAGACCATGTGGGTTCACTCCCTCCGCTAGTCCCTGCGGTAACGACCTTAAAATGAACGCCCGTATATTGAATATCTGAAGCCTTGCGAATATCTCCAAGGCTGTAGGCAGTATTAGCGGCCCATGCTGTAACGGCTGCCATTACGGTTCAAAAACTTGTTGGAAAGTTGCCGTGATGGTTGCGACCCCTGCGTAGTTCATAGTCTTTTCCCACTCCATACAGACAAACTTAGAAGCTCCTGATTCATTCGGTGGAGTCCAATCAAAGGAAGCAGAATCATCGGCTCTAGCAACTAAAAAAGCCTCGATAGTATCTGAATCCGCCTCAGTAATATTCTCCCAGGTAGGCGTCCAAACTTTAGGGTCGATATTCATTCCCCACTTAAGCCGTTGTTGGTAGCCATTGTTGAATTGAGTTGCCTTAATTTGCGGCGCACTCTTTTTAGAGATTCCGAAATTTGGATCAATAGATGGAAAGGTTGCCATTATGCAGGTGCTAAAAGCCCTCCTGGTCTACGTTGTTTAATCAACTCAGCATTTACAGCAGCACCAATGAGACGGCCCAACTGTTGAGCTGAAGGTTCATCACCTTGACTTTGTGTTCCCTTGGCATCTACAGAAACATTAACAACCGTATTCCCACCACCTAATTGATTATTAGGGATAATCTGGCCCGACATTTTAGGAACAAAAAGTTCACTACCACGCTCACCAACGATATAAGGGCGACCACCTGTTACAGGTCCACCCGATGCTCTGCCAGGTAGTTTACCGCCAAACAAACTTCCGAAGCCGCCCGCTAATGGCCCTGTTATTGCTTGCTGAATAGCAATACGAATCAGGTCTTTAATAATGCTATTAGCTAAGTCCTTAAATTTAAGTTTTCCAGTCATTGCAAATTCAACCAAACTATCCTCCATCTTCTTAAACGCTTTAATAACAACGCCTGACACTTTTGTACCTAGATCCATTAAAGAATTTTTGAAGGCTTCCAATTTGACTTGCATTGTGCCGCCAAATGTTCTCTCTAATTGAATTGGAAGATCAGCCGCTTCGTTCCCTCCTTTATTGAAACCGTATTCAGCTCCCGCCTCTGATTTGCCTGTAGTGATCTTTTGTAAAACAGGTAAATTCGATTGAAATCTAGCTTTTGCATCGTCAACATATTCATCCCCAAGAACACCACGCAAATTCTTTTTCTGTTGTGTTACAAACCTTCCTCCTAATTCTTTAGCCATCCCAACCCCTCCTCCAACCAATTTCTTAACCCATTCAGGTGTAGCATTTTCGACCGCTTGCATCATTCCTTTAACATTGCCAATTATTGTTTCTCCTAATATTGCGACCTCTTGAAAGAGTTTCATCACGCCAAAAACAGTTACGGCAATTCCTCTAATAGCGCCCTCTATAAAACCAAAGAAATTAGACCAGTCATTGTCACTACTTAGAACAGAGCTGAACGCCTCCGCTATTGAATTCAAAGCTGGTAATAAGGCGTCTGTTAATTGCTTCCTGAAACCATCAAAACCGAAGCTCAACATCAATAACTGATCATTGAAATATTCAGCATTCGCCGCAAACCCTTCACTCGTTTCATAATTCCACATCTTCATTGCTTCACTTCCACCATTCAATAGAGGTATTAACTTTCTGCCTTGTCTACTAAATAATTCCATTGCCAACGCGGCCTTAGTAGCGCCATTTGGCATATCTGCGAACCTATCCGCTATCTCTCCAAAGACTTGCTCCGATGTTTTGAAATTACCTTGAGCATCCCTAACCTTGATACCTAACGCATCAAATGAATCGGTGTATGTCGCCACGCCTTGATCAGCTTCTCTCATTGATTGCGCCAATCTCGATAAGCCCTTATCAATGGCTACCTGTTCAACACCTGCCAACTTTCCTGCATTGACATACGACTGCAAAGTGTCAGCAGCCACGCCCGTCTGTCTACTTAACTTGCCAAAAGCGTCAGCTTGATTAATAGCTCCAGTTACAAATCTAGTAAATGCACCCGCCGTCAAAATAACGGCCATCGCCTTGAAGGCTGTATTTACGCTTAACGCCGCCATGCGAACGTTTTTTAATCTCCCCTGCAATCCCTGCATGGAATTGCCCATGCGTTTTAATCCTGCTTCCCCCTTTGTCTTAAGGGAAACGAGCATGTCCCATCTTGTACCTTTAGCCATTTATTTCGCCTCTTTATTCAATGCAGTCATGACCGTCACCTCTATAACTTGTAGATCTTCAAGCACAGCAGGCAAGTCTGGTACTTCATAGAGTTTAGCTGTGCTTATTACGCTGGCATAGTCCAGACCTGTTACACCTCCCATCGAAGTTCTCCATTGAGTCTGCACACGTAGAAATAATTCAAGAGCAGGCCAATTTTCAGGCCAAACCTCAAAATCTTTCTCAGGTTCAGGATCAGGTAAAGCAACACCTAAAACCGTCGCGTCTTCCTGCGTCTGATCTATAACGCCGCCTTTACAGTAATACTCAGCAGCGTCTGTTAGTTTTTTCTTTTGGCCCCCATACGGCTTTCAATAAAGGCCGTGGCAATAGCTGTAGGAATACCAAGGACGTCTAAAAGTTCCTCAAACTTTGCTTTCATAAAAGGCATCTCCTCCCCGTTCTCGTCGAGGATTCCAGACCATCCAACCATTACTTCTCTTGCAACATCAATATCATTTACATCACCCGCTTGTGAAAGGTCGATTAATTCTTGAAAGCGAGATTGAGAGATGTTCTGAAATTCAGCTTCAAAAGTATGCCGTTTAGATTTACCGTTTTCTGGCAAGTCAACTTTGACAGGCCATGAATAGGTATCATTTTGCTTTAAGACGAAAGCCACTATGTCTATGCGTGTGCATAGTAAGGGTAGACTCCAATTAAATTAAACGCAATCTAAAAATATTTGATTGAAAGCTCGTCGTTACCGCTACTTGGTAAAGCATTGAAAGGCAGGTTCAATAATTGAATGCCATCTGAATCTTCATAGGTTGGTGCGTTTACGTCTGTCTGTGGACAAGAGATCTGAACCTTCTTACCTGCACCACCTGCGTCATAAGTGAAGGTATTTGTCCCCGTTGCACTACCTGTTGCAATCGTGAAAAAGTTTTTTGCTGAGAGGCTTGGCGCTTCTATAGAAAGTGATCCTGTTGGCTTGCGGTCTGTAATTAAAACCTCTTTGGTTGCCGTAGTGCCAATTAGCTCTCTATAGATAACGTCGTTATTCATGTCAAAACTCCAAGACTGCAAAGCCAAGGAAGTTCCAAAGATTTCAAAGCCGCTTACATTGTCATTTTTAAAGATGACGGGATCACATTGCTTTTGATAAGTGCAAGTTGGCAGGGTGACGTCAGCAGGTGCGTTGTACTTGCCCGTTAGGTTGAATGAAATTACAGGGATCTCATTAACGTTACAAGCAATCGAAAAAGTACCTCTACAACCTGTGACGGCATGATTTACACCGTCGATATTTACATAGACGGTACATGAACCAAAAGAACTACTAATAGGTGCATAAGTATTACTTGTACTGCTGACCGTTGTTACGGCTAAGCCGCAAGCTTTAAGAGCTGGAGAGTAATGTGGTTCTGTCCCTGCTGTGCCCGAAGCCGACATCTCAACGTCAAACGTCACATTGACGCGTTGGTTAGCTAAGAGAGTGTCGTAGTTTCCGAGGTATCCGCGAATTAGATCCCTACTAACCTCATCACTTTGAATCGGCTCAATATTTAAGTCACGAACCAATACAGCGTTAGCACTTCCTGTAGGTGACGGATCGGTGCCATAACTCGATTCGCTCTTTAGGAGTATTGTCCGTTTGCGGGTTAGTTTTGGCACGGCACTTCTAGGTCAGAACATTTAAAGCCATATTAGATGGCGTTTGCTATTGAGGCGTATCACTGCGTTAAATCATCTACTTCTGTGCGATAACGCACGATATAGGAGCAATTAATGGCACCAATTGGTTGATCTCCATCTATAGCTTCAAACGATACGTCACTAGGTTGAATGTCTATCGCCTCCCCTCCAAGAGTTAAGTCAGCCATCATCTTCGAGTGCATTGAAACAACCGTTGCGTCTGCCTGTTCATCTGGTACATCTCCAGAACTTAAAACAGTCACTACGACATTTAATGACCAGTCAAGAGTAGGTAAAGATGTGTTCTGTTCTGCCCCGTCATTCGTCCAAGAAATAAGCAACGCAGGAAGTTCAGACCTCTGCGCAAGTGGGATTGTTCTACTTCTGTAGATGCGTGTAGAAACTCCAGTTGTCCCCGCTAAAGCCGTTTTAATTGCATCCAATATGTCTTCACGTTTAGAGGCCATTTATACCTTCTCCAATGAGATTTCACAGGTAAGGCCGTCTAATCCTCTTTCATTCGTTCGGACTTTGTAATTCACAGAATTAACGCTAATACTGTCTCCACCGACAAGGGTTCCAAAGTCGGCAAATTTACAATGCAAAACTCTATCGACATATAAAACCTGATCCCCAGCTACTACCGATGTGGGTTCATCGAGAATTCCATTTGCAGTTGTGGACCCCGCAGTGCAAGAAACACCAAAGGGTCCATCCAACATGCTTGTTAAGTCATCAGTAAATGACACTTAACTAATTAGGTGGTGTACTTCTTAGAAGCGTAGGCAAGCACTGTAAGAGCGCCTGTACCTGTTCCGCCTGCAACGGTGGTGACTGCTCTTACATATCTCTTAAGGTCAGAGATGTTAAGGGCTATCTGTTGGAAGCTAGCGGTGTTAGCAGAAGTAGTCGTGAAGGCACCGTCTGTCACATCAGTGAAAGTGGAATTGTCGGCACTTTCTTCAATGTGAACCGCATAGGTTACTCCACTTGATCCAGCTTCCGCCGAGAGGATGAAAGCGGCGTCACCTTCGTAGCCTTGGAGGTCTACGCCTGAGCCGTTTGCGGTTGATGCGACGACATCGTTGGCCAGGATGTCAACCGCTGTTCCTTTAGAACCGAGGTTTTGAATAGTCATTCGTCAGAAGTTGGTGTTGGTTTTTTAGGTTTACGGGGTGTTTTTGGTTTAGGTGGTGAAGGCTCCGATTGAACCTCACAGACAACAGCCTCTTTTGCTTGACCTGAATTAATTAGTTGCCTGGCATCGGTAGGAGAGGCCTCGACGACCTCACCCACTTGAACCGCGACGCCTTTTAATCCAAAGCTGCGTAGGGCTTCAAGTTTCATACTTATGCACCCAGACAGAAGGACTCAGGATGACGAACAGCAACGTCAGTGTCTTGAAGAACACGAACGCGGACGGTGCCAGATGCGCCGCCTGTGTATGGGTCAACCTGAAGGTCTAAGCCTGACCAGTAACCGATGATCAAATCAGACCAGTTGGCAAACCAAATATCTCCTGACTCCACCTGATTTGAGACGTAGCAGGGATAACCGTTGACGGTTCCGTTGTCATTAACAAAGAGACCTGAGCCAGAATCCTTAGCCTTAACTTTCATCGCTCCGTTAATGTTGGCGCGCGTGACATAGGCAAGACTTCCTGTTAAAGCGTTAGCAACGGCTATGTCAGATTCCATGTTGACCACATCAGACCAACTAGGATCGTTATTGCCGACGTTCTCTGTAGCAATTCCAGTGGTGTTATGCACGCCAAGTGGTTCCGAGGTATTCCCCAGCCCATAAAGAGCGCAGCGGTCAATCTCTAGAGCAATGATCTTCGCAAGGTCATTACGGACCATGTTCTCAACGTCTATTGAAGACTGGATGAGAAGTTTGCGGCTTATGTCAGTCATAGCTCCGACGGTACGCGCCGAAAGATTGACTTGTTCAATTGTTTGTTGGCTTTCAGTTACCGCAGAAGATTCAGAAACCCAGTAAGCAGTTCCCGCACCGCCTTGCCTTGGGATACTTAGGTTGCCCTGCAATCCTGTAAGAGTTGTTGCACCTGTCTGCTGAAGTACTGAGTTGTTACGAAGCAAATCAATGAAGTTTGCAGCATCAAGATCAGTAGAAACTAAATTGCCACCTGCTGTATCAGGACGGGTCGCAAGATCTCTCTTGAATACCTCGTTAGGGATTGTGATACCTCTTGAAGCTCTACCTAATTTGGAAGCGGCGGCCTCAGAAGATTCAATTTCAAATGCAGCGGCTTCACGCTTTGCCCGATTGTTTGGATCGGCTAAATAGTCAATAGCGCGTAGAACAGACCATGAACGAGTCTCTTCTTGTGTTAAACCAATGTCAGTTTCATCAGCTTTAGGAGTGATTGCCTCAGGCTTCCACTCTTTTAATACTGCTGAATTGAAATCAGCAACGGATCTTTCGTCCCTAATATACTGCTCGCCTAATTCGGCAAGATTGTACTTAGCGGCAACAGTTTGAATTTCAGAAATGCGGTTACGCTCAGCTTTGACAGCCTTCGAATGATCGACGGGTGCCTCTGAACGCACCACTTCCAGTTTTTCAGGTGTGGTGGTCATGGACTCTTTTTTAGAGGTTGGGTGTGGTGCATCCAAAGATGCTGAGACGTTCGTAGAACGTTGCTCTTCAGGCATATTAGATGGAGTATCTACGTCAAGCGTAGACGTAGCGGCTCTAGATATACCAACGCTGGCGTCAGCGGGAATTGCAACGGCACTAATTTCGTAAGCTTCCCAGTCTCGAATCACTACATCTTCTGTATCTTTTTTCTGCTCAGAGTCTTTTATTACATACCCAAAACTGATATTGCGAATAATTCCATCTTTTATATCTCGATATTTTGAAGCGCCAAATTCTTCTTCACTAAAGCGCACTTTTGCATAACCTCTTTTCTTCTTCTCATCAATCCAAGCCCTTTCTACAACGCCAATAACTTTGTCTGGATCATGATTCCAGAGCAAAGGCGCCCCATCATTTAAGCGGTCTAAGTTTGCACTCTTTTCTCTATGTTCAAGAATCTCGTTGCCGAAGTAGCGAGCTACAGGAGTTTCAGAACTAAAAGGAAACTCAAGGGTGCGGTCTTCTTTTTCAACTTCTCGTACTTCTAATTTGAAGTCACGTTGAACGAGTGTCTTTTCTAAATCACGTTTGTTCTCCATCGTCTACTTCTTTGTCGGGTTTCTCGTCTACTTTAGCTAAAGCCTGCGTGGACGTATCGGTTTCAAACGACAAACCTAACTGATCTGCCATCTCAATCTCATTCTTACGCGCTACCAGGAATTCTTCTAAATCCATCCCCGAAGTCTCAGCAAGAACTTGTGACTGAGTTTTAAAACCTGACTTAACGGCAAGTTGCGCGCTTTGTACTTCCTTCATTGGGTCTACCCATCCCCACCCACGAAATAGCCATTTAGCAGCTTGATAGCGCGTTGGTTCCGCTTGATAAGTCGGTAAGTTCAACGCATTAGAAAGAACAGCTAACTCAATCCACTCCTTATATATACGCTCTAGAAAAACTTCCCTAAGTTGTTGCTGCAATGTTTTAAATGCTTCCTGGTCTTGTAAAAGACTTAAACGACTACTCGAATAGTTTGTTTTTGAATAGTCTCTGGAAATTGTCTCGTAGCTACAGCCTATTCCCGCCGCAAGTGCGCGGAGCATGGCAGCTAAAAACGGTTCAAATTGCCCACTTGTGGAATCCATATTTGGCACATGAACTTGCTCCCCAGGTGCAAGGTATTTGATACTGCCAGGACTCATGTCATAAACACGATCTTCGTCAACTACATCATCCCCAGATAGCTCACCTTCAGGGCTGGTAATCCATGCCATTTGAGCTGAACTAACCCTTTTAGAAATAAGCTCTGCGCTTTCATAGCCCTCCAAATGGTGCATCCGTTGGATAGCGCTACTCATCCACGGCACCCCACGGGTTTGCCCTGGTCGCTCAAACTTAGCCAGCATTATTACGTCTTTAGCATCTACAAAGACATGGCGATCCCCCGCCGTTGGCTGGTTAACAAAAAGAGTGTCCCCAGGATGCCTAGAGAAAAACGCAAACCGTTGAGGCCGATGCCACTGATCGACAAGAACGCCCATCCTCCATTCCCAACCCTTTTTAGGAGCTTTCCCCTGATAATCCTCGTCAAGCATGTCTGATTCCAAAAGTTGCAAAGCAAATGGAACTTGACTTTCACCAAACTGCTTTCCACGAATTAAACGAATAAAGCATTCACCACTTTCCGCCCATGCTGTAACCGCGTTTCTAGTCATCTCATGAAAAGACAACTTGCCTGCTACATCACAACTATCCGCCCGACTCCATTCTTTCCAAGCTTCCTCAATTTGAGTATTCACGCGCTGGTTTAAC
>VTLG01004317.1_pt1 | contig 25564 bp, 29 predicted proteins | sample 4694571 | NCBI WGS metagenome assembly VTLG01 (sample SAMN12604809, study PRJNA352737) | marine metagenome | biome: ENVO:00000447; feature: ENVO:00000209|ENVO:00000569|ENVO:01000036; material: ENVO:00002151; isolation source: viral sequences binned using virsorter ...
TGTTTACCATTACTTTATGAATATCAGTTTCAGGTAATTCATCAAACGTTACAGTTTCTATTCCTATAGCTTTAAAAAATTTTTTAATGTTTTCTTGACTTGTTGTATTACCACCTTGTCCACCCACGTTTGTATAGTTAGAACCACTCCAAGTTCTATTTTTAATTCTAATTGAGTTTTTAGTGGGTTCATCTAAATTTTCCCAATCCTCCACTAATTTTATTAACGTTTCATCACCTATTGGGTCTCCTAGTTTTTGCTCTATGGTGTATTCACTTGCACCTAAATCTTTAAACAATTCAATCATAGCTTCATATACAGCTTTTCTTGATTCGGCTGTAGGGTACCCAGCTTTATTAGGTAATATTGCAATACGATTAGATTGTGGTCCAGAGCCTAAAACTCCCTTAGTACTTGAAACAGACGGATTTACATGAACAGGAACATATTCTACACCTGCATCAAGATAGGCTTTCAATCTATGATTACCTTCTCCAATTTGTAAATATCCATCTTTATCTACAGTTACTGAAAATGATGGTGCTTTTATTTCTCCTGTTTCAATATCATATCTATCTAAGAAAAAGCCATTCTTTTTAATATTTCCTACCATATCTGATATATACTCTTCAGGAGTTGCATTAGGTCCAATCAACCCTCTAACTTTCATTCTGTCATACTCTACCATTTTTATAGCATCTTCTGTTTTCATGTAAACTACGTTAGGACCATCAGGTGTTCCACTACCTCCCACAGTTCCTGATAGTTTTATTGTAGGAACTTCATCATCTCCTACTCTTAATGTAGGTCTGTCAGTTGGAGGTGTGTCTCCTCCTTCATCTACTACTATATTAAATAACATTTCTTCGTATTCTGAGTCTGTAATAATTCCATCATCAAGTAATTTTTTTACTTGTTCTTCTGGTGTTAAATCTTCTGCTGGTTTTTCTAATTGTTTTGTTAAATCTTCAAATTTATCTTCATCAGTTATTCTTGGGTCATCTGGACTTACTATGTTTCCATCTTTATCTTTATATGTAACATTTCCATCAGCATCAATTTCTTTAAATAACATATCTTTAAATTTTTCTTTTACTTCTGGCAACCAATCACCTTCTGGAGTCATACCTTTTTCTTCCCAAAATAGCCTATCGCCTTCTTCTAAAGTTGCTTTATAACCACCCTTAAATAATTCATTTGTATATTTTATAGTTAAATCACGAGGTTTGACTCCACCAATTCTACTATCTTTGTCTAATATAATATCAAACATCATACGTTCAAGTGCTTCTGGACCATTTTGCTGAGCTCCAAAAAGAGCATACTCATGCAAACTAGCTGTAGGTTTAAATGGTATATCTGGGTCAACATCTATATGTGTAAAAGCACCTCGTGCTGATACTTTAATTAAATATTCTACAAATTCTTCTGTGTACCATTTATTTCTTGCACCTTCTTGAAAAATTAAATAAGGTGTAAGTCGTTCTTCTGCAGGTATATATTTATATACATCTACATCACGATAATTTATATCGTTTGCATCCATGTCGTCCATAATTGTTTTAAATAAAGTACCTTCTATTATCTCTAATTCATCATCAGCAAAACCCATTTGTCTTGCACCAAGATTTTGTCTAAGAACGTCTTCATCTATAGGCTGGTCATAACCATCATTAAATATTTTTTGATTTTCTTCTTGTTCTAAAAAAGGTAATTCTTTATCAGGGTCCATATTAAATTACTTCCCCTTTAATATATTAATACCTCTGGATAGAACATTAGTCCAGCTATCTTTATGTTCATTTTCTGATGCTGAAACTCTCATGTCAGGAAGACCAGATTCTTTTCTTTGTTGTTTAACTTTAGCTTCCAACATTTGTTTAACTCTACTATAAGATTGTGTATTCATATTTGGTGGTAAAGGTTGTGCTTGTATTGGAACTTGTTGTAGATAATCCATTCCTAAATTTACTTCTTTAGGTGGACGTGGACCAGGAACAAAACCTTCTTCTGGTTCTGGAATACCTCTATCAGGTTCTTGATTCATTTCATTTATTATTTTTTGTTTAACTTCTTGTGCATCAATATTTTTAGGGTCATTAAATTTAGCTACAGTTAATGGATAAAGTTTATCAATAGCTTCTTTAAAATTTTTAGCTGTAACATCTTTAGTTTTTTGTTCAAATATGTATTTAAAAACTAAAGCGTTGTCGTTTAAGTTAGCTCTTTCTTTAAACCAAGTAGCAACAAATTGTTTTTGTTCATCTGTAAAATTTAATAATGATTCTTGTCCTGGTTGTGCGTTGTTTTCTGATAAAACTTTATCTTGTTCTTTACTAACATTAGGAACTATTTCTCCTAATTCTTTCATAGCTTTATATATTCCAGGTGCCATTGAATTTAAATTAGCTTGGAATATACCCCATGATGGAGATAATTCGTCTAACGCATTTCTTGTAAAATAAACTCCATTAACTCTGGATTCGTAACCTGCTATAGGTACAACATATTCTATTACTTCTGCTGATACACCAACATTCTGTAATGCTTCAATAACTGCTTGGGTTGGATATGAGTCTGGTTCCATTTTATATCCTCTTTACTGGTGTTGATTCTGCTGCATTTAAACCTCTAAGATTTGCAGACATTCTTGAGAAAGTATCATCTTCAAGGTCTGCTTGTCTTTCTAATTCTTCTCTTGGTTTAAATACCTCATCTAGTAAATCATCACTTCCTTGTTGTAATAATTCTACATCAGGTTCTTCTGCTGGTGTACCTGGTATATATTGACCTGCTCCTGTACCTTGAATAGAAACAAGTTGTTCTTTACTACCAGGGTCTAATCCTTCTAAGTAATCTTGATACTCTACTATTGGTCCTTCTGTAAATTTATTTCTAATAAAAGATTTTTCATAATCGCTTAAAGGAGAACCTTTTCTAATTTCTGCTGTTTTTAATAACTCATCACCTAATTCAGATATAGCTTCTTCTGATAATGTGTAATCTGCTGATTGCGTAAAAGCGTTTATTGAAAACGCATTAGCTTCTAAAACTTTAACTGCATTTACCCATGACATCTGTCCACCATTGTTCATTGAAAACTCCATAGCTAGTTTTATTCCTTTTAATAACTCCTCATCAATTCCTGAACCAATAGTTTTACTTAAATCTATTAATCCAGCATTTGCTAATAAGTTTTTAATTTGTATTCTCATAGCTGGAGTCATAGCTCTTGCTTGTTCACCAACGTTTCTTTTAAAATAAACATACTTATAAGCTGCAGAAACACCTAACATATCTCTTCTATATTGTTGGTATTCATCACTTGTTAAAAATTCTTCTGCATTTACAACAGACATTACTGATTCCCCTTCTCTACCTGTTCTACCTGTATCTATTTCGTATTCGTCAAGAAACCCATTACCTAATGGTGTATTTGGAGAACCTACAATACCTGTTAATATCTGGTCAATAACATATTCAAATTCATTATCTCCTGTAGCTGAAGGTGGAATATTAGTAGTACCTGGTTCAGTTCCTGGAAACGCTTCTCTACCTCCAGGTGTAGTATTTCCTGGTGTAGTACCTGTATTATCTCCTACTCCCCATGGTCCGTGTCCTTCTTCGTGTGGCATTTATTAATCTCCTAATCCAAATTTTGTAAGTTCGTAACTGAATACCTCTTCAAATACTATCAGAAACTTTGGGTTTTTTCTGCCTATTATCTGAGCTTTTGTAAACAGCTCTTCCCTAATTGCTTGAGCTGCTGGAGATTCATTCCTCATAAGCCAATTTACAGCATCTTCTTCCATAGGCATTAATTTTTCTACTTGTATTTTGTCTATTACTGTTTGTCTATAACCTAAATACTCTGTTAATTCATCAGTCATTTCAAAATCTTTAAACCTAGAATCTTTTACAGCTCTGTTAAAGTAATCAATCATTACATCATTTGGTACTCCAAATTCATAATCCATACCTAATACTTTATTTAATTCTGCAGAACTACCATAAGCCATTGGAAACATTTTTTTTGTTTCATTTTCTATTAAAGCAAATTTAGCTTTTTTCTTAGCTGCTCTTTCTCCTGGGTCTGTTGTACTGTTGTCAATAACTTGAGACCAATAATCTTTTTGTCCTTTTTCAACAATAGATGCAAGATAAGTTTGAACAGAAAAATAAAACTCATCATTAGTTTTAGGTCTCATGAGACCTAAGTTTTTAATAGAACCAAATCCTGAATAATCTACTTTACCTTCATCTAATCCTGAAGCAAAATAAGTAATAACTGGTCCATAATCTGCTGCTAATTCTGGATTGTCTAATACAAAATCATATTCTTTTGTTGTTCTAGGTAATCTTCCACCTTCAGAAATATTCTTACCCTTTATTTGTAAAGCAGTAGAAGTAAATGCTTCAGCTAAGTTATGTCTATCAAGACCTAATAATTTTGATATTTCTAATAATGCGTAAAACTCTCCTTGTTGTCCTAACTTCATAACATATTCATCTTTTATATCATTATAAAATCCCATAATTGCTGCTATCTCTACAAAGTTGTTATACATAAGACCATGGTCTGCTCCACTTTCGTCATACCATTCTTTAAATACAGCTTCGTTTCCTTCTACCTCATACATAACGTGTAATCTTGGAGCCATAGGATTTATAAATCTATCCCATGCTTTTATTTGCATATAGTTTGTTGCTAGTTGTAAAGCAACTTCTTCTAAAGCCTCAACGTCTGTAGATAAATCAGGACGTAATAACCCTGCAATTTGATAGCCTTGATTAACTGATGAAAACCACATATCTTCATCTAAACCTTTTTTACCAAAATTTAAAGCAGCAGCATTTAATGTATTTTTAGCTACGGATGGCATAGTGCTATTTACTATTGCTGCAGGTAAATCTTCTAAAGAATTTACATTTGCAAACTGTAATTCAAAACCACCAAATATCCATTTTTCTAATAAACGTTTACCTCCAGGATTTTCTGATACTAACAAACCAGTTGGAATCATAAGTGCAGGTCCTACTGGTGGAAACAATCCACCACCACCTACTAACATTCCAGTTAAAGGAAAACTTCTTTTTGCAATAATACTTGAATCATCTATTTCTGTATCATCTGTCCACATACCTCTACCTTCACTTTTAATTAAATCTTCAAACGGAGTTCCACCTACTGGTATTATTAAATGTTTATCACCATATTTATCTTCGTATATATAATTGTGTTCAATTCCTTTTCTAACTCCAAATCCTATTTGAGCAACAGCTTTAGGGTTAGCCAGAGCTAAGTTTGCATATCTACCTATTACTTCTCTCCATGCTTCAAAGAAAGCAAATCCTATTCTGTATGCTTGAGAAAAATAACCTCTCTCTGTTAAGTTATAAAGTAACCTTGAGTGCAATTCAAAAGCATACTCCCAAGCTCTGTCATGCAAATCATCCATAGTCATGTTTCTTGGCAATCCTGTTTTAATATCATTCATATCTAGCATTGATTGATAATCACCACTAAATACACGTTCCATAATTGGATTACTATTTGGTTTAAGTATTGATACGTTACCTGCTTTTTGATTTACAATAGCTCTAATACCTGCTTTATCAAGAATATCATAAGGTCTAACTTTACCTACTGCAGATACTGTTATAGCTTTATTAGGATTAAATGCTTTTCTTTGAGCAGATGTATTTAATAAATCTTGACCTGCTCTTCTTATTACATCAAAAGCATCTGGATTATTCATAGTAAGTATATCTTCATAACCTGTTTCAGATACATTTCCTATAGCTTTTTGTTTAGACATTATTCCTAAATATTGTGCTTTAGCTAATGCTTCATCACTAGCATTAACAACATTTGCACCTACACCTCTATCTATTCTTACAGTTATATCTAAATGAGTTGCACCTTTTTCATCAACCCATACACCTAAATAATGATTTTCTTTACTTAATATAGATTTATTTTTTTCTATATATTTTTTAATTACATTTTTAGTCAATACACCTTTAACAACATTTTCTCTTGCTCCATAAGGAGATACGTATAATCCAGGCTTTTCTACAAACGTATCTAAACCTAAGTCATAACTACCTCCTGTTTCTCCTGACATAGATTTTGCTCCTAGGTCATTAAATACTTGTTCTGCTTTTTCATCAACAGAACCTTTTTTACGAAAAAGATTTCTTGATGCTAGTTTTGTACCTAACACTCTCTCTATTGTTGAAATACCTACATCTTGTTTTTTACCTGCTTCCTTTTTTCCTGCCATCTTTCCTGATTGCAATACTCTTTCAAGTTTTATTAAGTTAGCATCATTACCAGTAATACCCAGTAATTCAAACAATTCTCTTTGATTAGTCGGTAAATCAAACTTGCCTTTTGTTTTAGCAAGATATTCAATAGCTTCATCTACTAATTTAGTTGCAGTATCTGTAGTAGTATTAAAAGAATCTGCAATAGTATTGATTAATAATTCTTTGTTTGGTAAAGCACCATCAATAATTGCTTCTGATTTATTAATAGAAAAGTTATAAACACCTATTGCATCTGAGTCTTCTCCTACTCTATAGTCAGCAACTTTTCTTTGAGTTTTAAAAGTTTTTAATTCAGTATTATATAAATCTAAATCTAAATCTAAAGAATCTTTATTTGCATTAAATCTTTTTAATACAGTTAAAGACTGTTGACCATTTTCAGAATAACCAATAATAGACAATGAATCACCATTATCAAATACTTTAATAGGTACTTTTCTATCTACAATAGAAACATCTGAAACTAAATCTTTAACTTTATCATATTCTTTTTGAACCAATTCAAACATTTCATCACTTAGATTTATATTTGAAGCATCATCTAAATGTGCATTTAACAAATCATTTAAAGCACCTTTACTAGCAAAACCTATTGTTGATTGCAAATACCATTCATACGCTTGTCTAATTAAAGGTAGTCTTGCAAGGTTAAATTCAAATTGTGCAGTAGCATAAAATAAAGCGTTCATAAATTTTTGATAACTTTTTACATCCTCAACAACTTCTTTTTGTTTTGGAATTTGTGAAGGCAAATCATCTTGATACCTTCCTACTAATTTTTTAAGTCTTTGATAATATCTTGAATATTGGTTTGGAGACATAGAATCTACTGACCTTAAATCTACTGTTGTTCTACCACCAATTTTACCTACTCTACCATTAGCTATTATTTCTAATATTTCGTCATGTCCACCTGTGTAATTATTTAAAGTGTTTACATAATGTCTAGCTAATTTATCATAACTATCTGAACCAGTAGCTATTGGTATAGTTCCAGGATGGTATTTACTTCTTGATAACATCATTTTATTTGATTCTTCAACTATCCCACGCAAAGATGGTGTCTCTTGAATAATTTTAGATATTGATGTTGCATCATGTCCATCTCTCATTAATGTAGCAACAACCATACCAAGGTCATCATCTATATATTGAAATAAATATTCTGCATAGGCTTCTATATAAGAATCATCTAATACAAAATCAAGCATTTCTCCTTCAGGTGTAGGAACATTCTTTTGTCCTATCTTATTAACTAAATAATATCCTGTATCACCATGTCCTTTACGGAATGTAAAAGTAGGACTTGCAGACATAACACCATCTAATTCTGGAATACCACGTTCTGCAGAGTCAACAAAGATATTTAATTTTTTTCTTACCCATGCAGGTATTTTTTCTTCTAATTTTTTAAATTTTTTAAAATCTTCTGGATGTTTTTTCCATGGACCTTTTAAAGATGTAGATGGTTTACCAAATATTTTAGACAACAAACCTGCTTCGTCATTCATCATAAGTTTTATATAATTAAGAGGGCTTCCTCTAAACATTGACCTTACGCCTAGTAAAGACATTCTTAAGTTACCATCAATAACTAATTTAGATGGATATGAAAATCTTCCTAACAAAGCAAGTGGGTACCAAAGACTTCTTACATAACCAAAAGTACCTTTTTCTATAGCAGATAATCCTGCTTCTTGTCCTTTAAATAAAAGTGAAGGGTCATCTACTCCAGGAGCTATTTCATTTATTATTTTTCCTATTGGTGTATCAGGGTCATAAATAGTTCCTGATTTACCTTCATCAAATGCTTTTCTTGCAGCAGCAGTAACTTCATCAATGCCTTCTTTTTCTATTACTACTTTTGCCCTAAGTCTTCTTCTTTGACTGGTAGCTTTTATTGCTTTTATAACATCAGGAACTTCTATACCATATCCTGTAAATTGACTAAGAAGTTCAATAGATTGGTCTTCAAAATCTTTTAATCCTGCTAAATCATTTACTTGATGACCAAATTGTCTTTGAGTTAATATATCTACTTCATCACCATCAAAATACATTTCATTTCTACTAGGTTTTTTAAAACCCTCAGTATCATCAAATCCTCTTTTAACTCTTTTTAAAGCACCTTTTGTTTTTTTATCACCATGCCAAAACAATCTTATTTCATCATCTGTCATTCCAAATAAATGTCTAAGTTGTAAAGAACCTTCTGTTATAAGAAGACCATCATAATATATTTCTTGTGCTTTAGTATATAATCCATCATCTATTGCTTTTTGAAAATCTAATAATAATTTATTAGCTCTAGCTTCTGGAACTTTAAATAATGTAGATACTCTTGAAAAAATAACTACTGCATTTTGTGTATCTCTTAAATCTATTTCTACACCTGCACCATCATTAGGTAATCTTATATCTGTACCTTCTATTATTTCTTTAAAAGTTCCACCTCTTCTACCATCAATAGTTTTATTTCTTATAGCTGTTAATAATTTTGAGCTAAGAACTTTAGATTGTATTCTGTATTGTCCTAACTTACCTATTGATTGTTTACCATAAACCATATCTGATACATAACCTTGAGCAGGTGCATCTTTTAACAACTGATATATTGAATCTGAGTCTGCTGCATCTACTACTTGCCTAGCAAATTTATGATTAAACCCACTATCAATAAGCCTTTTAAAAACTGGTAACTCTTCTACTTTATTCATAGAATCTAACTCGTTAGATAGCCCTCTTAAAACATCATCATGTTGATTCCAAAAATCATCTAAGCTACCACCATCATCAATAAACTCTTTCATTTTTTTGCCTATACCTGCTAAGACATCATTATTAGCAGCTTTTCCTGCTACCCCTACACCTTTAGAAAAAGCATAAACAGGGTCTGTTATTAACCATATTAAAGCATTTATAAATCCACCAAATAATCCTGCTACTCCATTATTAGCTTCAAATCCACGTTCAGATAATGCTGCATCTTTTTCGTTTTCTAAATTAAAAACTATATTATTTTTTTCATCTATATTTATTAAATTATTTCTAAATGCTTCTTCTGCTTCTAGTATTTTGTCATCATAAGTATTTTTAATATCTTCATAAATTACATTTTGTGGACTATATCTACCATGAAGATTACCTGTACCAAAATACATAATAAAGTCTCCTGGATTAGCAGGAATACCTGCTCGTGTGTAACCTTCTCTATCTTCTCTATTTGCTTGTAACGCTTCTGGTTCCATAATTAAATTTAAAAAATCATTAGCATTAACTTCTTCTCCAACAATATTTCCATAGGCTTCTAAACCAATGCCTATTTTTTCTAATTCTGTTAAATCTCTTTGCTGACCTCTTTCTTTTAGTCTTATAAGACTTTGATATTCTTCTCCTACAATTTCTGATAAAACATCCATTTGACTTCTTGTTGTATAAAGATTTCCATTTTCATCTGTAACACCTTTAGCTATTAAATAAGATTTATTTTTTGCTTCTATGTTATTAATTTCTGCATTTATAAATTTTGCTAAATCAGATTCAGGTGCTATTTTAGCTATACCTCTTGGTAATGGACCTGTAACACCAAGGTCATTTAAAACCTTAAAAGCAGTAATTGCTCTTAAACCAAAAGCCTTTATATCTTGTTGGTCAACATTGTCTCCCTTTTGTTCAAACTCAAACATATCTTCTTGAGTCATTCCTATTTTTGGACCATACTCTTTAACTACATCTTCTTGATGCCTAGAAAAAGGTGTTGAAATATTATTTTGAAACCACCTGTTAAAACCTTCACCTACATAATTTAAACCAAAAAGAAGAGTCTGTACTAATACACGTCCTCCAAATAAAGCTGATTCGTTATATTCATCAAATGATTTAGATACAAATTCAGCATTATATAATCCTTCAGTCATTCCAACTTTTTTTAATTCATCATTAACTTTTACAGGTTTATTATTATTTGTTGTTATTGGAGCAGACTTTGTGTTTCTATAAATATCGTAATATTGTTTGTTAGTAATATTTAAATTTGCAGCAGGTGCAATAACTTCATCTATTTCATTTGGGTTTAAATCTTTAAAGTGATTATATTTATTTGTTAACTCTGTAGCATCTCCACCTAAAGATGCTTTTTTAGCGTCTTTTGTTTTTTCATATTGAAGATATTTAAAATGATTGGTTTCCCAGTCTTTGTTCCAAAAAGACATTAGAACCTCAGTCTGGCAGTAGGAGATTCCTCTTTAATTATATCTATTAATATTTGTGTATCAGAACCAGGATTAAGTCCTACTTCTTGCATTGGATTACTGTCAGCCAATCCAGATTCAGCTTCTCTTTCCGTAGGTAAAGCAAATAAATCTTGTGGTTTAAAAGCAGGTTGAGCTAATGCAGCAGGTGGCATACCACCTGTAGATTGAACAGCATCTATCATTTGTTGTTGCTTTACACCTCCACCAAACTCTGGGTCATTTGGTATTGCTTGTAAGTCTGCATACGCACCATCTAATTTAGTATCAGTAGCTTGTTTTAATATACTTGGTTTTCTAACCACGAAATCCTCCTTCATCTATATTCAAATCAACAATAAAAGTTATAAACAATCCTGGTATAGGTGTAGGGTATAAGGCTGAAGAAATAACTTGTCCAAAGTTAATGTCATCCATTTCTGGAGTATAATTTGCATCAAAATCCCAATCTTCTGCGTTTATAATATCGTAAAATTGTTTTTTTAATTCTTGCTCACCCAAGAGAACCTCCTGGTGGCATTGGACCTTGAGGAGGTAGTGGACCTTCTGGAGGTATTCCACCTGCAAGACCTGCTAATACAGATTGTATATCTGGTTCAGCTCCAGGAAGACCAGCCATTTGTTCAGGCTGACCTGCTAAAGCCATTTCCTCTGGAGACATTTCTGGTTCTTCAGGAGTAAAAAACTTATCTAATATTTCAGACATCTGTGAAGGATTCTTTCTTATTTCTATAGCTGCCATAGTTGCTTTTGGTTCTCCTTGTGCAGCTTGAGCCATAAGTGATTCAAACAAAACTGTTTCTGCTTTTTCAGAATGTATTCTTTGTTGAATCTTAGTTATGTTATCTAACCCATCCATATTTTCTTGTAAAGTTTGTGTATCAATAATTCCTTGTTGTTTAAGTTGCAATCCTGTTATTATTTTCTGTGGCTCGTCAAACCCTGCCATAACACCATATACACGTCTTGTTGTGTAAAACTCTTTTATGTCAGCCGAAGGTTGATACGTTTCTTTGTAAGCTGTTCCTTTATGATAACCTGCAATAGGTTTTCTTTTTCCAGGATACATTGATTCATCATATTCAAGTCTTTTAGCATCTAACTCTTCAATAGCATCTGCTAATACAGTTTGATACTCTCTGACATGAAGTGATGCAGATTGTCCTAGTTCTTCTAATCCTCTACCAGTAACAAATGCGTTTGGAGATTGTCCATCATCTGATACAGGATAAGCAGCACCAAGTCTTAAGTGTCGTTCTAATCTATCTACTTGTTGAAATAATTGATATGGGAGATTGTTTACAGGTTTATTAACAGAAGAACCTGGAGCTAAATAGTTTACAGCAAATCTACCTTTTCTATATTTACCTGATTCTATTTCACCAACAATATTTGTTTCTGTAAACACAGCATCTTCCATAGCAATAGTTCCAAGAATATTAATCTTTGCCATGTTAGACATTAGTCCTGTTATATGTTGAAACTGACTTTGCAGTTGGTCAAAAGCATATCTCTTAGCAACTACAAAACAAGGACCTGATTTTAAAGGGTTAGGCATAAAGTCTATAATTTTTCTATTTTCTGGAAGATAAACATATGTTCCATCTTCATTCATATATTCAACTACAACTTTTCCATGACCTGTTGAATTTGCCCAACTACCTTTGTAATCATTAGAAGATATAAGAACAGAGTAAGCATCTACCTGTGCATCTTTATCTTGTTCGTAAATATATTTTTTAGCATTTGGATATTGTTGTGCCAATATTTTATGTGGAACTCTATTAATAATTGCAAGTTCATCTGGTTGTTGGTCGTTACCAAAATAACCAGGATAACAATTAAAAGGGTCTCTTAGTTCAGCATGAGGATATGGGTTTCCATCTCTATCTTTTTTATGACCAATAACCCAAACAACAAAACCATAACCAGGTAGCCATCTACCTACTTGTGGTAACTGTTTAGTAAGTTTTTGAGTTTTATCATAAGCCATAACAATACGTTCTAGCTTTTCAGATTTTCTTTTAGCTCTTTCAGAATCTTTTTCGTTAACAATATCTATTTTTAAATCTGGAGTTCTTCCTAGTTTTTGAGCAAGTCTCTCTAAAGCAGTTAGGAATAAGTTAGGTGCAGGTAGCTCATGGTATTCTACGTCAATAGATTTACCTAACAATGCACGAACAGCAGCTTCGCCACCATTCATAATATCTCTTATTCTTGCTCTATCAATAACAGCTTCATTATTAACAGTACGTAAGTAATCTATTCTATCGTATATTTCATCATTACTTAAAGGCACTTTATCTCCATGTATCTATATCTATATTAGTAGTCTCATACCCACTAAAGCTAGGACTATAATCATGTCCTAGTTCTGCAAATCTTTCTTTCTGCATTCTTCTAATTGACCTCATAGGAAACCAACTAGCCATAACTATGTCGGTTTTTGTTCCTACAGTCTTACTCTTATTTTTAGCAGAGCTGAAATATACTAACTGACTTGTATATAAGTTTACCTTTTCTTGGGCTTCAAATCCTAAATATGGCAAAGAAATTATTTTTTCTTGAAACATAGGTCTCATAGCTGTTACACCAAAGATAGGGTCAAATTTATTTTTATATGTTTCATGTCCTTCTAAAAATATTCCATGACCTGATGCAAACTCTCTAATAGAAGTATCTTGTCTAATTGCTTTTTGAAATCCATTTTCTTCTATTACCCAATGAGATAAATTATATTTTTGCCACCATTCTTTTATAATATTAAGTGCTTGTGGAATACCACCACCTAAAGAGTTGTTCATATCTACCATGTGTAATTTATTTGCTTCTTGGTCATAAGCCCAAAGAAATGCTGCTTGATAACCAGTTGAGGCAGGGTCAAGTCCTGCAATAAGGCGTGTGCCTCTAGGTATCTGCCCTATATCCCTCTTCTGGTCTCTACACTCTTCTATTTCAACTCTATCAAATAAAGCTAGTCCATCTGGCATAGCTACATTAAGATAAACCATTTCATAAATAGCTCTACCACCTGTAGTTTCTGCAGCACGTTTTCTATCCATTAACCATTTGTATGTTCTCTTTGAACTCCATAACATACAATCTATATGGTCTTGTTCATCCCAATCAGGTAAAGTACATCCTGTGTTATGTGCTTCTTCTACGATTGTTTTCCAAGATTCGTTGTCTAGTAAGTGTGAATATAAATCGTCATAGTGTTGTCTTGAACCAATAACAATCATAGCTGTATGTTCCTCTTTACGACTTGATAGTGTAGTAGTCCACCAGTTTCTTGTATTGTCTCTTGATGCTGGTTGCATAGTAGAACTGTGGTCTTCAATGTCATCTGCAATAATTACATCACAGTCTCTTGATAAAATCTTACCACCTCTACCAATACCAATCATTGTAGGACTTTTAATACCAGTAACTGTTCTTGTACCTACAGTAAACTCTGTAGATGACCAAGCCTTACCACTTCTGTTCTGTGGTTTAAATTTTGGTCCAGGTCCACATATTTCTTCTATTAATAATTCATTATTTTCTAGTTGGTCCATAACAGAGCTAACAGAGTTCTTAGCTATGTCTTCATTACCACCTACCCATAAAATTCTCATGTTAGGGTTCTTACAGATAAGCCATACAACAAAGTGGATAAGCAAATCTGTTTTACCATGTCGTGGTGGTGATAGAATCATTTGTTGCTCACCTGCATCTATAGATTCTAAAATTGATTTAATCCATTTGATATGGAAGTCTGGTGTCTCATAAGGAACACCTTGTTCGGTTTGAAAATATCTCTCTCTAAAATCTTTAAAGTCTTCTAGTGTTTTCTCAGCAACCTGTGGTACTTCCCAGTCCTTCTTCTCTTCTTCGTTTTTTAAATCTTCTACATAGGCATTGTAACCCATGGACACAGAGGCAACTGATGTCTCTAATACTTTTGCAGCTTCAGACATAGTTAGTTTTTTTTCTAGTATCTCTTTAGCTAATCCTGATTCTTTTAAGTCCTCATAGACCTTGCCTCGTCTTGTCTGTACTGTTTTTTTCTGACTAGGTATGCTTAAGGTATCTTCTTCTTGAGACCACTCAACACCTTTTTGTTTTGCTCTTTTAATCTGTTGACTGATTCTATTTCTACAACGGACACTACAGAACTTCCTAGCTTTTGGAGGTAGTGGTCTATGGCACCCTGCTGCGTAACATAATTTCTTTGACACTATTTTTTAGATTTTTTACGCTTGGAACTATATTTCTTCTTCATTCCTTTTTTGCTTATTGGCATCATATCTCCTCAGATGTTTGTTGTAATCTACACAACCTAGATTAACACATTTTTTAAACGTTCGGAAAAACTTAAGAGGATTATTGCAAGAACCACAGTTCACTATTTTCTTGTTCATATTCTCACCATAACACAAAACCTCACTTGCGTGAGGTTCTGCAAATGTACAGTATGTCCAGTACTGTTATTATATTGTACCCTTTATAGTATAATCACTAAATTCTTATGGGGTGTAAAAAAAATTTTTTTTTAAAAAGCCTTACCCTCTATTGCTAGAGGGTTTGACTCATACGTACGTACTAGCATAAACAAAAAAAGGAGTCAAAATGAAATCACAAATGCTTCATTTTTGTTTCTTCTTTAATATAAATTATACCATAGTGAAAAATTATGTGTAATAAAAGGTAGGGAGTGCCGAGATAGGGCGTAAGCGAAAGGAGGAAACTCTTACTAATCAACACTCCCTAATAAAATATTACCACTAAAAATAAAAGTTATGCTATAGTAGAAATCAAGTAAGGAGTCCTTCCTGCTTTTAGAAAAGGATTCTTGATTAAACATTTAATCTTAAAGTGGATTAGCAGGACCATCATAACTAGCGTTAAAGGCTATTACTCCACATATGATAATAAGCTACTAAACAGAAGCACTCGGTTGGGTTGGGAGTGGCACAGGGTTAGTTGTGTTCCTCTTGTTTAGTTATTGTTAATCACTTACTTGTAAAGTACCCTATACTAATATATACCTTTAATTAAGTACCCTACTATATCTAGTACCACAATATATAGTACCCCTTTAACAGCATATCTTTAGAGGCTACAACAGTTAGAAAGAGGGAGTGCGTATTGAACCCCTGCCTTGATTTATCCCTGCATTATTGCCTTATCTACATCTTGTATGTGTACAAAACTACACCATATATAGTCATACTATATCTAGTATGTATTTGTTCTGGGTGAATCTGGTACTATTTTTAAACTGAAACAACAGGGGGATAGCTGCTTTAAATAATATAAAATAAACTGCACTAACTTTATAATATGTATATACTGGATGACAGTAATAAACAAAGGAGACGAAATGAATACAAAAACAAGATATGTCAAAGAATACAATGATTATTCTTCAGGAAAAGATAGAAGAATTACAAAGTTAGTAAATGACATTAAAAGACTATCAGAAACAATAGACACCAAAAACCAAGCTATGAAAATTACTTGGGAAGAACTTTCAACAGTAGATGATGTAGAAAGTTTTGAAAAAAGGTGGATATATGATGATGACTTTGGAACTTCACATAGTTATTGGATAGAAAAAAATGGACAAGGATATAGTCAATATTTAGAACTATATGATTGGAGAGGAGATGTCTACTGCTTTGATAATGAAATGGGAAATTATTATTACAAAAATCTAAAAGTAGAAATTGTAGATGTTGGAAATGAAAATAGCTATGTTCACGATTACGGAACAGGTTGGAGAGCTATGGAAGAAGAACTTATGGGCTAAGATTTCTTAACTTAATTATGACTTTAAGTTAGGAGAGTTATGAAAAAACCATAACAATAATAAAAAATCCCTTGTTAATTCAGGGGATTTTTTTTATGCCCTTAAGCCCACGATAGAGAGCCATAGAGAGAACTAAGACCGATATGGATATGTATATATATGATGACATATAAAACGATTAGAAACGATTTAAAGGCATACAATATATGGTAGGTATAAAAGAAGTATTCCCTAGCACATTTGTAAAGTTATATGTACAAAAATAAATAAAATAATAAAGATAAGTTGAGATAAAATTATTATATGTATATTGTTATTTACATGAATAAACAAACTAAGGAGGTGGCAGAAATGCCTAAGACTAAATTAAATTCTACTGGTTCATTATCCAGCAGAATAGAAAAAGGAGTAACTAAATATTATTCATATGCAACCTGCATAGGATATATCAGCTTAAGTGGAAGAGTCGTATTAATTGGAGAATACTTCAGCAATACAACTTCAAAACACCTGAGCATATTAAGAGATAAGCACGACCTAGAAAAAGGTGATACGTTTGAAGTAGATGCTTTTAAAAAGAGAGCTGAACTGGATAACGTGGACGTAGTAGGTGGGTGGATATTCTAATGGCTAAAACAAAAATAGATTACGTAGATTATATAATTGCCTATGAGAGTGGAGAGCTGGACCACAAAAAGACTTTAGAATTGTTCAGCCATTTAGTAGGTAATGGTCAAGCATGGTCATTGCAGGGTCATTATGGTAGGACTGCTAAAGCATTAATAGATGCAGAACTATTAGATAAAGATGGCAAAATAAATTGGAATAAATTTAATGAGTTGGTGGATTAATGATTAATAAAGATAATTTAGTTGCTATTACTAAATCAGAAATTGTCAAAAATTTACCAAACAATGTGAGATTTAGTGATTGGGAACTAGAACTTATAAGCAATAAAGTTATTAAAAGAATAATTACAGAAGTTAATAGAAATACTTTTGATACATTTATTAAAGGAAAGAAATAAAATGAGAGATAGAAACAAAATAGATTCATCTAAGCATACAAGAAAAAAGAACCTACTACCTGCACTTGATAAAGCATTAGATTATCTTGATGCAACTACTAATTGGATTGCTAAGAATCCTAAAGAAGTAGATTACGATTGTTGTGGTGGTTGTATCTTCGGCAGCAGTCAATTTAATGATGAGACTAAGCCGAGAGTTACCTATAACATACAAGACAAAGATGATTATAGACAAGCATACAAAGAGAACCGAGAAGGTGAAGTGTGGTCTTACTTAGGAATTGAGGAGCATAGAGGAGAATACTTATACCTCCAACACTATGCACCAACTCATAAGGATTACCTAAAATTAATTGAGGTTCTTAACGAGCATGGTATATATGCTGATTGGAATTGGTCTAGTGAGTCCAAGATACTTGTGGTCTTAGATAGGTTCAAGGATTCTGCACCAATAGGAGAAGAATAATGAGTCCTGAATTACAAACATTAAGCATAGGATTAACAACTTTAGTTATATGTTGGTTGCTGCATAGCACTACTGATATAGCTTACTGGATTGGATTAAAGCAAGAACCAAGAACGTTAGAGTGTACGTATTGCAGTTGGGTAGGTACTCCTGCTAAAGCAATAAGGAACTTAGGAAATGATTCAGTACCTACTTTAATGTGTGCTAACAAATGTCAATTACTAGGAGAAGATGACTTAGAAATACAGAACGTTATGGCAACTGATTTAGGTCAAGATGCAGATGGTCAAGCATTGTGGTGGCATGATGAAAATATAACAAGAGAAGTATGGAGGAATAAATAATGGAATGTAGATTATGTGAAGAAAGTTATCCAAGAATTAGTATGACTAATGGTATATGTTCTATGTGTATGCAATTACATAGTAAAGCAGAATTAGTTGGATTGTTAAAAGAATAAAGAAAGAGAGGAATAAATAATGGCTAAAGAATACTGGATTAAATTTAATAACAAAGAATTTAAAAAGAATCCTAATCTAGTAAGAGATAAGCTAACAGATTTAAGATTCAAAGATATAGAAAAGGATTTAAACTAACCCCCCTTAGTTGCACGTAGATTCAAACTGGAGGTATCAGCCCTTACCTCCAGCTACGTGTTTATATATCAAGAAGAAGAATTGGAGCAACTAATTAAAAAATGTTTAGTATTGTTTACATTAACTTTCAATGTGGTATATAATTAAACTAAGGATTACATAGGAGAACTATGATATATCAAGTAAGAAGTCTAAGTGTGTATGGTGGAATACAAACATGGAGCTTTGATTCAAAACAAGCTGCACTTGTTAAGGTCAGAGAACTTAAAGACTTTGGAGATATGTTTTTGGTTAAGTTGGTGGAGATACCTAAGCTAGAAACAGTTTAAAGAAAAGAGAATAAAAGGAGGAAGTAGCTATGGCTAATATGTTTGATGACCCCAAATCACTAAAGACTTGGGCAATTAAATTAGCTAACGCTTGTGGTGGTCAAAAGGTGGAGAAGTCTATTACGCTAACAAAGACTAATCCTCAAAGACTCAGAGAATTATTAGATGAGTTTGTCAATGACCATAATGAGAACACTATTAAAATAGCAAACGAAATTAACGAACAAGAAAAGAAAGAAGAGGAAAAGAAATAATGCCGTGGACAACAGACAGAAACACAAGAACTTTATTAAAGTTCAGAATATTTACTAGAGAATATAGAATCTATTTATATAGTAAGAAAGAATACTATGAACCAGCAGGACAATTAAGCCCTGAGTTTTTAAAAGACTTAGAGGACTTAAGTGAAAAAAGAAAAGCTACTATTAAAAAACACAATGAAAAAATAAATAAAGGAGCGAAGTAATGATACTTCAAATAATAGATAACAAAACATATATTAATGGTATTGAATCTCCCATTGAAGATATGCCTGAAGATAAGATAGAAGAAAGATTAATAGATACACAAAAGCAGGTTCAACAAGCACAACAAAAAATAAATAAGCTGCATGAACAGAGAGATGAACTTATATCTTATGCTTTTGCTAATGGATTTAGTGCTATCAGATTAGGAAGTATCGTAGGAGTTACAAGACAACGCATATACAATATAATATTTGGAAACAAAACACGTTTTCAAGCAGACAAAAATGAGGAGGAATAATGGCTAAGTTTAACTTAGATAATTATGAAACAGTAGAAGATAGATTAAAAAAATATTGGGAAGAAAACCCACATGGAAAAATAGAAACAGATGTTGTGCATATTACTGATGACGGAAATTGTGTAACAATTAAAGCAAGTGTTTACATACACGCTATGACTGATGTTGGAGACCATACTTTAATTCTTAAAACAACAGGTATAGCACAAGAAACCAAAGGACAAGGTGGATTTGCTAACGCAGATGCTTGGATGGAGAACTGCGAAACGAGTGCAATAGGTAGAGCATTGGCTAATTGGAAGTATCAAGGCAATACAAAACCTAGACCCAGCAAAGAAGAAATGAAAAAGGTATCGGCATCTAATGAGGTTAAGGTTGAAAAGAAACCAGCAGCTAAATTATCTAAAGAGGAAGTAAAAAAGATGGAAGATATAGCTAGTGAGATGGTATCTGATGATGTAAAAAAATCACCAGTTGCTGAACAGTTAAACCATAGTCTTGAAGTTATGATACCTGATGAGGATAAAAGAAATTCTTTAAAAACAAGAGCATACAACGAGCTAGTCAATATGAATGTTGCTGATAAGGACATAACTAAATGGACTAATGATAACATGAGTACATTCCTTACACGAGTAGAGGATTACTTGAAAGAAGATACTTCCGAACCTAAAACAACTGAAGATATAGTTGGAGATGTATTTGGAGAAGTTGTTGATAAGTCTGAAAAGGTATGCCCAGTATGTAACAAGTCTGGAAATATTGAGGACAACAGAGAGAAGAAAGATGCTGACCCAGGTAAGTTTGGTAAGATTCCAGACTTTGCTTGTAGTAATTATCAAGATAAAGATGGTTGTGGTCAGGGATGGTGGATGAATAATGCACCAACAGAATGGCTTTAGAACCAATAGGTAATTCAGTAGGTATAGAAAAATTAAAAGAGAAACTAAAAAAAAGATTCCCTAATCATAATTTTGATATACCTTCCGAACCTGATACAAGATGTAAAGCACCGAGTATGTGTAAGAATAATAAAATATTCTATACTGATAGTGAAGGAAATAAATATTGTGGTCAAAAATTTAAACTACAACACCCAAAGATTTCACACAGTTGGGAGTGGTCAACTTGTCATGCTTTAGTAGAGAAAAAAAAGGAGGAAGATAATGCCCAAGAGCTACCCTTCTGATGCTTATAAAAGAGGTAACGGAAGAAAAGGAAAAGGAATACCAATACCACCTGAGAATTTATCTTGGGATGAATCAAAAGCAGGAGAGCTAATAAATATAAATGATTGGGAGGAAGAAGAAGAATGATACTTAATATATTATTTTATTTAAAGAACTTTATATTTAAGAATAGATATACACCTAAAGAGATAAGAAAGTTTATTTGTTTTATGTGTGGAGATAATCATACATTCCCATTTACAAGTAAAGATTATATGTGTTGTAATCCCTGCTTAAAAACATTGGCTGAATAGTGGGATTCTGGTACGACCCTGAAATAGATTCAGTTAAACCTATTAGTGAAACAGGTAAGCATAATGAATTAGATTATGATGAGAGAGCAGGTAACTATATAGATTTTGCTGAAGAAATATTTGAAGACTATTGCAAACTTAAAGGCATGAAGTATCGGAGGCTTCATCTAAACGATACACCTGATTTTAAATCTAGTCCTATACCTCAATGGTTTAATATGAATCCTTTAATAAAATCCTTCCCTGATTATTTTGTGTATGATGACAAACAACATTTCTTTTGTGAGATTAAATCAAGTTACAAAATAAAACTCAAGGATTTAAAACACTACATCTTATTTGATTCTTTAATGTGTGAAGATTATGCAACCAACTACTGCATTGTGGTATGTATAAGAGGAGAGGAACCAAAGTTCCTTACAGTAGATATGATACTTAAAGCATTACCTCAATCTAAATTAGATAAGTTCCATGATGGACCAGAATATTTTAACCTAAAGAATCTTTAAGTTATCCCAACCTTTTCTATTTATAGTAAAAGTTAATACTCCTGGATGACTCCACAATCCTGAACGTGCAGTAAAATCTATAGACTTATCTAAGCTAGGACATTGAAACCAAGTTCTATCTCCTTGCTGCTTACTTCTAAAGTGATGGTAGTGAGCTGTGATTAAAACTTTTACGTCATTCATGGGTAAGAACCCATACATCTGACCCTTCCACCAGTTCTCTATCTTATTTTCTGGATTACCTCCAGGTCCACCTTGCATATGACCATGACTTAACCCAGTCTTAATTCCTTTTATGTCTAGGACTTGATGGAAATCATCTGCAACATCTACCTTAACCTTCTTATATCTCTTAGGATTAGCAGACATTATTTCACCACATATATCTAGGTGCATTGTGTCTGAGTTATCAAGTCGGTTCGTAGTAACGGAACCTTTGGCTGACCTTGACATTTCACCATGATTTCCTGGAACACCTGCAAGTATTAGCTTATCAGCTAAAGGTAAGAAAGTATCTATTGTTTTCATTAGCATAGCTCTTGCTAGTGCGTACTGTTCTTTCAATGTGAGTTCAATATTAAATGCTTGGCTATCATAGAAGCCATAACAATTCTCTGTTAAATCACCGAGTCCTAATATATATATCTCATCTATTAATACACCAGATTTACGTAGCTCATGTATTCTATTTACTCCATCTTGTAAAGCAATATCATATCTTTTGATGGTGTTCTCAACTCCGAAATCTTTTTTACCGAGTTGCCAATCACTACATAACCAAAGAAATGCTGTATCTCCTCCATTATATTTAGGTTTAGCTGGTGGTTTCTTCTTAGCTTGTTTAAATAATTCTTTAAAGTATTTATCTTGACCAGGTTTCTTCTTCTTTACTACACCTTTAAAGGCATAAAAGGTTTCAACTGTACCACCTTTAAGTTGTGTGTTCCAACTAGATGCACGTACAGTATCTACTATCTCATATAACTCTGGGTCAAATCCCCACCCACGTAATATATCATCAAACTTATTACGATAGTTAGGGTCTGTTCCAACGTGTGTTATTTCACCTGTTCCTGTCGCTTCATTAAGCTCTAATCCAGGTTGCCATCCTGATTTGTAGAAGTTATTACCCCACTCTTCAGGAATTTTTTTCTTTTTATTCGCAGCCATGTTCCTCCTATTCTGTTGTTAACAACATTATACAGACTAGGTAAGACTATTTAGCTATTTAGAAATTTGTTTCTTTGCATATGTCTTGACAACTGCTAATGCAGCACCACCACCAGCTAACGCAGCCAACTGAATTACTTCAGCGTCTACACCAACTAATGGAGCAACTGTTAATGCACCAATGAACGCTTCAATGAAGGTCCAAGCAGTTCTTTCAATCATATCTTTGAGTTCTTCACTCATTTTATAACTCCATGCTTCATTCCATGGTGTCCACGCCACATCCTTCTTGAATGTACCATCAGATTTTCTTGCTCTTTTTAGTTTCTCAAACATTATACAATGTCCTTTCCATCAAGTTTAGCAGAGAGAACTTGAATCTCTCCACTTATCTCCTGTAGTTTTTCATAAACACTATCAGGTTTAATTAAATCTGGACTAGCAGCATTACTTAATTCCTTACCATCTAAGTCTATCTTGCTGTATTCTATGGTAACTTTCTTACCTTGTAGTAATTGATTTGCTACCTTCGCATACATTTTCTTGTACGCTACAGCTGAACTTCCGACCATACCATTAAAGTTTATATCTAAGTCTTGTTGTGTTTCTCCTACGATTAGGCAACCTGATGTATGTTCATCTGTATTACCTGTATGTATAAGTATGTATGTAAAGCCAGGTACATCTTGTAAATGTAACATACCATAGTGTGCATTCTTATATCTAGCTGAATACTTAGCGTGGAATCCACCAGTCTTTCTAAACTTAATATCATATGTACCTTCTGGTATGCAAGTTTCGTGCATTACCTTTACTGCTTGGTACTGGTCCTCTAATGTATAACACTCAAACACACCATCAATAAATAACAAACCATTAGTTGCATCTTTACCGAACTGTGTTCTTACTACTTGCAGTTTCATTATTCTTCCTCTCCTTCTTTATTTTCTGTTGGCATATTAATAGCTATTCCTCTGTTAGCATGAATCCCTGTTAAATATACAGTATCATTATTTTCTAAAACTGAAATACCAAACAAAGGTTTATCGTCTACTTTTACAGACAATAATTCTTTTATTATTTTTTGTAGTTTGTCCACTTTATCTCCTTATCTACTTGCTGACTTGTTTACTTTAGTTTTATCTTTTCTAAATCCTATGGTAAGTAACCATACTGCTAATGTAATTAAAGTTGCAAGACCTGTAACCTGTTGAGCTGAACCTGTCAATGTAAGTGTAGCGATAACTAAACCTACTAAAGTCCAACTAAGATTTAAAGTTTCTTTAATTATTTCAATGAGCCAAGCCCATATCTTTTTAAACATTATGACTTCCTTAATATAAACGCTGCCATACTAGCTATTCTAGTCAAAATTACAGGCACTACAACTTCTTGAGCTTTTTCTCTCTGGTCTGATGTCATATCATCTCCTATATTTTCAAGGTTTATTTTTTCTAAGTTATCAAAGTCCACAAAAACTTCTATTGGATTCTCTAGGAACTCCTCATACTGTACCTCTGTTACAACATCAGCAAGTGTATAGTTCTCTACATCCTTATTTTCTACAGCTCTCTCAACATATTCCTCTACTGCTTCAGCTACTATCTCATCATCCTTAACAGCTTCAGCAATAATCTCAACATCTTCTGCTTCTACTTGTAGTACTTCAGCCACAACTTCTACCTGTTCTTCAGTTAGTTCTTCTATATCTTCAATAGCTTCTTCAACTACAGCCTGGACTATCCCTTGTACTTCTTCTGTGGCTTCGGATAGATTCTGTACACCAATGTCATTGACTTCTTCTAAGACTTCAACAACTTCTTCTTCGGTAAGTTCTTCCACAAACTCTTGTATTGCTTCTTCTTTAGCTTCTTCATACTCAACTAACTCCTCTTCAGTAAACTCTTCTATCTCTTCTTCGGTAGCTTCAGGTATATCAATAACGATAATCTCTTCTAGCTCTGCAACTTCTTCCTCAACCATCTCCTTAGAAAGAACTTCTTCATCATCTTGTTCTGTAAAGATTTCAAATATTTCAAAAACTTCTTCATCTTCTATCTCCTCAATAATCTCTATCTCTTCTATAGATATAGATTCTTCTTCTATTAATTCATCTTGTACAGATTCTAAATCTTTTAGTACATCTTCAGGGTCTGGTGGGAATAAATCATTAGCAATAAATATATCTATTAGATTTATATCTTCTTCAATAACAATTATCTCTGTTTCAAATACTTCTATATCATCTATGTATTCTTCAATCTCAAGGATTACTTCTACATATTCTTCTAGTTCTTCTTCAGAAAAATCCTCAAGGAACTCAAGTTCTTCATCAAGGATTTCAAGTTCCTTAGCTTCAAGCTCCATCTCCTTTTCAATCTCAAGTATTTCTTCTTCAGTAAGTTCAATGACTTCAATGATTTCAATTTCATCATCATCTGATATTTCAAGTACCACAATGACATCATCAAGAAGCTCCTCTCCTTCTTCATATATTTCTTCTTCATAAATATCCTCTTCTATAACTTCTTCAGGTATATCGCAATCACCACGTTCCAAAGCAACGTCAGTAATATAACAACCATAAAGCTCTTCATTCTTTCTTCTTTCGTTATCTCTTTCAACTGTACCATCTTCAACTTCATAAACTTCATATTCTGCTTCAGTTCCATCATCTAATACAACTGTAACTACAGGAGGTGGAGGTGGTGGTGGAGGTGGTTCAGGTGGTGCAGGAGGTGGTGGTGGAATTGTTGTAGTTGTTGTAGTAGTCGTAGTAGTCGTAGTTGTTGTACTTGTAGTGGTAGTAGTAGGAGTTGGTGCAGTATATTTATAATAAATT
>VTLG01006044.1_pt1 | contig 25564 bp, 53 predicted proteins | sample 4694571 | NCBI WGS metagenome assembly VTLG01 (sample SAMN12604809, study PRJNA352737) | marine metagenome | biome: ENVO:00000447; feature: ENVO:00000209|ENVO:00000569|ENVO:01000036; material: ENVO:00002151; isolation source: viral sequences binned using virsorter ...
CCTAATAAACTCATCCTATGCCCTCCCAACATTCTTGTATACATAAATGATTGTCTGGATAATTAGTGTATTCTAAGTTTCCGTAGATACTACTAATAAAAAATCCAAACGCTGTAAATAAAAATACAAATAATAAAATATATTTAAACGGATTCATATTTCTCCTAATAATTTTGTTTTAATGTTCTAAGCTTATCTTCTGCACTAGCTAACTGTTCTACTAAAGTATCTGCCGACTCAACAATGTTTGGGTGCTCTGCAACACCTACTTTGTTGTCTAAATAGTTTTCTAAATTAGCTTTAGCTTCCATTATTTCAGCTTCATATCTAACTTTTAATGCTTCATAAAGCTTAGTCCCAGAATATATACTCATAATTATCCCTCGCAACTAATACATTCAACTTCGTCTAGTTTTATTCTAGGCACTTTAATGTTTACATTCTCTGCTGCTCTCGCTGCATCTGACCTAAAATAATATAAAGACTTTAATCTATTCATGCCATACCAATGTACATCATTTACGTATTGCATATAATCATCATGAATATCTTGTTCTTCAGTAGCTTTTGGCAACGTAAAGAAAAGATTAACACTTTGACTTTGGCAAACAAACTCTTGCCTTTTGTAAGCATGTTCTATAATCCAAATCTGATTTATCTCATTAGCAGTTTTAAATAACTCTTTTTCTTTTTCATCTAATATTTCTAGATGTTGAACAGAGCCATTGTTAGCTGAGATATCTTTCCAAACTTTTTCAAGTTCTTCTCCTTTCAAACCTTTTGAACGAAGAACCTTGTCAAGGTATTTATTCTTGACTTGATAACTACCTGATAAAGTTTTATGAGTATAAGTGTTAGCTCTAAAAGGTTCTATTGACGGAGACGTTCCACCACATATGATACTACTACTAGCATTAGGAGCAATAGCAAGAAGATGAGCATTCCGCATACCAGAATTAGCGACATCAGGAGCTTCGCCACGTAACTCAGCAAGTCTCTTAGATGCTCTAGTAGAATAATCTTTGATGTGTTTAAATGCTCTATAGTTGAAGCTAGTAGCGAATAAACCCTCGAAAGGTATTCCTTTGTTCTGTAAGTAAGAATGAAAACCCATCGCTCCAAGACCAATAGACCTTTCACGATAGGCTGAATAAGTTGCTTTTGTAAAACCCTCTTTGCCTTCCCTAACATAGTTTTTAAACCTTTTATAATTAGCATTATACTCTCCTAATTGAGATGTGTCAACTGCATTGTCAATAAAATGTTGTAAAATATTGTCAAGCATAGTAATTAAATCAGAAATAAACATTTCATCTTTTGACCACTTGTCAAAGTGTTCTAAATTAACACTAGATAAACAACATACTGCGGTTCTCTCTTCATTGGTAGGAAGAGTAATCTCAGAACACAAGTTACTTTGTTTTATTTCTAATCCTAAATCTTTTTGTTCTTTTGGTAAAGCCTCATTACAAGTGTCAATGTTTACCATATATGGCTCACCTGTTTCTGCACGTGCATAGATTATTTGCCACCACAAGTCTCTAGCTTTAACTATTTTAACAGCCTCTCCTGTTTTAGGGTCTACTAATCTCCAGTCTGCATCTTCTTGTACAGCTTGTAAAAATTCATTAGTTATATTTATACCGTTGTGTAGGTTTAAACACTTTCTGTTTATGTCTCCACCAGACTCTTTTCTCATGTTGATAAACTCTTCTATCTCAGGGTGAGAGATATCCATATAAGCTGCATAACTACCACGTCTAGTTACACCTTGATTAAAGGCTAACATTTGAGAATCAACAACATGAATAAATGGTATGCTTCCTGTAGAGCGACTACCGTTAGAAGTAGAGATACCGTTACTTCTTATATCTCCCCAGTATCCTCCGATACCACCACCTGAACTTGCTAACCATATGTTTTCATCATAGTGGGATGACAAACCATCTCTACTATCAGGAACATAATTTAAAAAGCAACTGATAGGAAGACCACGACTTGTACCACCATTGCTAAGTATAGGAGTGCTAAACATAAACCAAAGGTCAGAGCTATAGTTGTAAAGTCTTTGTGCTAATTCAAAGTCTGTCTCGCCTTTAAAAGTAGCTCCAAAAACTGCAGCTCTAGCAAAAGCTTCTTGAGCATGAGTCTCCCCATCCCAGAAGTATCTATCCTTTAATGTGTCTAAACGCTCTAGCAAAAGCTTCTTGAGCATGAGTCTCCTCATCCCAGAAGTATCTATCCTTTAATGTGTCTAAACTAAATTTATCTAGCTTCTTTTCTTTATCGTAATCTATTACTATCCCTAGATAAGGTTTAGTTCCTACTTTATCTTCAACCATCTTTTAATTCTCCGTGTAACATTGTAGAGTTGTATATTTCTGAGCCATCTTCCATTATTAATTTTAAATATGGTCTAACTCCAGACTTAAATTTACCATAGTCTGTATGTTCTATCTTAACTACTTTCTTTTTGTCTATGTACATTCCGACTTCTACTGTTTGGAATCCTGTTGTTTTAACGCTCATTATCTACCTCCTGTTCTAAATATATATTAATAATTGCGTAGTGAATAATTTTTTGTAAATCTTTTATATTTTTACCGTCTTTCTTTCCGTATCTCATAGCGTACTTCATAATGTTACCAATACAAAAGCCCTCGCCATGACCAGAATCAATAATCATATCTGTTGCCTGATACTTACCATTGCCATAATGTTGATTGTAAGTTAAATCAATATAGTCTTTAATATCTTTTAATATTTTATCTTCATTAAATTTATATTTAATCATTTATGTTTTCCAAAGTAACATCAGGGTTTTGTTTTATTTTTTTATAAAACCATCTATAAGAGTAAGCACTCAACATAAATTTATTATTTAAGTAAACATGCGTTTGCTCAGGTAAAAATTCATGTAAATTTTTTTCATTAATTTTTTTAGAGTCTTCTCCTTCTGGAGTCATACTTCTAATCCAATCAATTAGTAAATGTTTAGCTTTCTTACGAAGCTGTCGTGCTTTTTTTCCATTCATTCGTTACCTCTAAAACTTTAGGTGGCTTAGGAGTCTTAGTTAAATACGTAAGACCCTTAGAATATTTAAACACTCTTAGTCCTTTACCTTCATTAGAATCTTTATGACACTCAAATTTGTGTCTACAGTAAACACACTCTCTAGGAAGTTTCATATTTCCTGAGCTGCCCTCTGGAACTGGATTATAACAAAGTTCTGGAGGAGTCTCTAACTTTAAAGAATCTTTAACCTTTTTTATTTTTGTTTTAATATTAGGTTTATCAAACTCAGATGGTCTAAACAAAGCTATCTCACCTGACTCTTTATTCATAGCTAAGAATCCACCTTCGTTTGTACCTTCAGCCTCTTCATAACCTGCCAACTGAGGTAAGTAACCAAATGTATCTTGCTCAGCTAGTGTACCTTCTTTAAACTTTTTAAATGCGAATCCAGATGCAGTTTTAATATCAACCACTTCTCCATCAATAGTACAGTCCATGTGTCCTTTGACTCCTGAAACGCTTACTTCTTTTTGTTCATTGTCAACTTTATGTCCAGATAGTTTTATTAAAAACAATAAAACTTCTTCAAGAAGATGACCATATAAAAACTTTATAAAAACAGAAGGAGGAATAACCTCTGTGCTTTCTCCTGTTGATTTTAAATCGTACCATAACTGTCTAGTTGGTCTGCCAATATTAGACATACGAAGAGTGCCATTATCTCTAGGTTTTGGATTAGACCATTCACTAAGAATAGTTTTCATTGACTCTCCAAAATCATCAATAGTTTTTTCATCTAGGTCAAGAGGTTTACCTTCTCCTAATACAGAAAGTTTACCGTAGATATCTTCTACTAATGTATCAAGTGTTTTCTTTTTTGTCATCCTCTAACTCCTTAAATGATTTTATAACATCACTAGAAAAAAGTTTTTGTATATTAACTAAAAACATTTTACTTGCATTGTTATCTCCACCTGAAACTGTTTTAAAGTAATCAAGCTTATCTACAATTTTTCTTAACGTATCTGTTTTAAAAACCAACGTACAATATTCTTCATCGCCAATACAAAGATTATGAAACCAATAGTCAGACTCTGTTGCTTTTATTCCTGATGGTTTATTCCAACACTCATACTCAATAGCGATGTTACCTGTCTTCATCCACATATCACGCTCTGACTTAACTTCTACTTTTTTGTTGGTAAGCATATCTTTAATTTTATCCTCACGAATCTCTCCGTACTCTAAATCTATGTCAAACTTTTTTCTATTTTCCTTAGTGGGTTTCACTCCAGTCTCCTCCTATCTTGTACTCCCCATCTAGAGGGCAGCGAAGATTTAATAATTGTCCTGCTTCTATTATAGCATCCACAGCACATTGTCCAACATACTCTGCTTGTGATTCTTTAACTTCTATTTGCCACTCATCATGGATATTAGCAACAAAGTTATAATCAATACTGTTTAAACGTAGCTTACTGTCTAACAAAACTAAAGCCTGTTTCATTACAATAGCACCTGCTCCTTGAAGTAAAGTATTCAGGGCAGCGTGTGCATTTCTAATATATAACTTCCTTCCATCTAAACCTCATTTCTAATATATAACTTCCTTCCATCTAAACCTTTGAGGTAACCCTTAGACGATGCTCTTCTAACCCTGTCTCCAAGAGATTTAAATGTAGGCTTATTATCGAAGAAATGTTGTCTAGCTCTTTTACCATCTCTTGTATTTCCTCCAACCACTTTTCCAAGCTTTTCATCTCCTGCTCCGTACATGAGTGCATAGATGAATGTCTTTGCCTGATTTCTAGATTCAAGTCCTGCAGATTTTTGATTAGCTGTGTGTATGTCTCCATTGATAATTTCATCTCGAAACTCCTCGTCATTCATGTAATGAGCTAACATCCTTATCTCTAAGCCACTAGCATCAATACCTACTAAATTATATCCCTCTTCTGCAACCCAACAAGCCCGACACTCTTTTCCATACTCAGAGTTTACGCTAGGCACTTGAGCCATATTAGGATTCCTATGAGTCATTCTTCCTGTTATAGCTCCATTAGGTATAACAAAACCATGTACTCTTCCATCTTCTTGTACTGCCTCACACCACGATTCAATCTGAGCTATTCTTTTTTGTAATAGTAAAAAGTCAGCTATTAATTTTGCTTCATGGATATGAGTTATCTCAGATAAAGTTTTCTCATCAACTATAGGTTGACCTGTTGGAGTAAATCTTTCTGGCTTCCAACCAAAGTCAACTAAGTATTCTCCTATTTGTTTTCTACTACCAAGATTAAACTCTTGTAAAGTCTTTCTCATAAAAGGTTCAAAGTTAGAAGTGTTTAAACACCTTTCATATTCTTCATCCGATAAACCTCTTTTTGATAAAGTCCCATCTTTTTTAATGTATGGTGTAACTAATTTATCATCAATCCACTTTGGTTTAAAAGTTGTATGAACTTCATCTTCTATCTCTTGTTTCTTTTCTCTAAGCTCTGCTAAAAGTAGCTCTGCTTTTCTTTCATCAAACTTAAATCCTGCAATCTCTTGTTTTTTCATTATGTCAGCTATTGCTGTTTCTAACTGTAAAGATTGTTTAGAGAATCCTTTTGATTCTTTTTGCAACTCTTTAAACACTAAAGTATTTAGCTGTACATCTCTGACACAATAGTTCAACATTTCAGATGAGTAATTAAGATAATCTTCAAACTCTATCTTGTTGAATCCTAACTTAAAACCCCAAGTCTCTAAGCTATGTCCTCCTTCTCTAGTAGGATTAAACAGTCTTGACATAACCAAAGTATCTAAAATTTTCTTGTCAGATAGTTTTATACCTGCAAATTTTTCTACCATTGGTATATCAAAACCAATTATATTGTGCCCAATCAAAGTGTCAGCCGACATAAGTAAGTCATAACCATCCTGTAATTTTTTAGGTGGGAACTTAAATATTTCGTTTGTCTCTAAATCTTGGGCAACAATACACCAAATCTTAGTTGCTTTTAAATCATCTGTTTCTATGTCAAAAACTAAATCCATAATTAAAACGCTTTGTCATCATAGTCAACTTCAATGTCTGAATCAGACAGCTCACTAAGTCTACCTGTTTCAGTATCGTAAAGCAAGTGAGAAGCCATACCAACGTCTCCTGTATATCTTGATTTTAAGATACGTACTCTCGTTGTTCTTGACTCATCAAAGTCATCAGACTGTTGATTTCTTTCTAGAGCTATCACACAATCTGATAGTTGAGCTATACTGTTTGAGCCACGTAAATGAGATAGACTTACCTCTATACCATTTTCATGACCTTTATTACCATCAACTCTTCTTAGATGAGATACTAAAATAATACCTGCTCCTGTCTCCTCTACAATACTTCTAAGCCTAGTCATGATATTATCAATAGCTCTTCTTTCATCTCCTTCAGATACCGCACTAACTAACATATGCAAGTGGTCTACCACTATCCATTTGCAGTCACATCCGACAATCATAAATCTTAATTTACTAAAGATATCATCAATATCATTAGTACCAAAGTGAGAATGAATCCATATCATTAGTACCAAAGTGAGAATGAATCCATACTCTATTTTTATTTTCGCCATCATAAAGAATATTAAACATCTTATCTAATTCTTCTCTACTAAACTTTTCTCTCTCTTGGTCGATATACAATCTAGCATTAGCCTCAATAGAAAGTATGCCATCTATAGTTCTTCTCCAATCCTCCTCAAGAGCTATCACTCCAACATTATCTGTTGTATTTTTAATCAAGTGATGTTCAAGTTCTCTAGTAACCGAAGACTTACCTAGCCCTGTACCACCTGTTAAAGTAACTAACTCTCCTTGTCGCAAACCATAAAGCTTCTTGTTTAAACCCTCCCAAGGATAAGGAATACTATCTTTCTTTTCTCTGTCATGAAACTTTTCTCTTTGCTCAGATACATTTATAACTCCTGATGGAGTGTAAACTTTAGCAGTCCAGAAAGCCTCAACAAATTCTTTATGCTTGTTGTTTCTAAGCATATCGTTAGGGTCTTTCCAACCATTAGGCAAAGTAAGAATCATAGCCTTGCCCGGTTTAAACAGTCTAGCAACTTTTGTTGCAGCCTCTTTTCCTGCCTTGTCATTATCAAAAGCAATGACTACATTTTCAAAGTTGTCAAAGTATTCAAGACTTTCTTTTATATCTTTGACTGCACCTGCTGCTCCACGCTTGATAGAAACAACTGCCCATTTACTACCTAACAATTCATAGGCTGACATAGCATCACATTCGCCTTCGGTAATCGTTACATACTTACCACTATTAAATAGTTGTTGACCAAACAAGCCTGTTTCATTGTAGCTACCTGATAAGAAAAAGTTTTTATCTTTTACAACTCTAGTCTTTGTAGCTGAAAGCTCATGACCATTATAGTACGGATATAAATGTTTAATTACTTTGCCCTGTAAATCATGGACAACTTTTACTCCATACTTTTCTGCTGTTGCTTTTGAAATGTGTCTGTCAGACAACGCCGAAAACAAACCGTCATCTAAAGATTCAGTCTGTTTAAACGTATTGGTATTTTGTTTTTGCATATTACTTCCTTCATTATTTTGTTTGTCGTACTTCGGCATAAATTCTCCACAACTGAAACATTTTGCCGAGCCATCTTTGTTAACCCCTACTGCATCACTGCTACCACATAGGGGACACGGTTGGTGAACTTTGTCCCAACTGCTATCCATAAGCCCTCCTGTTATGTTATTTTTTGACGGTCTTTGTTTTAGACTCTTCTACTTCCTCAGCCTCAACAACCTCTTCTACTTTAGCTTCAGGGCTGTCCTCTAACAATTTCTCTAAGTTAGCTCTGTGAGTAGCCGAGGCAAAACTTAGTGCTTCAGTTACAGTGTCTAAATTACCTACCTTAGAAATTATAACTCTAGCCTCTCCTTGCTTTGCCTCGTCTGTAATCTTATTTATATCGTAGACTACTTCTCCATCTTCTTTCTTTACTGTAATAATCATAATTAAAACTCCTCATTTTCAGAATCAGATTCAGAATATTCTACCAGATTTTCAACCTTAACTGCTACTAATTCAGCAAAACTTCCGTAATCATTTTTATATGGTTTTATCTTGACAGTAACTTCAGAACCATTACCTACTAATGAATCTAAACTATTACCATCAGAATCTAAAAGTTTAGGAGCTTCATTCAAAGTACCATCATTTCTTTCTGCTCTTCTGCTAAAAGTAAATGCAGGTTCTTCGTACTTAGATTCTCCTGCTCTAGTCCTAACTTGAGATAAGCCAATGCCTTCTAATTTAGTGGCAGTCTCATCATCAGTTAAAACAGTAAGTCCATACTTATGTGGTTTAAACCTAGTATTAGGTGTGGTTATGTTAGCCCACATAGCTTTTCCTTTTACATATTCATACATAATATTATACTCCTTAAAATAAATCTATTATAGCATATAGGGTTTTTAGGCACAAGACCCTAAACTCGTTCAATACCTGAGTATTAAATGATACGATAAAGGAAGTGTAAATATGAGGGCTACGTATCATGCCATTGGGGAAACATCAAAGATGTCACTTAAATTTGCTATGTCATTTTCAAACAGAGTTATAAAAAAGTTATCTCCTGTTCTATTAATTTCATAACAAACTTTATTCTCATAAAGTTCCTTATAGTTATCATTCACAAAGTTGGTAAACTTTTGATATTGTTTTTCGTTTACCAATCTTGTTTCAGAGCTATTAATCATTTGCATACTATACTCCTACCATTTCTCAATGTCAACTACCTTGTTCAAAAGATAATTAAAAGTTCTACTAGGTTGATATGGGTCATTACCTTTTCCAACATAAGTAAATTTAGATTGAACGGTTGATGGATTTACATGGTCAAAGTATCTTAATACCCAACCGTTTAAACGCTCTGCATATTCTTCAACCTCTTCATAAGTACCATACACATAATGCATCTTAGTATTCTCATCAGAAACTATTGCTATTTCTATTCCTGTCATACTGCCTCCTTATGCCACCAATTAGGCATTGGTCTACCTTTCTCCCATTTAGCGTAATGCTTCTCGTTAACAACATATCTGCGATAAGCAACGATAGGGTCTTTGTGTTTGTATTTATCTGGCATAGCCTGAGCAAGTGGTGTCATTTTGCCAAGTTTTATATTCTTTGGAAACTTCATTAATGGCTTAGCCAACTTAGAAATACTAGCGTGTTCTTTACCATATCTAAAAGTATACTCTGTGCCTAATGCTAAAAAGTGTGCATACAGCCATGAGTAATTACCGCTAGACTCTCTAGCCCAAACTGTGCAAGGATGATTCCAATATGCCCTCTTGTAAAGTCCTACCTCATCTGCATACTCATTGCCATCTAATTCTCTGTGTGCAGTACACAACATCTGTGCAGTTTCTAGTGGCATTTTTACCAACATTTTATCTGGCTGTGCCTCTGCCGACATGACTGGATTATCGTATAAATAAAATATATTCATCTGCCTTGCCCTCGATATGCTTTGTAACTCTTCCTTTTGTTTTTATTCATGTGCTTAGTAGATATCTTAACTCGTCTACCTCTGCCACCTCTGCCCTGAGATGTGCTTTTCTTAACATGATTAATTAGTTTTACTTCCTTCCTAACTGCCATATTTAATCCCTCGTTCTATGGTCTCTACGATACTGTACATACTCTTTAACAAGACTTGTAAAGTTATCTTCGTACCATTCTTTATAAGGCTTCTGCTCATCCTTCCACCTTAAACACTCATCACAATACTCTACATACTTTCTACCTATAAAGAAAGTTATAGCTTTGTACTTTTTAGATTTCTTAATTTTTAAATTTCTTATATCCATAAATAAAATAAAATATTAAATAATTATTATTAATCAAAATTTTATAACAAGATTTTATCATAAATTTTTGACATTGTAAAGCCCGAAAAAAATGAGCAGTTTTATATCATGCTCAGGATATCATTTAATATGGAGATTTAAATGAAAAATATTCAAGCAGTTTAACATCATGCTTAGGATGTCATAACTTAAAACGGAGAAAATTATGAAACTGTTTAAACGCTCTAACTATATTTATAATTATCTTTATTATATTCTAGCCCAAGTACATTTACTAACTGCCATTTTATATTCTGTAAATTTCTAGCGTCACTTAAAAACATATCCTGACACTCAAACAAAGTATCTAAAGCTGTATCAAGATTGTTTACTGAATCAACTAGAGCTTGATACTGTTCGTTAGAAAACTCTATTGACACTTTTGTTTTTAATTTTTTTACTGTTACATCTTTTTTCATTTTACTTCTCCATCATAATGCATTGATATTATTTCTGCTATCTTTTCATAAGTACAGTCTATGATTTCATTATCTTTAAATCCTCTATCCTCATCATAGTCCCCACTCATTAACTCGTTATGTACATCTTCGACCAACCTATCCGTAGTCTTGTCTGATAACTTTGATGCTATCTCATTTGCTACTGATAAGTTCTCATGTATCTTATCTTGCCAAGTCTGCATTTTCTTCCTCCATAAGTTGCTGTTCTTCTAAACATTCTCTGTCATATTCTAAATCATCATAATCAAATTCTTCAAAGCATTCATCTTCATAAGTTACTTTGTCTGACCATTTCCAATCTGTATCCCACAAGGATATTCCATCTGTCTTTGAGTTGTCAACTATGACTGTATCATCTTTTAAAGTTATGATTAAGTCAGTCCACTTACCCACTTGAATTTGTTTAATATCATCTACATTAAACTTATAACTCTCTGCAATATTTTCTATATCCCAATGTAAATAGGTATTATATTTTGCACGTACTGTTTTTACTTTGCTGTAAGACATTCTATTCCTCTCTAATTATTTTAAAAGTTTTTAGTTGTTGTATCTCTTGCCACTTCTTCAAAGGTATTCTTTTCCAATGTGGAGCATGAGCCTCTTTAATCTTTACCCACTTATAACCAACTGTGCCAACCTTAAACATTCTCTGTCCAGCAGGTACATTCCGTAACTCGTAAGCATTATAGAAACTAATCAACATCTTTTATCTCCTTTGGTAAATCTTCCCATCTATAAAACTTTTTAGTTTCAGCATCCCAAAACAAACCCTTGTAAATAGGTTCATCATCAATAGGAATACTACCTACCGTCACTCTAGGTTTATAATCTTTTGTCATATTTTCTCCATGATAATAATAAGTGTAGGGCGGTGTTTATAGAGTGCTTGTAAACCCACTCAACAGGAACACATTTAAATTCCTTCCTGTAGTTATCCCTTATTAGAATACCCTACACTATTTAATAATAAGATTGTCTCATCTCAGAAACAAAAGTCAATACTATATAACTATAAGTTATATGCTTATTCATTTAAGTTTATTAATTTATATTCTCCTCTTTTAATTTTACCAACTACATCAGACTTCTTTTCTCCTAAAAATAAATCTCTACATTTAACAACATGGTCATTAATCCATCCGTACTTGTCATCAATAAAGACTTCATCCTCTGTAATCTTTACAATTATTTTATCTTCACTCTTGTAGTAAGTAGCATCATCATCAACCATGATAAAATCATTCTCTAACTTCTTACCATTTAAATTATACATATTTCTTTCTACTAATTTTTTCATAAGTTGTTTAAACGCTCCTCCCAATCTTCCATAATATTATTAATATCTATAATCTTTTCTAAAGAAAGACCATAATCCCAAACCCTTTGAATGCCATCATTCCAATTAGTCCATCTTATAAAAGATACATTCTTGTATCCTTTTTGAGTGACCCACTCTCCATCTTCATTTCGATAAGAGTTCCATTCATCTTCAGGCAAATCTTTATCATACTTCAAAATAAATATATCAGATGAATCCGTAGCATTAACTCCTCCGTACTCATCATCCCTTGTAGCATGACATAGTTCTGGGTCATTAGTTATATCCTGTAAAACATTACCTTCACATTCAATAAAATAATGATACCCTTTGTTTTTAGTTTCTTCCAGAATTTCTTCTAGTAAATGCTTAATCATAACACCTCCTTAGTAATCGTTATCATTGTATTTTACCACTCCCTGCTTGTCAAACTTTTTCGTTTCTTGTGGTTGTATAAAAAACAATGTCAATATTGCAAAGCTAAAAACAACTATGCAAAACAATAATAAAACTCCGTTACTCATGCTACCTCCTTTGTGGCACATTCTACATACTCAAAATAACTATCTTGTTCAATACTATCCCAAGCACATAAAGGTTCACTATCTTGTGCTTTAAGCATTGCCTCCTCTTCGCTATCTGCTTCTACTACTTTGTATACTGTGTATGTATATTCTCCTTGTACTCTGTATTTACTCATTCGTCCTCCTTTTCTAAACATACTTTCGCTAATTCTTCGTATGAATTAAAAGCACTATGATTTTCTACATTTGCATAATCATTTAACCACGCTATCAAACCTTCTCTTGTAACTATTTGAAAACTTTCATTCGTGCTATGATTGAACAAATGTATTGGTTTAAACTCAGCCATTATTTGTCCTCCTTTTTTAGTCATTACTATTCCTTTAACCATTATTACTCCGTTTAAACGCTCCCTATTTAATTAGGTAAGGGAGCTAAACCTTAGCCCTCTTTACTCAAGCTCTTCAGCTATCAAAGTTACTTTATAACCTAGCTCCTTTGCCCTTTGTAAAGTTTTAAGTGAGATAGTTTTCCCACCGCCAACCTCTCTGATAAAATCAGCTAAGGTATTATGGGGATAATAAAAATCAGAACCATAATAATTTTTCTTAACTATTTTTATTTCGTTGTCGATAATCATTCTTCCTCCAAGTGTCCAATTAGTTCGCCATATTTATCAAAAATATATTTATTCATTTCACAAAATTCTATTTGTTCTGCTAAATCCATATCTGCAAAGTAACTATATTTTATGATTGTATTGCCTTCTTCATCTTCATCTTCGTAATCAAAAGGCGAATCATACATATAATCTATGAATCTGCTTTTTGCATAATCATCTAGTTCTTGATATTCATATGCTCTAATACTAATTAATTTACTCATTCTTCCTCCTTGTAAATGGATAATTGAGCAGTTTCAATTTCAAAATCATCTAATTCATAATTTAAACCTTTCTCTGCATTATCATCTGCCAACCATTTTTTCGGGTTGTCCGTAATGGTTTCTAATGTTTTTTGTCCATAATCATTTGAATACCAAATTAAAAATAATTCACTCATTCGTCCTCCTTAATTTCTGGCTCTAGCGATTCCATACCGCAAGAGTTGCAAACATAGTTAGTCATCAAGTCTATATTCTTTCTTGATGTTCTGTAACTAAACTCACATTCAGTACAAGAGACTTTTATCATTCTTGTAGTCTGTTTCTTGATGCCTCCTGTGCTTACCTCTGCATGTGGATACTTACCAATACTCTTAATGATACCTTCAAGAATACCTTTCAACCAATCCCCTGCAGTAGTTGCAGTCATCTTACCTTCAAGCCCAATCGCCTTAGCAATCTTTCTAAAAGTTCCTTTGTGTCCACTCTTGCAGTCATCAATCGCATGAATCATTTCATGAGCTAATATATCAAGAACCCTCATAGAATCTTCAACAACAGGCGAGACAAATATCTCATTAATATTGCTCTTGCTTGATTCCCTATTGAAGCATACCCCCAAAGTTTTATTCTTTGTTCTCTTGCCTCCGCTAGGTGGAAACCCACAAGATATTTTTATATCTGATGGAACATCTATTTCATTTCCCATTTTAGAAGTAACTTCAGAGAGTTTAAACACTTTTGAAGTTAGTTCATTTTTTGCTAGAGATAACCATTGTTCCCTAGTCAAAGATTTGTTTTCTAATAGTTTCATTCATACCTCCATATTTTATATATTAAGAAACTCAATATGAGCAGTTTAAACTCTTACTCAGGAATTTAAAATAACCTATAACTTTTGATTATAAGCTTATTACTTAGTAAAGAAAATCAAATACACTCTCATGCATCAATGTATTTTTACTAGCCTCCTTTAACATTTTAAATTTTATTTTCTTAGCTTCATCCGTTAGGGTATAGCTAAGCCCTGTCCTAACAACTAACATATCATCTAAATCAGATATCCTTTCTTCAATTCTATCTGTCATAACTTTAGTTTTACTTACCTCATTATATAAATTATTAGATACATCATACTTATCTAGCTCAACACTAGCATCAGTTAATACAGTCGCTTTCATTTCTAATTTTATTAACTCCTCCCAGAGATTGCTAACCTCCTCAGTTATAGCTTGAGTGGTTAACTTCTCAGGGTTAGTCGTTTCTAAATTTAAATTAATCATTTTTAATACCTCCTTTTTAATTAATTAAATATTGCTACTTGATAACCAACATCTAGAACCGTGTAATCATATTCTAAATCTCTAGCAAATGAATCATAATCAAAGTAATTCATTAGAAAATCATTATCTCTTACATTTAACATTTCATCCGCAATGTCATCCGCATATTCTCTAAAAGAATCATAAATTCCTACAAAATTACTCTCTGCATTTAACAATCCATTAGTATCTATCTCAAAACTATCTTTCATATATTCAAGATACGCTTCCGCTAGAGAATCATCTATATCTTTTAAAGCATGGCACAAGTCATAGACTTCTATCAGGTCGGGATACTCTCCAATCTCTGACGGTAATCCGTCATAATCTTGAATCATCCACTCATCCCCATACTTATCAAAGTTACAAAGATTCTCAATCTCTTTTATAAAAGATTGATAAGAGTCGAAAGAGTTAGGTTCTAACCAATCTCCAACAATCTCGCCATTATTGTAAGCTCCTAAAGAACCTACAAAGATTTTGTATTTATTTTCATTACTCATAAGTAATATCTCCGTTTTGTTTTCTGTTTCGCATATCCTCTCGGATGCTCGTCAGCATGGTTAATTCCATGTACAGAGAGCAGTTTTAAATCTTGCTCAGGATTTTATTTATCCTCCTTAAATTACATTAACAATGATAACTGAAACGATACAGAGTAGCAAAGCAAAAGGTTTAAGAATAAACCAATTGAACCAAGCTAACCTATCAACGCTTGTTATCGTTCTAATATCATTGAGAAATAAATCCCACTCTTTTCTAATAAATTTAATCATCTTTTTATATCTCCTTAATCTGTGAACCAATCTAAATCCTCAAAATATTCTTCTGTTAAATTGTCTCTTAATACTTTCAAGATTAAATCTTTTTGGTACTTATCCTCACAATTAATAGTTAATGTTACGTTGTCATTAAATTCTTTCCAACGCTGTAGTCTTTCTTTTCTATTCATTTTTAAATCTCCTTTGAAGAGCTTTTGTAATTGGGTAGCTCTTCATAAACCCTTGTGAAGTTAATCTTACTCCTTATCTTCTGCTCTATATTTTCTCATTAAAACCAATTCTAAGTCATTCTTAATAGATGGTTTCTCACTCCAAGAAAACTTCTTGAGCTTGTATTCTCTTCGAATTTCATCTCCTTCTGGTGTAATTTCTTTCGAAGCAACTACAGTATTTTTGAATGTATCAACATCAGTTAGATGCAGATACTCGTCTTCTTCAGGCATATCAAAATCAATGCTTACGAGCTTTTGTTTCGTACCCTTAAAGATTTTATCGATTACTCTAAAGTCTTCAAAGAAATAGCTTAATAAAGTTAATTGTTTTGTTTTCATAATATAAGTCTCCATTGAGAAGCTTTTAAAATTGGGTAGCTTCTCTTTAACCCTGTTTAAACTCTCTTAGTTGTTAGCTTGTCTCTCTGCAAATATCTGAGCATTTCTAGCAACGTCTGAAACTGAGCCACCATTCTGAACCAGTCTCCCATCAACTTGAATCAATCTCCTTTTAAATTTAGGTTTCATGATTGTCTTAACCGCTTTCCTTTTCAAAGCTATGTTGACTCTCTTGACTCTCTTTAGAAACTCTTCAACCTGTTTGGCATTCTCAGAATCAAAGTATTCAATTAAAAGCCAGATGTTATTGCCGTTGAGTTCATCCTTGCCAACATATCTAAAATGCTGCCCATGCTCATCAACACCAAATTGACCTTTCTGAAAAGTGCCTTTGGCAGTACCATATTTAATTGTCACAGTTTTTTGAAATTTCATATTTCTCCTTAGTTAAAGTTAATATTGAGCAACCCCAAGTTATCCACAAGTTATCCACATTTGAATATTTAGCGTCGCCCTTCATGGGTACATTATAAACACATAGAAATTTTTTACGCAACAACTATTTCACATCAGAGTGAAAAAAAATCTGTGCCTGAAACTGAGGAAAAGTACCCAGATTTAAAAAGCCTTTTTGAAGTCTTTATATATGAGCCTTTGAGAAGTCTTTAGAAGTTTATGAAGTCCCCTTTTAAAGTGTTAAATGAACCTATTACTTTATAAGGGGCTCTTCTTTTGAAGTTAACCAGATACTTTATAAAGGGGTCATTTACTTTTGAAGCTTTACAAAGTTTTAGAAGTCCCTTTTTAAAGTTCACACAATTGACACATAAAAGACTTTAAAAAGACTTTATAAAATGTTAGGGAAACTCTTATAGCTAGAAGTTATAAGGCTTTCAAAGTTTTAGAAGTTTTTGGAATAGGGGGGCAGAGTGCCGGTGGGGGTATACCCATATATATATAGTGGTTACACATTTTACAAAGCTTTTCAATGTTAACCAGTGCCCCTATACTTTATAAAAGAGACATAGTTTTCATATATAAATATAGAAACTTTTTAAGGGCTTTATAAGAGAATGTTTGGGTGGGTTATATAGGTATTTACCGGGGGTCGGTAACACTTATATTATACAGTTGCAAATTCATTTTGTCAAGCATTATTTTTACACTTGACAAATTTGCAAAGTACCTCTATAATAGTAAGGTATGTCCTATCTGCAAACTAAAAAAGAAAGAAACCTTACTGAAAAGCAACAAGCATTTTTAGATAATCTTGTTGTTACAGATGGTGACTTTAAAAAGTCTGCAGAACTGGCAGGATACTCAGGCAATCACTATCAAGTTTTGAAATCTCTTAGGGAAGAAGTAGTGGACTTAGCCTCGGATGTACTTGCTCGTTCTGCACCAAAAGCTGCATTTAAGTTAGTGCAGTTAATGGAATCGGACAGACCCGTACCTCAAGCTAGTCAAAAGCTAACTGCAGCTCAGACTATCCTAGATAGAGTGGGTGTTGCTAAGACTGATAGAGTTGAGGTTAATCATAATGCAACAGGTGGTATATTTATTCTACCTGAGAAACAAGCTATAGATGTAGACTATGAAGATATTTCTGACGGAAGTTGAAGAAGATGGTAAAAGATATGCAGGTCCTAATATACTTGCAGAAGACTGGCAAAAGGCTGAACAAGCTGCAAAACACAATAACTTAATACTTATTGGTGAGTTTGTTGAAATAGTTGCAGATGGTGAGTTAATGCATTACATTGATAAGTTAGAAGACACAAGAGTATTACACTAATGGCACACGAAAAAAGAAGAGCGTCTTTAATAAAAAAGCACAACTTAAAAGGAGTTAATAAACCTAAACGTACTCCTAACCATCCGACAAAATCACATATGGTTTTAGCTCAGGAAGGTCATACGCTAAAACTCATACGTTTTGGACAGCAGGGTGCTGAGACTGCAGGTAAGCCAAAACCCGGTGAATCTGAAAGAATGAAGAAGAAAAGAGCGTCTTTCAAAGCTCGGCATCGTAAAAACATAGCCAAAGGTAAGATGTCAGCAGCTTACTGGGCTAACAGAGTTAAATGGTAATATGCCACACGCAGGACACTTTGGAGTAAAATCCGCAGCTAAACGTAACAGAATGGCTCGTAACAAAGCTAGAGCTAAACAAGTATCTGATGAACAGTTTAATGATAACTGGGATAAAATTTTTGGAGGTAAAAATGCCAAGAAAAGCAATGACAAAAAGTAAAACTACCACAAAAAGACGTGTTGCTAAAAGCACAGGCGGTAAATCTAAATCAAGAGTTAATGAAGCTGGTAACTACACTAAACCTACTATGCGAAAAAATCTTTTCAATAAGATTAAAGCTGGTAGTAAAGGCGGTAAACCCGGACAATGGAGTGCTCGAAAAGCACAGATGTTAGCTAAACAATACAAAGATAAAGGTGGTGGTTACAAATCGTGAGACCTAAAGAACAACAAGTAGACTTTGCAGAGCTACAAGAACGTATACGACAACAACAATTAGATTGTCATAATCAATAGATTTTCGTTCAGCTTGTAAAAGCCGGAAGTAGATAGCGATATCGAAGGAACGCAAATGGGTGATACACTTAGGTGTATTTAAATTCAATTGCATAACTGGAGGTTACTATGTTTACTTATAGAGGTACTAAAGTAGCTCCTCGAAAAAATCAAAAGCCTGTTAAGACTAACAAGCAAATGATTTACAGAGGAGTTAAGCATGAAAAAGCTGCTTAATTTTATTTCCTGAGTAAGAAGCAAAACTGCTCATTTTATTATGGAATTAGCATTATATACTATTGCTTTTGTTATTGGTTTAACTTTTGGTTTTATTTTATCACAAATAGTTATTAATTTAATTTTTAAAATTACAGAAAAAAATGCCACTAAAAAAAGGAAGTAGTCAAAAAACTATTTCAAAGAACATTAGAAAACTTAAAAAAGAGGGTAAGCCTCAAAAACAAGCTGTAGCTATAGCACTATCTAAAGCAGGTAAAAATGACAAAAAGAAAAGACCCAGAAGTAGGAACAGGTAAGAAACCTAAAGGTAGTGGTAGACGTTTGTATACCGATGAGAACCCAAAAGATACAGTTAGTATTAAGTATGCTACTCCTACAGATGCTCGTAACACTGTAAAGAAAGTTAAGAACATTAATAAACCATTTGCTCGTAAAATACAAATACTTACTGTACTTGAACAAAGAGCAAAGGTTCAAGGTAAAACAGAACAAGCAAATATAGCTAAACGAGGTAAAGAAGCTATTAGGAGAGAAAATGAGTCTAACAAAAACACAGCGTAGTTTAAGAGAGTGGACCAAACAAAAGTGGAGAACTAAGAGTGGCAAGAAGTCTTCGGAGACCGGAGAACGCTACTTACCTGAAAAAGCTATTAAAGCCCTATCAGATGAAGAATATGCAGCAACGACAAGGGCAAAAAGAAAAGGCACAAAGAAAGGCAAACAATTTGTTAAACAACCAAAACGAGTTGCCGAAAAAACAAGAAAGTACAGAAGAGTAGGTAAAAAAGACGGAAGTATTTTAACTTATAATCAACAATATCATAAAGATACTATTGACCTTGGTAAAGTTATGATAAACGAAAAAGGACAGCCAGTGACTGTTAATGTAATAGGTATTGAATACAATGATAAAATTTATAATGTTCCTTCATATAATAGAAAAGGTGGTTTCTATAATGAACAAGAAGCATTAAAAGTTTTTAAAAAAGACATTGAAAAAGGTTTGATAAAAGGATATGCAAAAGAATTTGATGGTCCTAAGAAAAATCATCCTGCAAATATTGCTGCTAGATTAGAGCATCAAATGATGGATATTGATGGGAAAACTATACCTACCGAAGCTATAGGATTTGATTTAAGATGAAGTTAGTTCCTGACGGTTACATAAGAAGAGCTACTTCAACTATACCTTTTGGTTATGAGTTAGACGATAATACTCCTAACTATTTAAAACCTATCGAAGAAGAACTAGACGCTTTATCTTTTGCAGAGAGTATGATTTTAAATGAAGAGTGCAGTCTACAAGAAGCTTGTGATTGGTTAGAGTACAAAACAGGTAGAAAGATTTCAAAGCCCGGACTAAAGAAACATGTCGATAAAAAATACGGACAGCGAGAAGAAAGATTGGGAAGTCAATCCTCATCTTTACTTGCAAGATGATGAAGGTAACTTTGTCTTAAAAAAAGACGGTACACCTAGAAAGAAAGGCGGTAGACCTAATACTGCTGAACAAGCTAAGTTAGCAGCCCAGCGAACTGTAGCTCGTAAACAAAAAAACATTCATAAGTTAGAAGAAAAACTAAAGAATGCTAAAAAATCTTTTAAAAAACAAAAAACAACTTTAGAGAATCTTGGTAGCGGTGACCAAACACTTGTTACAGATTCAGATATTTCAGCACTTCCAAAAGCAGTCCGAGAAGACCTCAAAGATGCAAATGTCTTGTTCCATCCTAATGAAGGACCACAGACAGATTTCTTAGCTGCAGACGAAAAAGACGTACTATACGGTGGTGCTGCAGGAGGGGGAAAGTCATACGCAATGTTGGTAGACCCTCTCCGATACGCTCATAAGAAAGCTCATCGTGCTTTAATACTTCGTAGGTCTATGCCAGAGTTACGAGAAATGATAGATAAAAGCCGAGAGTTATATCCACAGGCTTTTCCCGGTGCTAAGTTTAGAGAAGTAGAAAAACTTTGGAACTTTCCAAGCGGTGCAAAGATAGAGTTTGGTTTCTTAGAACGTGATGCAGATGTTTATAGATATCAAGGTCAAGCATACTCTTGGATTGGGTTTGATGAAATAACACACTTACCTACAGAGTTTAGTTGGAACTACTTAGCTTCTCGTCTTAGAACAACTGACCCAGAAATAAAAACTTATCTTCGATGTACTGCTAACCCCGGTGGTGTTGGTTCAAGCTGGGTTAAGAAAAGATACATAGAACCAGAAGAATATAATAAAAGTTTTGTAGGTACAGATGGACTAACTCGTAAATTTATTCCTGCAAAACTTGCAGACAATCCATATTTATCTGAAGATGGTGTGTATGAGCAAATGCTTAACTCGTTACCGCCTATTCAACGTAGACAGTTATTAGAAGGAAACTGGGATGTTGCAGAAGGTGCTGCATTCGTAGAGTTTGACCCAGATGCACATATTATTACACCTTTTGAAATACCTTTGTCTTGGGAACGTGTAAAAGGCATTGACTACGGGTATGCTTCAGAGAGTTGTTGTCTATGGGGAACTATAGATATGAATGATGGAACTCTTATAATTTATAGAGAATTGTACAAAAAAGGCTTGACAGGTGAAGAATTAGGCAGTATAATAACTGATATGGAGATGGTAGACCCATTTTCAGTAAACGGTGTATTGGATACAGCAGCTTGGGCTAGAACTGGAACGACAGGACCTACTGTTGGTGAAGCCTTGATTAAAGCAGGTCATAAATTAAGACGTGCTGATAAGAATAGAATACAAGGTAAAATCCAAATACACGAATATTTAAAGGTCCGAGAAAGTGGTAGACCAAAGTTGCAAATATTCAATACATGCCCTAATTTAATTAGAGAATTACAAAGCATACCACTATCAAAGACCAATCCAGAAGATGTAGATACTCATGCTTCGGACCACGCATATGACGCTTTACGTTATATGATTATGAGTAGACCTAGAATGGAAAGTCCATTAGAAAGGTTACGAGGCATAAAAAGAGATATATTTAAACCTTCTGATTCGACATTTGGATATTGATAATGGCAGAGAATGACAACTCTTTTTTAACAGCCAACAACATTTACGAAGAAGTTGAAGGTGAGGCAGGAAAAAATTTAAGTTTAGAAGAAGACCAACAACTAAACTTAGTTGGTATTATTAAAAGTAGATTTGCTCTTGCTGAAGAATCTAGAGACTCTGATGAAAGAAGATGGTTAAGGTCATACGAAAACTATCGAGGACTGTACAATAAGTCTGTTAAATTTAGAGAATCAGAAAAGTCTAGAATATTTGTCAAGATAACTAAAACTAAAGTACTTGCAGCATTTGGACAATTAGTAGATGTTATCTTTGGTACAGGTAAGTTTCCAATAGGTATATCAGAAACTAAACTACCAGAAGGTGAAAAAGAAGATGCATTTTTAGATTTTCAAAATCCAACACCTAATTTAGAAAGTAACATACCTGATAACATTGGTAACAGATTAGAAGATTCTCCTGTAGAAAGTATTTATGATGTTGGTTATGAAGGAGATGGTAAAACTTTAAAAGCTGGTGCAACATTTGGCACTGGCATGTTTGAAGACACTATTGATGAAATAGCTGAAGAATCTGGATTTTTAAAAGAAGGAACAAGTGCTAATCCACAAAACATAGAATTATCTCCAGCACAAAGAACTGCAAGAAGAATGGAAAAGCTGGTTCATGACCAGATAGAAGAATCAAACGGTGGTTCAGAGATTAGAAGTGCTTTACTAGAAGCATCTTTATTAGGAACAGGAATTGTAAAAGGTCCTTTTAACTTCAATAAGAAACTACATAAGTGGGATACAAATGAAGAAGGTGAAAGAGAATATAATCCACTTGAAGTTAGAGTACCTAGAATAGAATTTGTTAGTTGTTGGGACTTTTATCCAGACCCTGCAGCCACAAATATAGAAGAGTGTGAGTACGTAGTTCATCGTCATAAAATGAATCGTAGTCAATTAAGGCAACTTAGAAATATGCCTTACTTTGACAAAGATGCTATTCGTGAATGTATTCAAGAAGGTCCTAACTATGAGGAGAAAGACTTTGAATCACAGTTGCGAGATGATTACAAAGCAGATGAAACTTATATGCCAAACTTTGAAGTTTTGGAATATTGGGGAATCATGGATGCTGAGTATGCAAGGGAAGTAGGTATTGAATTACCAGATTCAGTAGATGACTTAGATGAGGTACAAATCAATGCTTGGATATGCGGTAGCAAATTACTAAGAGCTGTTATCAATCCGTTTACACCTTATCGCATACCTTACAATGCTTTTCCATACGAAAGAAATCCTTACAATTTTTTTGGTATTGGAATTGCAGAAAACATGGATGACTCACAACAAATTATGAATGGTCATGCAAGAATGGCTATTGATAATTTAGCTCTGGCAGGTTCATTAGTATTTGATGTTGATGAGTCTGCATTGGTCGGAGGACAAAACATGGAAGTCTATCCCGGTAAAATATTCAGAAGACAAGCTGGTATGCCGGGACAAGCAATATACGGATTAAAGTTTCCGAATACTGCACCTGAAAACATGATGATGTTTGATAGGTTTAGACAACTTGCTGATGAGCAAACTGGTATACCTAGTTATAGTCATGGTCAAACTGGAGTACAAAGTATGACTAGAACTGCATCAGGTATGTCAATGTTATTAGGAGCAGCAAGTTTAAACATCAAAACAGTCGTTAAAAATCTTGATGACTTTTTGTTGAAGCCACTAGGCGAAGCTTACTTTCAATGGAACATGCAGTTTTTTGATGGTGAGATAGATGTGGCTGGTGATTTAGAAGTTAGAGCTACTGGTACAAATAGCTTGATGCAGAAAGAAGTTAGAAGTCAAAGACTTACTATGTTCTTACAAACTGCACAAAGTCCTGCTATTGCACCGTTTGTTAAAATTTCTAAGTTGGTTAGTGAACTTGCTTATAGCTTAGACCTCGACCCAGATGAAATATTAAATGACCCAGAGGAAGCAGCTATAATGGCACAAATTATAGGAATGCAAAATGCTGGACAAACAACAGGCGAAGAAACTCAACCCGGTAGTGAACAACCTGCAGGTATGGGAGGTCTTAGAGGAACACCTGTCGAACCTCAAGACCTTGGAGCTACAGGCACTGGCGGTGGCAACATCGGAATCGGAAATGTTCCGGTTGCAGGGGAGGATACATTCTCTGGCACGATTGGAAACGCTGCCACAACAGGTTAGAGAAGCACTAACTCGAAAAGAGGACTAATATGATGTTACAAAAAGACAAAGATAGATTAGGCTATCAAGAAGGTATGTCTGAAGAAGAAGCTAAAAAACTTCAAATGGATATATATATGCAAATGTATAAGTCTGGTGATGTCGATAAAGAAATACTACAAACAGCAACTAATATAGCTAATAGAGCAACTATGACTAATCTTTTTGGTGGCACAATGTCTACAAAACAATTAGACAAACAAATAAATAATGCTGTAAAAAATATAAATAGTGAACCAAATCCTGATAAAATTAATCCAGATTTTTTTATCTTTCTTGTAAATCAAGAAATGAAAAAATTAACAGAAGATGATAGAGAGCAGAAAGCAGAAGGTGGTTCATTAAAAAATCCTGAAAAAGCTGACCTAGATAAAGACGGTAAAATATCAGACTATGAACAAGCTAGAGGCGAAGCAATAGAAGAAAGTATGGAAGAAAGAGAAGGTATGCAAGAGGGAGGCATGATGAATGAGCAAATGGAAATGCTCATGGGAGAAAATAAAGAAGAACCAGAAATAAAGCCAGATGAAGAAATGGAAGATGATTACGTTGACTTTGTTGTTAACGAGGCTTTAGATGAAGATGAAGAAGATTATTTAATGAAAGAATTACAAAGCAATGAAAAACTTAGTGGAATATTCGACAAAGTTATAGAAGTTGCTTCAGAGTTTTCTGGTGCAGGTCCTGTTGAAGGACCGGGCACAGAAGTCTCAGATTCGATACCTGCAAGGTTATCGGATGGAGAGTTTGTCTTTACTGCAAAGGCTACTGCTGAAATCGGAGCAGACAAATTGATGTCTATGATGAAAGAAGCTGAAGCTGCTGCAGATGAAAGACAAGGAATGCAAGAAGGGGGAGTGCTAAGTGAAACTACGACTACAACTCGTAGATTTGCTAACCCTATGCAAGAGGATGAGGAAGAAGTCATGCAAGACGAGAAAACTATCCAAGACATGAGAGGCACAAACCCAAGAATGCAATAGGAGTAAAGCTACCCGATTTATCGGCACTTTACATTAAATCAACTTTGAAAGGCTACCTTTACAAGACAAGCCCTGCAAGTGCACACCGCAGCTACCTTGTTAATGAAGCCCTGAGTAGGAGGTAAGAAAATGACTGAAGAAGTCTCAAATGAGGAACAAGCCAATCCTTATAATTTAAAAAAATCTTGGCACGAAGGTACTGATGAACCTTTTAAATCAGCAGACCAGCTCTTTTTTGAAGACCCATCTGAGAAGAATAAATTATTCAAATCAAGTGATGTTAACGAAGCAGAGCAAGTAGGTAACGTAGAAGTAGATAATTTGGATGCACCTAAGGATGAACCTTATAAAAAACCAGATTATAAAAAACGCTACGATGACCTAAAAAGACATTACGATAGTAAACTGAATGAGTTTAAATCTAGAGAGCAAGAGCTATTAGAAGAAGCTACTAAAAATAAAGCTGACTATCAAGCTCCTAAAACTGAAGAAGAACTTGAACAGTTTAAAAAAGATTATCCTGATGTTTTTGAAGTTGTAGAAACAGTTGCTCACATGCAAAGCGAATCTAAGGCAAAAGTTCTAGAAGAACGTCTTAGTAAACTCCAAGAACGTGAACAGCAAATAGCACAACAAGAAGCTGAAAAAAGGTTAGTGGAAAGACATCCTGATTTTGATGATATTAGAAACAGTGATGATTTTCATACATGGGCAAAAGAGCAACCATCATCTATTC